>Ga0307508_10004254_pt1 | contig 14050 bp, 9 predicted proteins | sample 9_EM_MG_FD_203089 | JGI IMG/M metagenome (GOLD analysis project Ga0307508, IMG submission 203089) | Populus trichocarpa ectomycorrhiza microbial communities from riparian zone in the Pacific Northwest, United States - 9_EM | ecosystem: Host-associated > Plants > Roots > Unclassified | place... | reverse complement strand
CGTCCACTGACGCTTCCACCATTACTTTGGTACTACCCAGGCCTGAAAACGAACGCCCCGGTTTGTTGACAAACACCTCATCTTCTACCAAAAGATTGGCAATCTTGATGATGTCCTCGGTATCATCGACACGACCATGCCGAGTGCCCAATATGGTAGCTCCCACCTGGATGGGAACAATACGCTTTGCTTCCTTTAGCAACATCATACACCAGGGTAGAGTTTCTTGGTGATACCGGCGTGACTGCCAAGTATTGCGTGGGTTCATCGTATCGGAAGCCATGAGGTTGATTACTTCGTTGAACTCGTCCCGTGCAACCCACTTCCTGGGTTTACCTGAAGGGTTAACAACACAGTTGTTAAGCTCGAGATATGCATGCTCGGGTGTCCAAACTGCCAGTCGATCTATCTGTTGCTCCATCATTTCTTTGACATAGTTCGACTTGCCGCAACCAGCAAACATGACCATGGCTATCTCCAAGTCCTTCTCCATCCGTCCCGGATGCCCACCACGCATAGCATCATGGAAATCTTTATAGACTAGCATTTGTTGTAGCATGATCAAAGCGTTCTCGTATACGATGTCTCGGGACTCTAAGCATCTCTCTGCTAAATATTTTTCTTTGTATTTCGCGGTTGAGAATTCGATTTCCTGTGTAGTGCGCTCACTTTTCTTCTTTGCCATGATCTCTTCTCTCTTTGCTAAGTATGCATGCAGTACTGCAGCCTGACTCTTTGACCTGAGGAAGTGTGCCTTGCTCATAGGAAAGAACCGTCTCACCATTTCCTCCAACAGATCTGCCCAGTTATTCTGCTCCACCACCTTGTGCAACTGATTCACCGTCTTCACTCGCCCTTTTCCTGCTGATTTAGACCACTCATTTGCAATTGTAATCAATGCGGCCAATACAAGAGCATCAAAAACTTGTAGGACGAATCGATTACAAGCGTTGAAATCCGGAATATTCTCGTTAACTCCACTACGTCCTAATATGTTCATGAATCTGGACAACAAGCCAGGATCTCTACCGTCCTTACGTCAACAGTTGCACCGAAAGATTGCATCAATGAAAGCGAGACAAACATGGAAGTTTCCTGGCTTGATCCCTGCAAAAGCCATACGATGCTTGGAGTAATCCCAGAGACGAAGTTGCTGCAAACTTCTCACACGTGCATTTGACAGTTGATTACCGACCATATCCACATGTCGGTTATTCAGATCTTCAGCTGTAATATTGAGCTCTTCCATCATCAGGTCCACCAGTCTGCTTGTCCCATCAAGTGTTATCTCATCCACATCGAAAATACGTAGAATATATAACGATGATTTGACTTCCGGTATCGTATAGTACTCTGGTCCATCAGGTACTGATGGTAGTACAGGATGCCTTCCATCCGGGGCTTGATAAACACTGAGAGATCTGCTGCAGAACCTTTGAAGTATCCTCGCAGTATGGCCATATACAATTAGAGGTTGGTGCTTTTGGATGGAATCCATGGATAACAGATCGAATGGGATAACAGTATCGAGTTGCGGTTCCTTTACCTCAAGAAGGCATTTTGGCAGGCCAATGCCACGGTTTTGGTTGCTCTGCATGGCGTTCATGATGTTTTTATAGGCATTTACCATCCAATGGTTGGGACTGTTCCGGTTTGTTGCTGATAAGGGGGGTGGAGGTATATGCAGAAACTGCACATATCCGGATGTCATGGAAAGCAGCTCACATCTATTGTATAGAGTCTCCTCTTCCTTCTTCTCTGTGCGTACTAGATTATCCCAGCACAGCATGAAAGACTCTCCACCAGCCACCTTCTCTTGCATCTCTTGCACTTGAGACAAGCCAAACTTGCACATAGCTCTTGGACTTGTATCGTAGGAGCAAATTATACCGAGTTGGTTTAGCACAGACTGCACCCTCCTTGATACAGCACCACCTTGCATCCAGAAGCCAAGAACTGTCTGTTTATGTTCAGCTTAATAATCATACTATTGACATATTGAGAAACATACCTGGAGTCTATTGACTGAACGATTTCTTGCATACAACATCTGTGCAATAATTGTTGTGGCTAGTGAGGAGGTGTTCTTTTTCCGCCATCTCTTCTGTCGTGGGATCTGTTTGGGAATGTCAAAGACGATAGGCTGGTATGGAATGCCAACTTTGAGTATTTCGTCATCGTTGTTACTGGAAATATCCACCTCCTCCTCCTCATCACTATCTCTGGCCGCCTCGCTCTCCTCATCTGTTGCCAACAGCATCCCCTCGTCTGACTGTGTAACCGAATTGCCCTCAGTTACCTTACACAGCCTTTTAATGAGCCAGGTCAGAGTTGGGGCATGCGAATCGTAATGGTCCATATACTTTGCAAATGAGAAATCCTCGATATCAGATGCTTTTACGCTGTCCGGCTTCAGTCGCAATGTAGCGTCCTTTTCGAGCTCTTCCATTTCGGTCTCCATAATACGTAGGAAGAGGTCTCCTATTTCTTCGCGGAGCTCCTTGCGAAACGACATTGTTGCACCCTTTGTGGTTCTCCTACTAGGTCCAAACTGCCGGTGCTGGAGCATTGTACTGACACATGTGCCAAAGCCTCCATGTTGGAAGAATTTGCCAGCTCGCCCTTTGACTGTGTCTCCATCACTGCTGAAGAATGTCCGAATGAACCCAGATAATGTATGAAATCCAGCACGCTTCATGAACTTGAGAACCGCAATGATGCGGCCATCTTCTGTTAGGGTCTCCAGATTTCTATCACAGCTTGGGCACCAGTGAGTGTGATGTTCCCTTCCGTAGTCACTCCCTGACACTGAATCATGTGACTGCTGCAATGATGATACCATCCAATCTCCTTTGGTGTCGTTCATCATTAAAACACCAAAAAAAAAAAACCGAAGGAAGAAGTGGAAGGTTGAGGACGATATGTATAGGTTTTGGTGAATTGTGTGACAGAAAATGTTGAGGATAGTTTAGCCCGTCGTTTGCGGTCGCATACTCTATCTTAGACATGTGACCTCGCCACTTCCTGTTGAAGATTGCCCGATCACCATTCCTCTGAGAGTCTTCACACGAGCAGAGAGAGAGAGAGAAAGAGATTATGTTTGAACGAGATGATTTAATGGTTGACGTGTGATGGAATCGCTCAAACGTGATGTGTCTTATCTTTTCTTCTATGCTATGTAGGAGTATTGAAGGAAGAATAGGAAAGACGCTGCTATGGAAGAATGCTAAGCCGTCGTTACTAGGATCCCCTTGCCATCACCATTGCTATGGCGTTGCTCCCCACAGCGTTGCTGTCGCCGCCGTTGCTGCGGTGTCACCTCTGTCGGCGCACTACGCCGGAGCGGCGAGAAGCAATTCCAACACACCCCCTCTTCTCGTACTCCGTACAAAACAGAAATTCACCAAATCAAAAACAATTCCAATTCAAGTACAATCCCATTAAATCCTCGTCGACCTCATTAAAACCTCTGCAGTGAAAACCTCGTGGGAAAAACACTTGCTAGTAGGAAAAAGAGTGTCGACTCACGCTTGCCGACAGGATGCAAGAACATGCTCAACAAAAAAACCTTCTTTTCTCTTCCAATTCCTTATCACCCGCACCCCCTTTTCTTTGCCAAAGAATCGCACCCCCCTTTTTTTCTTTTTTTTTTCTTTTTGAGGTCAGCCTCATTCATCGCATTCATATTCTTTGTCATTGGGCCGAATGGAGTGAGACCGGTGAGTTGCAATAGTTGTTCGTGTCGGGGAACTGCAAGAGGTTTCGTCAGCAGATCGGCAGGATTAGACTCAGAGGTAATGTATTGAAACTTAACTGCACCTTTCACTTGTTCGTCGTGAACATGATGATATTTCACATCAATATGTTTCAACTTTTGCCGTACGACTCCCAAGGCGATCAGTTTGATGGCACCCTGGTTGTCGCATCCGATCGGTACCAGTCCATCAGCAATCTTTACTGCCATTCCTCCTGCAGCCTCTTTCATCATGCGCTTGAGCCAGAGACTTTCCCGGGTAGCGTGTGAACAGGCGATGTATTCGGCCTCGAGCGTTGAAAGTGCTACGACACTCTGAGACTTGGCTTGCCAGTGAATCAGTCCGGACATGACGAGCTCTTCGTTGGCACCGGTGTGTCCCAGGCCAAACACACATCCTCTGACCGATTTGCGAGTTGTAAGGTTTCCTGCCCAATCCGAGTCGGTATATCCGATAATATTGATAGGAGGCATGTCCGATCGCGAGTAGGAGGGGAGCTGTTGGTAGTGAATTCAGAATTCCAATGTTAACTTGAGGTATCGTAAAGCTCTCTTGGCAGCCGTTGCATGCATCTCGAGTGGTTGGACAATGTATTGGCTGAGAGAAGTAATGCTGAAGGCAATGTCTGGTCGACTCCCAAGCGCTGCATACATGAGTGATCCCACCATTGACAGGTATTCTTTGCGGTTGGCCGTTTTGTCCTCACAGTGGGTGTTAGCCAGATCTGTCTGAGGATCAAGTGGAGACTTAGCCGGTTTTACATCCATCAGTCCGAATCGTCATATGATTGTGTTGATGTAACCTCGTTGACAGATACTGAATCCTCCATCCTTGGTCTTCTCGATCTCGATTCCTAGGAAGTGCTTTGCCATGCCCAAGTCGCATATCTTGTACTTCTTTTGCAGCAGCTGCTTGATCCGATGTCCCTGTCCTTCTTCACCATTGTGCACAATGAGCAGATCGTCCACGTATAGTACTAGAAGAACTCCCTGTTGGAGGTACAGCTTTGGATCTTCCGCCGATTGTCGGAATCCTATGGATTGCAAATATCCATCGATATCCTCGTATCAAAGTCTGGGCACCTGTTTCAGCCCGTAGAGAGCCTTCCAGAGAATCAATGCGCTTCTGCTTGGCATGCTTCCACTCGACGCAAGCCAATCGATTCCAAGCGGCATTTCCATATAGATGTTGTCTCGGTCAATCCTTGGATTTAGGAAGGCCGTTACTACGTCCATGTGATCAACATCCCAGCCATACTGAGTGGCCAGTGCCAGTATCAATCGGAACGTTGTCATTTTGGATACCGGTGCATAGGTTTCGTCATAGTCGATACCTTCCTTTTGTTCGTAGCCCTTGATGACTAGTCGTGCTTTGTACCGAGTGGATCCGTCCGGATTAATCTTCTTCTTGTAGATCCACTTGCATCCAATAGGCTCTTCTACTGTCCTGTCACTGGTCATTGGTGTATGGACGGTATTACCTTTTTCCACGATATCGAATGTGTGATTCTCAATCAATGTCAGCCATTCCTGGCGCATGGCTTCCTTCTATTGTCTTGCTTGCGGACTTTGTAATGCAGCTTTGTAGGTGAGCGGTTCGCTCTCATTCTCGCACTCAACAGTGGTAGGCTCAATGATTGGTTCGATTTCGGCTTCGTCATCAGATATCGAGTCACCGATCCCGAGCAGCAGGAAGGCTGAGGCAAGGCGTTCCGAAGACGTCACATCACCCCCTTCTTCGTGAACCTTGCTCATAATCGCTTTATTGGTTTCAAGGCGTGCCTTGCTACGTGTCCGTGCAGAAACATATTCATTCTTGTCTGCCATTTCAGTCAGTCTTGTTCTCAATCATATGGAATCCACGTCACCAGCTCTTACTATTCCGCAAGATATTCTCGACTTCTTCTGCCCAGCAGTCACTGAATTCAGCAGTCTTCTGCCCAGCATTCGCTGAATTCAGCAGGTATCTGCCCAGCATATTCACTGAATTCGGCACACTGCCCAGCATTCGCTGAATTCAGCAGGTATCTGCCCAGCATATTCGCTGAATTCGGCACACTGCCCAGCATTCGCTGAATTCAGCAGGTATCTGCCCAGCATATTCGCTGAATTCGGCACACTGCCCAGCATTCGCTGAATTCAGCAGTCTTCTGCCCAGCATTCGCTGAATTCAGCAGGTATCTGCCCAGCATATTCGCTGAATTCGGCACACCGCCCAGCATTCACTGATTTCAGCAGGTATAACTCATATCGTCCAGCTGCTCATAGAGCGATTTCACTGCATGACGAAGGAAATCGGATATTTGTTACTTACTGGTATTCTCTTGACTGCCATGTGCGTCATCCATTTCATGGATCTGGTCCTGTGCCCCGTCGGTCTGCACTTCTTCGTTAGCATCTGGAAACTCAATGGCTTCCTTCTGCTCTTCTGTGTGTGCATTTTCTTCTTCGTCAAACACGGCACTTGAGCATTCCACTGCTTGCCCGGTTCTTCGCGATTTGAAATCCCAAATTCTCCAGATTTTCGTAGTATTATGGACGTATCCCAACATCATGCACATACTGGAGCGGTTTCCGAATTTCTTCTCCGTTCTTTGAGTGGGTGGGATGTGTTTGTATACTCGACAGCCGAATCTTCTCAAGTGTCCAATTTTCGGAGTGGTGCCGTACAATGCTAGGTATGGTGACCGGTTGTCTATCAGACTCGATGTTGGTGACCTTCGATTGAGATACCATGCCGTCCTGATGGCTTCGGACCAAAAAACAATCGGTACGTGTTACGATACCGCAACAAGAGGAGGCACGAGAGGAGAGAGGAGAAATAATTAAGAGAAGAGAGTTGTTGTTTTATGAGCGGAGGAGCTATCTGTTTATATATCCGGCTCGCCCTCCTGCTTACTCATCCTAATCCTGAGTCATGTCCTCGGAGTATGAAACTCCATCAAACTTCCCTTTAACCTTCTGGGCCACCTCAGGCCGGACTTGTCGGCTTGGCACTGGCACCGCTAGGAGCGCAGCGAGTGACAAACAGTCTCACGTGCAGCGGGTACCCGCGCAGTGCTGTTCTGAGGTTATTGCCTGAGGGCGGTAACCGAGGATGATGCCAGCGTAACCGGGTTAGGGTCACAATCGCCTCCAACTTTGGACACCGCCCTCGGGTCCATGACAAGCAAGCAAGCAAAGTAGTGTACACAAAGTTCAACATAGGAGAAACCTCATTAAAAGACACTTTTTGTAAAACAACCGCAAAAAAAAAGAAAATAACAGAACTTTTGTTGATAGTAACGCCCAAAAGAGCTACGCTTTCCAGTGGACTATCGGGTTGCCGGACTCGAAATTGGCTATCGATTCTTGAGCGTTCGGCAGGTCATCTTCAGCATACCAGGAATCCCATTCCAGGCCATAGCCCTTGCAGTGAACGAGGTATTCGGTTTTCTTCTTACGTCCTCGTTTGGAGATCGTTCTGTTGACTATAGCCTCAATCTCCCACTCTGGATCTCCTTCAGGACCTACCACCGGTGCTGCGTCATTGGTCGGCATGGGCCGATTGTAGGGATCTGCTCCAGGAGCTGGACTTGGTTCCAAGTGGACCACTGAGATAACAGGGTGGATTCCATAGTGGGGGGGAAGCTGTAGCCTGTAGGTTTTTCCTTTTCCGACTACCTCCAGGATTTTGAAAGGACCAACACACTGCTGAGCGAGCTTCTGCTTCTGGACGGCAGGGATGGAATAGCCTGCACCTAGACGTAAAAAGGCATAGCCGGTGGAGAAATCTGGTGAAATATGCTTTTTGTCATAGTGCCTGGTCATTGCTTTCTGAGCGATCGCAATAGCCGTAGCTGCTTCTTCCTGCATCACTGTTCTGAGTTCATGGAGGGGAACTGCTAACAGTGGCATCGGTAAAGTCATAGTGGAGGCTTCAAGAGCGGTTCGTAGCTTCTTGCCATATATCAGCTCATTCGGCGATTTTTTTGTTGATGCTGATTCCATGTTATTGCAGGCAGCTTGTAGCGGAAGAAGCTTGGGCAACCAGTCAGATTGGCTTGAGTTGACCAAATAGCGTAGCATAACTTCGAGTGTCTGATTCGTCCTCTCTGACTGGCCATCAGCGCTCGGATGATACGCCGTTGTTGTAAGGCTCTTTACTCCTGCGGAGGATAGCAGAGCTTGCCAGAGTCCCGAGAGAAACGCTTGTCCCGATCCGAAATAATTGTTCGGGGGAAACCCCAGCCATTGGGCACTACATCATCATAAAAGCTAGTTGCCCAATCGATGGCAGACCAGTTTTTTCTACCAGGAATGAAACGCACGGCCTTGCTGAATTTGTCAGTCACCGTCATGATCGTGTCGAATGGTTCGACGGATCCTTTATGAGCGCATGGAGGGAGATCCGTAATGAGATCGAACGTAAGCGTGTCGAATGGTTCCGAAGGTGAGTTTATAGGTGACAGCTTGCCATAAGGCCTGTGCCGTTTTGGTTTGTTGAGCAAACAGGCTGGACAGTGAGTGAGATATGCCACAATGTCTTTCGCCATCGAAGTCCAGTAGAAACTGGAAAGCCGCTTGAAGGTTCGATAAAATCCGCAATGAGTCTCATCGTGTGCGATTGCCATCTGCTGCTTGCGTAACTCCTGGCTGCTAAGAACAAGCCGCAAGCGCTTGTCTTTCGGATCAACCAGGTACAGCAGATCATTGTGCAGCACATACTGACAGGTGGCGGGAATCGAAATTGTCTCCAATCGGCTGTCGTAGGTACCGTCACGTTTGAGCGTATTGTATATTGCTCGCATACGTTGTGAGTTTTGAGTGGCGAGACGGAGTTTGTCTGCATAAGCCGGAGCAAGCTCTACGGTCATACCTTCGATCCCGACAGCGCCAGTGGACTTCTCATGTGCCGCAGAAACGACTGATTCCTCTGCCGCCGTAGCCGTGACTGGTTTCTTCATGTTCGTGGATGAAACTGGCTCACCGGACTTTATGCCATTCTTCTTATTGGCACGTAGTCCGCCCAGACGTGTCACTGCAAAACATTCCTGAACATCAAATTCTTCCATTTCAGATGGAATACCCAATCTAGCAGCCCAGTCCCGTAGGCGCTCAGCCTTCGCAGAAATTTCGTAACGCAGCCTTGATAAAGCATCAGGGCATTCGAGATCGGCACCTTTGCTATATACGACACGCATGTGATCTCGGTACTGGTCCAAGTATATGGCCCAGGTGTGCAGCCTCAGACTAGATCTGTCTGCAGATGTGGTGTCGAGACTCTGCATTTTGCATAAAGCAACATTGCTATGGTGATCTGTAACAAAGGTGACGAAGGCTCTCTCCATATATGGACGCATACGTTTGGCCGCCCAGACAAGCCCTGACATCTCCAAATGGGTCGGCCAGTATCTCGTCTCGGCATCCGTCAGTGGTTTGGACATGAAGTGCAACGGTACAAGACGGGACTTCGAGTAGACCTGGGGGTCTCCAGTCAGCTGATAGACTGCCAGGCCAGTACCATATTTCTTGGACGAGTCCAAAAAGGCATAGATTGGCAGGTCGTCCATTACATGGTACAGACGGGGTCGTGAAGCGAGAGCGTCCTTCACGTCATTGTATGCCTTCTTCAGATTTGCATCGACGGGTACAGCAGTACGGGCAGCGTAATCCTTCCGGCCACGTGAGCTTGGCGGAGCGTTTTTTAACAGCAGTGTCTTGCATGCTTGCAATGGAGCTATGCGCTGTGCATAGTAGGGAATCAGGTGACGGTTCCAATTGGTAAGACCTATGAAGTATTCCAATTGGGCTAACGTCGCTGGGTAAGGAATATTCTGCACCGCATCTGCCTTTGATTCCGCGGTGGTCAAACCCAGGCGGTCAACGAGATAGCCCAGTATCTCTAGAGAGTGAAAACCCAAAAAACACTTTTTCGCTTTTAGGGTGATGCCCAAATTCCCAAGGATGCTGAAAACCTCTTCCACTATTCCAAGAAACTTTGCAAACAATAGGGCGTACATGACGATATCATCAACATAGCACGAAGCGCCTCGCCAGGATAGACGCTGGATTAACCGGGTATCCATCAAGCGCTGCTGATGCTGAACGGATGTCTTTCCTCTCATAATAGAAACATTGAAAACCTCACGACCCCTGTGGGTCGTGATAGCGGTACGGTAGCGATGCGCGGGGTGGATCAGTCGCTGGTAGAAAGCAGAGGTGATGTCTGCTGAACCTAACCATCGCATACCCTGCATTGCTTGTATCACATCCTCCTGTCGAAGAAGTGGATAGACATCGCCAATCATTGCTGCGTTCAGCTTACGCATATCGACGACAGGACGTGCCTTTGTTCCTCGGTAAACCACAAAAACCTTCAAATCCCAAGGGCTTGGTTGCTCGAGTGCGGCCATACGACCATACTCTCGATTGAGATCAAATTGCTCATCAAGTGCTTTCCGACCACAGGCCGTCAACCGGTAAAGACCAGTAGGTTTGAGCTTAACTTCCAGTTCTGCAGGTACGTCTATACGCAACCAATCTTCTTCAGGTTCTCTAACACATCCCATGATATCGTTGAATATGCCACGATGACGGTGGATCAAGCTCTCCAAGGCTTTGATCTGTGAGTCAGAGATGTCATCCTCACTGTTGATTACGACTTGCTCCCAGGCTGACGAGGTAATGTCGGGAACCTTGATGTATGGTGGGAGGACATGGTCGTAGCGTGGTATGTATTCTTCTTGAAGCCATTGTGGGCTCTTGAATATTTCACTAGCACAGGGCTGCATGTCGCCAGGTAATGGAAATTTCGACTGCGCTGGCAATGGGCGAGAACGAGTCTTATTGTTAAAGAGCTCGTCAGGGACCTCATTCGGATTGACCGTATCCACCTGATGAGGATTAAAAATTTCAGTAGCGGTCATGGCTAACGCGACATCACGTGCGGTTCCAAATAGAGCCTTTATATCCGTTGATGCTCCTTCCCATGAGAGGCTAGTTGAGGATTCCAAGGAACGGACGTGTCCGAGCACTGTACCTTTGAAAATTGTCAAATGATTATCTGCAAAATTGGTGTATAGCAGCTCTTTCTGATTGTGGCGTAGCACTGAATGGGGGGCCCCTGCGCCCGATATCGCAGAGCGAGTCTGGATTGGAGTAAATTGATAGTCTTGGTTTGGTTCGAGGGCACGACCAAACTTGACGCCCACGACTGTTGTAGTACCTGAAGGGATGGTGACAGGTGCCGCACAACGCACTGGAATCCTGGTGAAACGGTGGCCGTCATGCACTGTGATTTGCACTGGAATGCCGTCACAAGCGCCGATACGCAAGCGGTTTGATGAGTAGAGAAGATCGAACTTCTCAGGCTTCATGATATCATTTCCGACAAGCAACGGGACGGATAGATCCTTGAAAACATGAAACGGTCTGACTAGCTCAGCGAAACGACCATCCATTCCTTTCATGAAAATTCGCATGACCACCACATGGGTGGCCGTACATTTTGCACCTCCGAGGCCCTCCACTACTCGGGGTTTCGGTAGCGGTAAGCGCTCTGCATCTGCATAAAGCCGGCACTGGAGCTCGTCATCGACTGCTGAATTTCCGAAGCCGGAATCGATGCAGGCGATATGTGGGCTACTATTCGGAGAGGTGTACCAAAAGGTCTTGGCATAGTGGAAATCGGCAAGGCCCTCTACGATATTCGAAGATGCTGGAGCGGCAGATTTGACTATGGTGGCTGGTTCCATGGTGTGCTCGCCTACTGGTCGGCAGCGAACCCGGAGATGGTCATGGAGTTTGTTGTTCGAGGGAAATGTGGAGCCACAGTTCTTACATTCCACAGAGACTTTATGCTGGGACGACATCGTTCCGAGAAAACCAAGTCCAGTCTCATGGCGATAACGCGTTGCGAAGTACGCATTCTGCGCACGTTCGTACTCCTCCTCCAGATCCGCTTGGGGATCGAGGCTATCGTACAAGAGTTCGCTCACGTCATCATCATTATCCGACCCAAGCTCATAACGAAGAGGGTCTGCATAATATGCGTGTTTTATTTCAGTACCCATAGCTCTCTTGATAACGCACTGCCAATCCCAATGTTCACCGTCTCCACAATCCGGATAATTCCTGCACTTGCGAAGACGCTCACGAGGCTGTCTATTCGTACGAGGCCCTACCCTTACCGAAGTACCTGATGTTGTTGCTGTGGCAGTAGCGTCGCGAGTGCCTGCGGTAGCCGGTGCGTGGGGCTGGCCTGCATTAGAGGACAAAACTCCAGAGGATTCGCGGAAAGGGGGACGGCACGTACCAACACGCGTCTGCGGTAGCAGGTCGCCATCGCGTCTAGCGGAGTCTTGAAGGCGAACTACCGCCCGACGGTATTCGGAAACTGAGTTTCCAACTTCTGAGATGTACTTGTCAAGATGCAGATGAAGATTGGGTGCGGCTGCAAATCCACGATGGAGCTCTTCGACTACCTCGTCGTCCCGCACAACGTTTGCCATGCGCAGTAATCGAAGCTTATTAGCGACATACTCAGCGGGAGTCCGACCCTGGTTCCACTGTCTGAAAGTCTCTGCACGTGCCGCTGAGAGTCTGGATGCGAGGTATGGCATAAAGTCACGCTCGAGAATGACAGCCCAGTTGCTGCAGTTCATACGAAGGAGTGCTCTGTTATGGTCTGACACTCCAGCGATCCAATCTTCTGCAATGGAACCCTTACAGCAGCGACGCAGGACTGCACGTGTGCCTGGCTCGCCGTAATGGGCGACAGCGTCTCGAATGGAATCGATAAAGCGTGAGGCCGCATCCGCGTCTGACTGCGACCGGGCTCGAACGTAGCGACGTCAGTGGGTTTAAGTGTGGGGCCGTGGTTAACATCCGTAGGCCCTGCAGCCACTCCGCGCTTACCGTTTCCGCCTGCATTCTGATTCTGCAATAATATCGTTGCAAGATTCGCCATTTGCGTGGCCACACCGTTCTTTGCTGCGGTTGACTGAGAGATGCTAGCCGCGGCATCGTACTGCTAATACTGCTGCTGTGGCTGGTACAGCTGTTGTGATGGCTGCTGCTGCTGAAACTGCTGCGGCGGCTGCTGTGGTAACTGCTGGGGCGGCTGCTACGGCGTGTAAAGCTGCTGGGGCGGCAGTTGCTGTTGGTATTGCTGGAGCGGCTGGTGCGATTCCTGGGTTGTCTGCTGTTGGTCACCCATAGAATCATCCTCCTCCGACTCCGGGATGACTGAGGGTTGCCTGTACCCATGTCGGGCAAGATGGGCATGCGGAGTGTACGCTGGTTGTTTACCTCGCGCAACATCAGGAAAAAATTAAGAAATTATCCCTGCACGTCGGTAAGAACGACCTGCGTCGGTAGCTTTGCTAGCATCTGTAGCTCCGGTAAGGATAGTGAATCTTACCGAAGCAACCCCCACTTACGGAAGCTAGGAAAGCTAGGAAAGCTAGCAAAGCTACGGACGCACCACCAATCTTACCGACGCAACCACCAACCTTACCGACGCAACCACCACCTTACGGGAGCTAGGGAAGCTAGAAAAGCTAGGAAAGCTAGGGAAGCTTACGGGAGCAACGAGTATGCACTGTGAGCAGTTTCATTACTAGTTATAATGCTACTACATGCAGTTGGCTATGCTCTTCGATCGCACAGAAAATCACTTATTGTATTTAAAATCTATATATACATTATGATACAAAGTCCAATGTCCCAAATCTCATCGAAGTACAGAGCAGCTAGAGCGGCGCATAAGGGCAGGCGAGCAACGCGTACTACAAGTAGGACAGGTAGGAGAGCGAGGAGAATGAGGCCGGCGAGGAGAATGATAGCAGACGAGCAACCGGTACGAGCTGTAGGCTAGCGAGAAGAATGAGGGCAGACGAGCAACGCATACGAGATGAAATTCAGTGAGAAGAATGAGGCAAGACGAGCAACGTGCACGAGATGTAGGCCAGCGAGAAGAATGAGGGCAGACGAGCAACGCGTACGAGATGAAATTCAGTGAGAAGAATGAGGCAAGACGAGCAACTCGTACGAGAGGTAGGCCGGCGAGGAGAATGAGGCCAGACGTGCAATGCGTACAAGATGTTGTCCGGCGAGGAGAATGACGGCAGATGAGCAACGCGAACGAGAGGTAGGCCAGCTAGGAGAATGACTGCAGACGAGCAACACGTATGAGAAGTAGGCCAGTGATGCCTAACACGGCGTTTCTAGCACACGTCCGAACGTAGGTCAGCGGTAATGAGGTCAAACGAGCAACGCGTAGTAGCAGTGGCCAGCAAGGAGAATGAGGCCAGA
>Ga0307508_10004253_pt1 | contig 14052 bp, 17 predicted proteins | sample 9_EM_MG_FD_203089 | JGI IMG/M metagenome (GOLD analysis project Ga0307508, IMG submission 203089) | Populus trichocarpa ectomycorrhiza microbial communities from riparian zone in the Pacific Northwest, United States - 9_EM | ecosystem: Host-associated > Plants > Roots > Unclassified | place... | reverse complement strand
TTTTAAAACAAAATAATAATAATTAGAGCAGTATTCCAATGAACAATACATTATTAGGTGATTTTTTATAGTGCATACGTGGAGTGTTTTCTTCACATCACGACAATCCTATAACAAGCGAAGCGGAGCGAGTTATCATATTCAAATCCCAACCGACAAAGTATGCAATATACAATGATGAATTTAAAAAAATAAAATTAGTAACAAAAAAAAACTTGAAAGACAATAAATTATTTAAGATTGGACAAGTGGCTTGCTGGATGGGTGGCTCCCTCCAAAGCCAAATGATTGGAAAAGAACAAAAGGATAATTTGGTAGTTAAATTAAAAGTTAATAAAGTAGAAATAAAATAAAAAATGTGCGACGGTGGGGTGAGGTGTAGGATGCAGCGAGATAAGCGCACATGCAGGCCACTTTTGACGCCCGCCAATCATTATCGTCCCCATGTCATCGTGCCGTTTCCAACTATCCACGTGCTTTCACGGCTTGCCTCACGTGTAATAAATCTCTTGCTCTATTGTGCTGTTGTTGGACCTTGATAGTTCACTTTTTTTTTAATTTTTTTTATTTACGCACATATTAATAATTGCTTGATTGATGCTATGGCCTATCTTTTCTCTTGGCCAATTTTTTTATTTATTTTTATTTTACTTGAAAATTACCGCATATATTGGGGAGATTTTATAAAATGTTAGAAATATATTGATCGGTGCGTATAAAGTATGGTACTACTTGCAATTGCTGGTTTAGAATTTTAAGGCCGTATTAAAAATTCTTATAAATCTTCTTAATAATTTGTTCATCAAGTCATGACTTGAAACTAAATAGTGTTTTTAATGACTGTATTTTAGTTAATGTTTAAGATTATGATTGCGATTGCGGTTCAAAATATTTTTTTTTCAGAAATATATTAAAATAATACTTTTTATTTTTAAAAATTATTTTTAATATGAACACATGAAAATAAAATAAAAGCATAAGAAATAAATTGAAGATATAAAAATATAAAAAATATATATTTTTTTTAAATACACGTAAACAACCAAGTTAGAAGTGAGTAACTTAAAAAATAATTCTCCAATGTATAAAACAAAAAGAAGATGAAAATAAAGGGAAGGGAAATCCTGTAGAAGTAGCGGCGATGAGGGTACAAAAGAGAGGCCACGGCATCTCTCAAGTCTCGACGTGCACGCACCAAAGCAAAACAAAAAAGAAAACACGTGGTTACTAGAATGGCTAAAAAGTAAAAACGCGGTGGAAGAGGACCACCGAAGACTGTCGACATACGACAACTGTGCAATTTTTTCGTTCTCTTGTTTACTCGATTCTCGTAACTTTTGGTATTTAATTTTCTCTCTCCAAGGAATATTCTTTCTCTCCCTCTCCATTGGGTGTCATAAGATAAGAAATACATGCAGGCAGAGAGAGAGAGAGAGAGGGAAACAGAAACCGTATTTAAAACACACCAAACAGAGACAAGGAAGGAAGGAGTGTCCTAAAAGCAAAGCAGCTCTAACTTAAACCTTTCCCTCCCTTCCCTTCTCTCTCTCTCCCTTTCAAAGCAAAAAAGAAAAAAAAGATATCGAAGGAGAAAGAAGGGAGTTTGTGAGAGATGAAGGGAAAAGGAGGACATGTGGGATCCAGATTTCCTTTGAGCTCTTGGGAGGTTGCTGCTGCTTCCTCTGTTCTGTTGGGATTCGTTCTGGGTCTTTTGGGGGTTTACCTAACCATGCCTGAATCTGATTACAGTTTCCTCAAGCTCCCTCGCACCCTTGAAGATCTTCAAATCCTCAGGTTTTCTTTCTTTTTATTACCATTCATGTCTACCTTTTCTGTTGCATGGAATTGTTTCAACTTTTTCAGGATTTTTGAAAGAGATGGGCAAATCTTTGTCTTACTTTTTACATAAATTTCATTCATTTGTGTTCTGCTGGTTGCTTCTTTTTTTTTTTTTTTGGGGAGGGGGGGTGTTTGATAGTAAAGGCAGAGCTGACTGTTTTATCAAAGCAAAATCAAGACCCATGCCTTTTAAAGTGAAATGTGGATTCCCTTTCTACTTGCCGATATCTATTAGTTTAATTTAGTACATCAAGGGATTGCTCTGCTCTGCTCTGGTTGATATAAAAAATGGGTGTAAATTTTATGACCCAATTGGATTATTCAAATCAAGGATTTGTGGAAGGTTCACTGCATTTAGACCTTCATATGCAGGTGGTCTACATTTGGACTTCTGTTGCTTTGCAAGTTGAGCCAAAGCTTAGAATTTGTTTAATGGTTATTATATAGGAACTTGAACTAATGACAAGTATTGTTGGATTTTTCTTGTAATGTACTACTTGATATACCTGTCCTCTTGGGATAAATGAATCTGTACATCTCATGCGATCTCAAGGTGCTAAGACTTGGTTAAAATATTACTGGAAATTTGTACTGACTCTGTGATTTTTTCATATCAAAAGATATTGCTTCTGTGTTTCCTTTCACTTGCTACTCATATTTTCTTTGCTTCAAATTACTGCAATTGTGTATTTCCTGGCCATATGTGTATAGTATAATGTGGATGCTATTCTGCAGGGATCACCTTGAAACTTATACAAGTGACTACACTGCACAAGTCCTGGTGGGATACTGTGTGGTCTACATTTTCATGCAGACTTTTATGATCCCTGGCACTGTTTTTATGTCATTGCTTGCTGGGGCTCTTTTTGGAGTATTTAAAGGTGTAGCTTTGGTGGTGTTCACTGCCACTGCTGGTGCTTCTTCTTGCTATTTCCTGTCAAAATTAATCGGGCGCCCTCTTGTCTTCAGTCTCTGGCCTGACAAGCTTAGTTTCTTCCAAGAGCAGGTGAATCTCAACTCCTGCATAACTTGTGTTTATTTTTGCTGGAAAATTGTCAGAAAATTGTTTCTTTCACTCTCAGGTGGCTAGAAGAAGAGGAGGATTGTTGAACTACATGCTTTTCTTAAGACTAACCCCAACTTTACCAAATACATTTATTAATGTTGCTTCACCAATAGTTGATGTTCCTTATCACATTTTCTTCCTGGCAACCTTGATCGGACTTGTTCCTGCTGCTTATGTCACTGTTAAGGTATTTACTTGTGAAGCTTAGGTTTTTTTTTCATTGAATCTCTCTCTTCATCTGGCAAAAGCAGTGCTAAAAAATCAACTGGTGTCTGGTGTTACCAATACTCTGATAAGAGAATAACAGAGTCTACTTTTTATTGGAGTAAATGCCATTATATATATAAAGCATCATATATATATACATGATGTTCTACCTCAGTCTATGAGTCATAAGTTGTAAAATCAAATGCAATGTGGGCTGATTGATTAAGAATTGCAAAGGTGTATGAATTTTGAATTGTTAAGGATGTCATTAACATTTAACGGAGAACTTACATGTCGTTGCTGCTTTCTAAATATGTTGGACACCTGGTTATCATGCAGGCTGGAATAGCTCTTGGAGAATTGCAATCTATAGGCGATCTTTATGACTTCAACTCCATTGCCACTCTATTCCTCATCGGGATTGTTTCTATTACCCCTACATTAATAAGCAAGAGTAAATCATAGTGTTTTTCTGGAAATACTTGCTTGATGTACATGCGTCTTCAGCCACCTAGCAGCCATTACGGTGCCACTTCGTTTCCGTACAGCAAATAAATGTAAGTCACAGGTGTCCCTATTTGTGGATTTCACTGTCAAAGCTGCAGATGCCAGAGATGATGATCTCGGGAGGATGCCTGGCGTGCACAAGCTCATTTTCCTGTTGGGGTTATTTATTTGTACTGGAGTTGTGGGATGGGTGGTAACCTGTATATTTTGAATGCCTAAAAAAAAAAAAAGAGTAATCAATCTCAAAGATATGCACATCCTTTCTGCTAGACACATTAAAAGGTCTTAACCAGAGATTTTCTCCTGTTGCAGCCTCGCAGGGTTTATCACAGTTGCAATACTATGTTAATCAATTTATGATGCACCCATTGATGTGGGGTGTCTGAGAGGGGTAATGATTTTTTAAAAATGTTTTGTTTTTTTTGCTGATATTAAAATAATATTTTTTTTTAAAAAAATTATTTTTATATTGGTGTATCAAAATGTTTCAAAAACATAAAAAAGACAATTAATTTAAGTAATTTCGGCCTCAGGAATTTCAAAAGATTAATGATTTCCAAAAGTCAAAATTCTTTAGAATTTCCAAAAATAAACTCTTAAATTCTTGTACTTCGGTTTACTTTAGAAATCCAACTTTTTAAAGAATCGCTTTCTCTAACCTGTTACTTTCTTTTTCTAGATGGAAAATTATTTAATAGTATAGCCTACGGAATCTTGTACTTAGAACGATAGTTTTCTAGAATCAAGGCACCAGGAGTTTTCTTGAAAAAGATAATTCAATAGATTAACTTTTATTGGTTACTTTTAAAATTGATAAACTTATTGTTTTTTTTTATTTTATTTTTGGAAGTAAACTTAATAAAATATATATATATTTTTATTTTAAATAAACAAATTAAAATTTTTAAAAATATTATTTACACCTAGTTCTCAAACACTTTTTCTCTTTTTATTCAAAGCTTGAGCTTGAGGTTTGCTGAGCTAGCCATCAACTCTCAAAGCTGAAGCTGCAAGTTACAGTCCCAACTCCCAACTCAAAATAGACCTTTCCCACTAAACAACGCTTGACAAGACGGGAAAAGGCCAATCATTCATGTTATCGAGATATAGTTTGTTAGAAAAGAATAAAGATACTACCACCAAAGCGCTCCCTTCTTCCAATGGACCATAAGTTCATAATCCCTACTCCTGTCTCGAGTTTTCATTTCCTTTGGAAATTTTTTTCCCAAGGCGTAGTCATGAACCAGCAATCCTAGAGCGTTTGGAGCAATAATTAGTTGTTGGTAGCGACTAGCGACCCCTTGAAACACTCCAAAATCCATAGAAATCAAGCATAAAGCCAAGTTCAAGAAATCCCACGAAGAAATAAATGGTGCACAAAAAATACATTCTAGTCACAGATACACTGCTGATAAATATACTTGTACATGGATTTATGAAGTAAATTAGAACAAGGAATGAAAATATCCCTATTTGCAAGAGATGGTGTCTTGCTGTCTTTTGGGATTGTTCACAACACAGGCATTTATATCTCCTCGTTTTCCTACCTAAATTTCCTGGCCTTTTTCTTTCTGTTGGAACTGTCTGGGGTCCGGCTATCGAGCTTGCGTTTTTGCCTGGCTGGTTCTAAAGCACCACCATCTTTGAGTGCTGTAGCTTTTGCCTTTCTTTTAGCAACAGCGGGTCTTTTCCCCTGATGCTTTTCTTCTCGTGGCTTAGATTTCATCTTAGGTGCTACATCTCGCTTTGAATGTGCAGGAGCATGGACTTTCTTCTCCACACCAGATTTGCTAGCACGCAAGCCCTGGTAGGATTTGGCAGCCTTCCTATCTGGCCTGTTGTTATGGTAAGGAGCCCTTGAATCTGGTGCCAACCTCTTGTTTGGTGAATTAGCTGTCTCTTCAGCAAATGAGTTCTTTCTCTTGGAGGGGGTAGAATCCTGTCTGGCATGAGATAGTCTCAGCTCTCTATCACGAAGCTTCAAATTCCGTTTCTTGATCACCAAATTCGCAGCTTCCTGCATGCCACCACTCAGAACTCGTTAACCTTACAGGACAGACCCTGGATTTATTGAATACACTATGCAAACTAATGAAAGCATTGATATAAAATTTAAGCTACTCTTGAGTAAGAACTTTCAGAAACCCAATTTTAAACAAGCCAATCCTAAACTGCTAAAAGAGAATCCAAACACACTGACACAAAACAATCAACTAATACATACACAAGTAAACTTCATCCTTTCATTTCCTAGCATATCATCATAAAACAGCTATATGAAAATCCAGCCCTGACAATGCTCTTTGCCCAGTCTAACATGCCATCCACAAATGTATTGCCAAAGTAAGAAAATTTCAAGAACTACAGGCCAAAGCTTCAATCTCTTACAAAATTACAAGTGATGCTTGACAGCTCCAATGATACATATCTGGACTAGAATAAAAATAATCTACCAAAAAAATAATCACAGCCATTCCCTAAGTAAATCATAGTTTGCCACTCCTTAAATCTGGAAAGAAAATACAAAATAACAAGACCACACTTTCACACTCATGTGAAATATGCTCTTTTCTTTTTAAATTGGATTATTTCTTAATAGCTTGTTATATAATCTAAGTATGTAACGGTCCAACTTGATATAACTTGAAATCTTAATCAACATCCAACTTAAAATATTGACTACAGAGTGTTACAAGAACCTTAAATTTCTAAATTTGGGGTACAAATGGCAGCTCATCAGAACATCAGCTTCAATGGTTATGTCACATCAGATAAAAATAGAGTTAGGAATGTGCTAACAGAGGAAAGCATGTTATTATAAATTTCAATGATAAAATTATTGAAAAAACTGAGCATTAAATAGCAATGCATCATACCCTTGTTTTAAACAGCACATAGGCGATGCCCTTTCCCAGACCTACATGAGGATCTCTAATTACTCGAACAGCTTCAATACTGGATGCAAGATCTTTAATACCAGTGAAAAGCTGATAAAGTTCTTCATCCTGCAGTGAGATGAAAGAGACATATCCAGATAAGATTAACAAATTAGGCAGCAACAAATGCATACAGGGAGTAAATGCACATCAAGAAATCACATCATAGCTGATCACCTTCACATCAAAGGGGAGGTTACCAACAAAAACTGTCCTCTTGTTATCATAAAGGGGAGCATCTGACCCCTTTAACTTCTTGCGAGGTGGGCATGCCCTATCTACACGAATGTGATTGCCTCCAACCTATTTCAAAAAGAATAAAATAATCTTTTTTTACTTGAAACCATGTTGCTTAGCCAACTTTTGGAAATGAAACATACCACAGCCATATTATGGGAGAGAGATGCCTCTGCCGATTGCTCATTCTTGAAAACAACATATGCATGAACACTGCAACACATGGTATTCTTCATAAGAAAGTGACATTGCTATGAAAATAAATAGAAATTGATATAAGGGATCAACCAAAATCACAACACGAAGTTTAATTAAACAGAAGGTCCTTATAGGCAAGAGAAGATCCCAGCAGTGAACTACCCTATAGTAAGTAAACATACATAATTAAATTAATTAGGTTTGTTTGTTAGTGATGCAACTCAAAGGCATGCACTGGTTTCTCTTCAGTTAATTACCAAGGCATCTTTTTTTTATCCTCAGAGTGATCATTCACTTCAAGTTTCCCTTCATACATTTAATCAATAGAAGAAGCATGTGTATGTACCATTTTGCTTACGGACATCTAATTAATTCTTTTCCAGATTATGATACAAAAAAGCTAGGGATCATAGATTTTGTAAGGATTTTGAAACAAACCTCGAAAAACTGGAACAAGTACTTGCTAAATTTTTTATATCAGATGAACAAAGGAAGCAGATATGGTAACATTGATCAGGTGAAATTCTAGAATAACGGCATGAGAATGGACATCAAAACTAACTATCAGAATATAAATATGTCCTGAAACAACACGGAAACAAATCCATAATCTAAAGATACCTTAATTGATTTCACATGAAAAAAAAGAGCAAATTACATCTCAAACATCTGTAAAAAACAACAGCATACCTGTCAACATTATCATTAAATTTCTTCAACAAAATAGCTCCCTTCCTCGGTATCTTGGACTGCCCAAAATGAAAACCAACAAAGCATACCATCAAAATCAATACAAATCAACAACAAAAAACCACAATCATCATAATCAAAGTACACCTACTTCAGCAATTGGCACGGACCGGATCCTCACAGACTCAACGTCCCCAAACTTACTAAATTCCTTAATAAGTGTCTTCTTCTTCACCTTCAAAGGCAAATTCCCAACAAACACAGTCCTCAACAACTTGCTCTCATCATCAAACCCTTCACTCTCCTTTGAAACCAGCACATCCGCAGCATCATCAGTGTTTTTCCTCTTAGCCCCAACAACAACACTCGCATTTTCCTCATTATCTACCACTGGACCATACTTTTTAGCCTCATATTCTCTCTCAAGATCGTCTCTTTTTCTCTTCTTTCTCCTCCTTAACGTTTCCTCTTCTTTTGGCTCAAAACCCAAATTGGGATTTTCAGTTTTCACCTTTTTTAGTTTCTCTGTAGTTTCATAGAAGTTGGGTTTTTGGGTGTCGACATCGGTGCTAGGGTTTTCGTTGGATTTTGGGTCTTCGGGTTTTCTTTTGAAAGGGTTGCTATCAGAGAAAAGGGAGGAGGTAGAGGCGGTTTGATCGGCGCCGCTGAATAGGGTTTGGAAGACATCGGAAAGAGCAGAAGCCGTGTGGTTCTGGGCTGTGGAGGTGTCTGGTTCCTTGTGTTTCTTTTTGCCCATTGTTTTTCGAATGGAGAAGGAGGGAGGCGGTTAGGCGGATGTGAGATTTAATTTTAAGTGATGTTATGAACTTATAGCGTGGGGAAGGTTTTGCAGGCCTCCAAAGTCCAAACTCTTTTTATAAACCTAAAGCCCATTGTTATTTTGAATATTTTTTAAAATAAGCACAATTATGATAATTTATTTTCTTGGTTATTCGAAGTTCTTCTTTTTTTATTTTTTTTAAAGAGTGTCAATTTTTTTTTTTAAAAAAGAGTCGATTTTAGTTTTGAGGTTGATGTAACTGTTTTCGTGCAACATGTAATTTTAATAATTTACATTTTGCACACAGTTTTTAAAATTAACTCATCTGCTACCCATATCTTTTGAAAGATGTTATTTTATACCATTTTAAGGATTACTTGCACATAATCATAATAATGAGATATTAATTTTGAGGATGTAGCTCAACTGGTTAGATTTTAAATTTGCTCTTTAAAAATTATCAGTTCGAGTCGTACAAATTTCAGGGTCATTAGAGGCTTATATGATTGTTAACTTCAGGGCCCGTGTGATTAGTCGAGGTGCGCGCAAACTGATCCAGACACCCATCTTAATTAAAAAAAAAAGATTTTTTTTTAATATATTCACATTCTTCTTGCTATATTCACAATCGTTATTTATATTTTACTCGTAATAAATCAAGTTGAGTTATGTGATGAACTCTTTTCATTCATTAGTTATTCAACTTGATCTATAATTTTTTTAATTTTTAAGAAATTGTATTTAAATTTCATGAAACATTTACAAAATCACATTCTACAAAATTACTGTAAAGAGTCTCACATATAGTCTTAATTTTTTCATGTTACATTTAAAGTATTAATGCAATATATACTTTAAAAATATAGAATTATATTATTAAATATCACTAGCTAGCTATTCGAATTGATTGTTAAATATTGTTGATGGTTTGTATAACTATATGTATAGATCATTCAAGATCCTTTTTTATATTTAGAAATAATACACAGTATTGAATTATGTGCTTATTATATCTTAAATTATGTATAGACGTATTCTTTCTTCGCGAGGTAAATACACCTACTGATCTTCCTGCTGGCATTGGCTCTAGCAACCAAGCAATTATCCTCCTAGCCTTCGTGTTCTGATTCAAGCTGATGCCATGCATGTAACCCTCTGGCGTCCCTAGCTAGTTTCCGTTTTCTTTCATTTATCTAAAGATAAATTGTTACAAGAGTTTGATTATTGCCTGCTAAACGTCTCCCCCTTTGCTGTTCAAATTTGTACTTAGTTAGAGCTCTAAGTTTTTATCATGATCTGGTCGTTGAAATTCCTGGCTCAAACTCTTGCTGGCTTCCCTCTGTGGTGTCGATATTCTTAGTCATATGATCCTTTGCTTATATTTTGCTCTCATCTCCTTCTTTTTTCCGTGCGGGTTTGTTTCACCCAACAGTATTCCGATGCTGTTTCGCGATAACGACTCACGGTATCGTCTCAAGCCTCCACAAAAAATATACGCAATGTCCAACTCAGGACCCTACAACCTTCTCCATTTTGGCCTTTAACGGAAATGATCTACACTTGGCTTTCACAGTTTAACCCCAGATAGAACCATATGCTAATGACAAATCTCAGTGGATAAGCATGCAGATGCCGGCCCCCAACAATTACAGTGGGTGAACATGCCATATCGAACCATTACACAACATAGAGCCAAAGCGACGAAGGTCCATGAGATGTCACAGTGTCTGCCCTTCCTTGCCTGCCACTTGCACCAATTACTAAACCTTTGGCCACCAATTACCAAATGTATTGTTCTGCTCACTATTCAATTACATAGCCATAAACCCTTCTTTCTAGTTGACTAAAAATTCACACGACTAGTATATATTTAGCTCCATAATCTGGCATCAACAGCAGTCAGAGAGTGGGCTAGCTTAAGGTAAGTTCATCCTTGTCCAACCTAGTCCTCTAGTCAGCTTAGAGTTGATTTTTCATTTCTATGCTTTTTTCCTTTTTCTAAACCATACTATAAATGATTATTTATATATATCTCAACTGTTCGTTTTATTCTTGGAATGTTACGTGCAGTTATGGAAGAAAAGGTAGCAGCTGAACAAGTACATAAACAAGAACAGATTAATGAAGAGGAGTCCGGTGTTGTACAAAACTATGTAAGAGAAGTGGAGAACAAAGAAGAAAAAGCTGATGGTATTGAAGTTGAAAAGCCACAAATACCAAAGGAAATAAAGGAGGAAAAAAATGAAAGCAAAGCAGAAACAGCTATTGATGATAACAAGCAATCACAGGCAAAAAAAGTAGGAGTAAACCAGGCAGATATAGCAAAGAAACCAAAACAGGCCCCAAAGCAAATTCCCAAGATGAAAATCACAGTTCCTCAACCATTTTCCTTGGCCACTGACAAAAGAATGTCTAGAGAAAGACGAGCTTCGGTGGATTTTAAAGACCTGCAACTTCCTAAACTATCCAAATCTGCTAGTGTCAACTACAAGTAAGTTTTTCAGAATTTCGCAGTTTCAACCTTTTCTCTACTTCAGAGTTCTGAAGCACATCGATCAACTTATAGCCAGGGGCATTTAAACAAACTGAGAACAGAATAACATTACGCTGAGCTAACACCTTGAAATACTTGAGTATTTACGGTTTCAATGATTCATGATTCAGGGTGCAGTCCTCGCCTAGTGCTAAAGATCTAGTGGCCTCTAAGCTGAAGCGTAGTGCTACTACTGCATCAAATCCCAGGCCGAGAGTTACATCTACCAAAACTGATGATAAGAAAGTTGAGGTGAGTTCCATTTTGATTAACGACAAAAAAATTAGCAAGTATTATGAGAAATATCTTCTCAAGCTTTCCCCTAACTGAGTATAAAGACAACCTAGTTTTCTGAAAGACTCAGGGGAGAGTCAGGAAGGCAAGCTTTATTTAACTAATTTGTTCATTGATAACAATATTCATGACGCTATGTCTATGGCTTTCAAATAACAGAACGGTGTAAAAACTAAAGAAAAAATTCAGGTGAAGGACATCCAAAACAAATCTTCACAATCCATTCCCAAGGTATATTAATTATTATATTCGTTCTCTTCATTCTCAGACACCTGTAAAGCCTGTCCTCTTAAATTTCAGCAGACATTAGGTACTTCCTCCCATTGATTGAACTTATATATACAAGAATTTCCCGTCACCTAAAAATTTATACGCATTAATGATTACAGAAGAACCAAGCAGAGGAATCGGAGACTAATAAACTTCGGAAGAACTCAACATTCAAAACATTGCCATTGCCAAGCTTCATTCTTCGGAAAGAATCGACCTCAAAACCTGAGATAAAGAAGGTAAGCTATCTAAATTTCTTTTACGTCCAAGAAAAGGGGAAAAAGAGAGAAGTTTATAGATTTTCTAAGCCAGAAAGGCCTTCCCAATAAAAGTTTCAGAATCTATCTCCTTTTTGTTATTTGCTAGTAGTCCGGTTATTATTTCGAGGGGTTTCCAATAATAAATCCTTCTAAACTAGACAAGAAAGAAGAATCAAACTGCATTGCATCGAATATATATCAGGGTGTTCATGGCCATTATAGAGACTACGTAATCTTACGACTATTGATGTTCTGTGACTTGCAGGTTCCTACAACTGGCCCAAGGTCTGCTCTGCCTGGCCGCCAAGGACACAAGTCTATCAGCGATGCTGAGAAGAACAAAACCAAAAACATAGGCAAGAACACCGTTTCAAGAACAATAAGCAGCAGTGCGAAGGAGACTATAAACAAACTAATTAAAGGGACTCGGAAGGCTTTGAATCCTTCAAAAGAGACTGTTAAATCTGTTGTTTCAATTGCCTGATTGACGATGCAGACCAGGACTTCGTGATGACACGGCAATTTATAGCGTGTTCTTGTTCAATTGTTAAGAGTTATTTTCTGCAGTGGAATTTGAGATGCCATAACATGTGGCAGAGATAGAATACACATCAATTTAGGATTTATCCTCCCTCCCTTGTATGCAATGAATCCATGTGTTAAGTATTATGTAATGTTAATTAGCCATGATCTTGGGATATGGCATGCCCAGATTAGCAAAGAAGCTCTCTTTTCACTTCCAGAGATGGAACTTACGGTTTGAGTTTTTTTGGTTTTTAGCATAGTAAAAAAAAAAAGAATTTTGATTAGAGAGTTGAAGATGACTATGCAATTTTGTAAGTGTTATATGCAAACTTTTTTAAATTATAAAACTATTGTACCCAAAATTCAAAAAAAAAAAAAGATAAAAAAAAAAACATCAAAATTTCGATGATAATATCATTAATATCGTTGAAAAGATCTCAACAAAATAGATTTAACATCACAAAAAAAATCACTAATGGTGACCAGAATGGGTCACATGAGCGCCTCAAAATCAAGTGAGTTCCGATATCTTTGGACAACTCGTGTGGTCCATTCTAGTCACCATTTGTCGAGATCTTTTCAACGGTATTAATGATATTATTATCAAACTTTTGATATGCCTCTAATTTTTTTATTAAATCTTATATCCAATAATTTTGTAATTTAAAAAAGTTATAAATTACACTCACGGGTGAATAGTAAATGTGTAATTTTTTAAACTTTATTATCTATTTAAATATTTTTTGCACCTTATTATTTTATTAATTTTCTTTTACTACGCTTAGAGTTAAAAAAAAATGAAAAAAATGAAAACTCCTTTCAGCTTCCTTAGCGGAAAAAAAGTGTGCCGACTAATTAATTATAGTTTCAACATCACCAAGCCAAAAGAATACTACTCAAACTTCGAAAAAACCAGCAGCTGCATTGTTTTAAAATAAATGTGTAGCCATTACTATTAGACTATTTTTTTTAGTTTAACGTGGGTATCCGGGCCAGTTTGCGCGCACCTCGACTAATCCCACGGGCCCTGAAGTTAATGACCATGTAAATCTCCAGTGACCTTCATATGAACAACTATAGGACTCGAACCTGAGACCACAGAAAAAATAAATCTTTTGATCCCAAGCTTTTTACTACTGGTCCACCATCTAGATGGTTTTACTATTAGACTATTAGTTGCGCAACCCATTGCTTTATTAAACTATAACTAAAAGGAGTCAGTGTTTTACTGTGGACTGCACTGTGCAGTCCACAGTAAAACACTGACTCCTTCTTTAGGCGTTTTTTTTTTTTTTTTTAGGTTATCTAAGTTTTTTTAGCTGTTTTTTTTATGCTTTTTGGGATTTTTTTTGCTTTTTTCTTTATTTTTTTAATTAATTTTTTTCGTTTAGTTTAGTTTGTTAATGTTAGATTTCTTTCTATTTAGTTATTAGACTTTCATGACACATATCTCGAGTTTCACAGGTTAACCTGGTTTCACGGGTGAACCCAGTTAATTCCGGGTTGACCCGTCAATTTTTTTTTATTATTATTTTCATAAATATTTTTTTTAATTTAGTTTGTTAATGTTAATTTTTTTTTTTTTAGTTATCAGACTTTCATGACACAAATACTGGGTTTAACAGATTAACATGGTTTGACGAGTTAACCCGGATTTTTTTTCTTTTTAATTAATTTTTTTTGTTTAGTTCAGTTTGTTAATATTCACT
>Ga0307508_10004252_pt1 | contig 14054 bp, 13 predicted proteins | sample 9_EM_MG_FD_203089 | JGI IMG/M metagenome (GOLD analysis project Ga0307508, IMG submission 203089) | Populus trichocarpa ectomycorrhiza microbial communities from riparian zone in the Pacific Northwest, United States - 9_EM | ecosystem: Host-associated > Plants > Roots > Unclassified | place... | reverse complement strand
CGACTGGGTTGATAGGCCGGATCTGGAAGGCGGGTAACCGCTGGAGGTGACCGGTACTAATAGGCCGAGGGCTTGTCCATATTTGCTCGCGTCCACTGTGTTAGTTCTGAGACAACGAACGGTTGTCGGCTAGAGCTTGAACCACACAACAGAAGAGTGTGCTTGTTCGCTCGAAACCATTAGGGTTTCGGTGGCCATAGCGTGAGGGAAACGCCCGGTTACATTTCGAACCCGGAAGCTAAGCCTTACAGCGCCGATGGTACTGCAGGGGGGACCCTGTGGGAGAGTAGGACGCCGCCGAACAATCTTTGGAGGACCCCTGGTCCCAGCGTTCAGCTGGGACCAGGGGTCCTTTTGTTTTTAGAATGCTTGCAGTACCGAAGACAGGAGTCACCCATGTCCACCAACTCTCCCGACGACCGACCGGAGCGCGACCAGCGGCGACGGGACAGTGGTGACCGTGGTGAGCGCGGCGGTTTCCGTCGCGACAACGACCGCCGTGACGATCGGCCCGCCGGGCCCCGCCGTGACGACCGTGGTGGCAACACCGGTGGTCGTGGTGGGTATGGCGGACGAGATGCCCGTCCGTCCGATCGCCGAGGCGACGACCGAGGCGACCGCGGTGGTGATCGTGGCGGTTTCCGTCGCGACGACAACCGTGGCAGCAGCTATGGACGGCGTGATGACCGCCGTGACGATCGCCGAGGCGACGACCGAGGTGCTCGGCCGGCGTTCCGTCGCGACGACCGGCCTGCCGGGCCTCGCCGCGATGACCGGTCCGCTGGGCCTCGCCGCGACGATCGGCCTGCTGGACCTCGCCGCGACGACCGACCCGCTGGGCCTCGGCGTGACGACCGGGACCGTGGGTTCCGTCGTGACGGTGACCGTCCTGCCTTCCGCCGTGACGACGACCGTCGTGACACCGACCGGCGCGACGACAACCGCGGCGACCGCGGCGGCTTCCGCAGGGACGACAACCGCGGTGACAGTCGCGGTGGTGGTTACGGACGCCGTGACGACCGCCGAACCGACGATCGCCGCCCCGCTGACCGTCGGAGCGATGACCGCGGCGACCGTGGTGGCTTCCGCCGCGACGACAACCGCGGTGGTGGCGGCTATGGCCGGCGTGACGACCGTGACGGTGGTTTCCGTCGGGACGACAACCGCGGGGATCGTGGTGACCGTGGTGGTTTCCGTCGCGACGACCGCGGCGGCAGCTACGACCGTCGTGATGACCGGTCCGCCGGGCCTCGCCGCGACGATCGGCCTGCTGGGCCTCGCCGTGATGACCGACCGGCTGGGCCTCGGCGCGACGACCGGGACCGTGGGTTCCGTCGTGACGGTGACCGTCCTGCCTTCCGCCGTGACGACGACCGTCGTGACACCGACCGGCGCGACGACAACCGCGGCGACAACCGCGGCGACCGCGGTGGCTTCCGCAGGGACGACAACCGCGGTGACAGCCGTGGCGACCGTGGCGGTTTCCGGCGTGACGACAACCGGGGTGACAACCGCGGCGAGCGCGGCGGCTTCCGGCGGGACGACCGTGGTGGGAGTGGGCCCCGTAGGGACGACCGCGGTGGCCGACCCGGTGGCTTCCGTGGGCGGGAGGACCGGCGCGGTGGTGACGACCGGCGTGGCGGTGGGCGCTTCCGCGAGGAGCGTGACCGGGACCGTGAGCCGATCAAGCGGCTGCCGATCCCCGAGGACGTCACGGGCGACGAGATCGACAAGGACGTACGGCAGGAGCTGCAGAGTCTGCCGAAGGGGCTTGCGGAGGATGTCGCCAAGAACCTGGTGATGGTCGCCCGGCTCATCGACGAGGACCCCGAGGGCGCGTACGCGTACTCCAAGATCGCGCTGCGGCTGGCGTCGCGTGTGGCGGCCGTACGAGAGGCTGCCGGGTTCGCGGCGTACGCGAACCAGAAGTACAGCGAGGCGCTCGCCGAGTTCCGGGCCGCGCGGCGGATGACCGGGAGCGTGGATCTGTGGCCGGTCATGGCCGACTGTGAGCGTGGGCTCGGGCGGCCGGAGAAGACGCTGGACATGGCCGGGGCGCCCGAGGTGCACAAGCTCGACAAGGCCGGGCAGGTCGAGATGCGGCTCGTCGCCGCCGGTGCCCGGCGTGACATGGATCAGCTGGACGCGGCCATCGTGACGTTGCAGAGCCCCGAGCTGGCCTCCAACACCGTGCAGCCGTGGACCGCGCGACTGCGGTACGCGTACGCCGACGCGCTGCTCGCGGCCGGTCGCGAGGACGAGGCGCGGGAGTGGTTCGCCAAGGCCGTGGAGTCCGACAAGGACGGCAGCACGGACGCCTCCGACCGGCTCGCCGAGATGGACGGAGTCGAGTTCGTCGACGCCTTCGACGAGAACGAGGATGAGGGCGAGGGCGAGGGCGAGGACGACGGCGAGACCGCTGAGGTCGGCGAGAAGGCCGTAGCAGCGGACGAGGACGGCGAAGAGGGCGACCTCAAGGACTGACAGTGGTGATCGAAGGGGCGGGATCCCGGTTACAGGGGTCCCGCCCCTTCGTGCGTCATACGTCCAGTGCGCGAAGGACGAGGCCCGACGCCGGTTTCGGGCCGAACGACGTCGACTTGCGGGGCATCGTGACGCCCTGGCGGGCGAGATCGCGTACGACCTCCTCGCGGACCGGGTGCATCAGGACGGCCGTACCGCCGTCGCGTTCCGCCTTCTCGACCGTGGCGGCCGTGTCGTGGATGTAGGCGATGCGGGCGGGGTCGTCCTCGGGGACGTGCCAGACGTGGGCGAGGAGCGTGGCGTGCAGGACCGTGGCGTCCAGGGTGCGCCAGGCGGTGGGGCGGTCCGTGGGGATCGTGCGGGCCAGGAGGTCCGGGTCGGGGTGGTCGACGAGGTGGAAGGCGCCGTCGCCGGCGAGGAGGAAGGCGTTGCCCGCGCAGGCCGCGTCGGCGAGGGTCTCCAGGGCGTCGGCCAGGGGCACGTCGAGGCGCCGTACGCGGAAGAGGCCGTCGAGAAGGGCCAGGGACCGGGCCACCGGCACGCCGTGCAGCAGGCGGTGGATGGCGCGGACGCGGAGGGGGTAGCGGGCCGTGTCGACGAGGAGGACCAGGCCGTGGTCCCAGGGGCTGGGCGAGGGGTGCTCCGCGCGTAGACGGCGGTAGGTCGCCCAGCGGTGGTGGCCGTCGGCGATGAGGGCCTGGTGGTCGGCCAGGTCGGACTGGACGCGGGACAGGTCCGCCGGGTCGGTGAGGGACCACAGGCGGTGGCTGTAGCCGTCCTCGGTGGTGGTGGCGAGGAGCGGGGGCCGTTCCGCCGTACGTTCCACCACGGAGGTCGTGACGGACTCCGAGCCGTTGCCGCGGTAGGTGAGGAGCAGGGGCTCCAGGTTCGCCGAGGTGGCGCGCATGAGGCCCGCGCGGTCGGCGACGACATGCGGCATGACGTCCTCGTGCGGCAGGACCACGCCCTCCGACGGATCGGACAGGCGCAGGGTGCCGATGATCCCGCGCTGGAGCAGACCGGCACCGTCCTGCTGTTCGTAGACGTACAGGCCGGGCTCGGGGTCGGCGGCCAGGATGCCTTCGGAGAGCCAGCTGCGCAGGGTGCGGGCGGCCTGTGCGTTGCGTTCGGCGGGGGTGTTCGACTGCGGGAGGATCAGCCGCACGATGTTGTACGGGTCGGCGGACTGGAGGTGGTGCAGGCCGTCGGGGCGGACCACGACGTCGTACGGCGGTGATGTCACGGCGGCCAGGCTGCCGACCCGGTCGGGGTCGTAGCGCAGGCCTCGGAACGGGGTGAGTTCCAGGCCTCGGCGCGCTGTTGCTTCCGGGTGACCTGCTGAGTTCATCCCGGCATCGTACGGGTGTCAGTGGCATGGGGGATGATCGGGGGAAAGCCGTCGAACGAGGAGCGATGCGGAATGAGCCAGGGCGCGAGGACGAGGCCCGAGGGCAGTGCACAGGCCCTGAACGAGGCGTACGACACCGCGCTGCTCGACCTCGACGGGGTGGTGTACGCGGGCGGGAACGCGATCGTGCACGCGGTCGAGTCGCTCGCCGTCGCGCGTGAGGGCGGGATGCACCTGGCGTACGTCACCAACAACGCGCTGCGGACGCCCGACACCGTGGCCGAGCATCTGACCGAGCTGGGGATACCGACGGGGGCCGACGACGTCATCACCTCCGCCCAGGCGGTCGCGCGGCTGATCAGCGAGCAGGTGCCGGCCGGAGCCCGGGTGCTGGTGATCGGCGGTGAGGGGCTGCGGGTGGCGTTGCGCGAGCGGGGTCTGGAGCCCGTCGAGTCGGCGGACGACGATCCGGCGGCCGTCGTGCAGGGCTTCGGGGGGCCGGACCTGCCCTGGGGGCGGTTCGCCGAGGCGAGTTACGCCGTCGCGCGCGGGGTGCCCTGGTTCGCGTCCAACACCGACCTCACGATTCCGAGCGGCCGAGGGATCGCGCCGGGCAACGGCGCGGCGGTGGAGGTCGTGCGGATCGCGACCGGTGCCGAGCCGCAGGTCGCGGGCAAGCCGCTGCCGCCCATGCACCGGGAGACGATCCTGCGGACCGGTGCGAAGCGGCCGCTGGTGGTCGGGGACCGGCTGGACACGGACATCGAAGGCGCGTTCAACGGCGAGGTGGACTCGCTGCTCGTGCTCACCGGCGTCACCGACGGCCCCCAGCTGCTGGCCGCGCCGCCGCAGCACCGGCCGACCTTTGTGGACGCCGATCTGCGGGGCCTGCTCACCGGGCAGCCTGAGGTCACCGGGGCGGGAGACGGCTTCCGGTGCGGTGGCTGGACAGCCACGGCCGGGAAGGAGCGGCTGGAACTCGACGGTACCGGTGAGGCCCTGGACGGTCTGCGGGCGCTGTGCGCGGCGGCCTGGACGGCGGCCGGGGAAGGTGTGTGCGAGCTGGACGCGGGGAAGGCGCTGGCCAAGCTGGGCTTGTGAGCCGTAGGGGCGGGCATTCCTGTGAGTCCATGGCCGGTCGGACCTCGGAATCGTGGCTGGTGAGCAGGGTAGGCTAACCTAACTGCGTGTTGGTCGACAGTCCTCCCGAACAGCGCGCGGAGACCGCCCCCGCGCCCCCAACCCGCCGGGCGATACGAGTCCTTGGGCTCCTTGTCTCCGTCGTGCTCCTGGTGCTCGTCGCGGTGGCGAGCATCGCGATCGGTGCGAAGGGGCTGTCCGTGCAACAGGTCTGGCACGGCCTGTTCGAGGACACGGGGACCTACGGCGACGTCGTGGTGGCCGACCGGCTGTCACGGACCGTCCTCGGGCTGCTCGCCGGTGCCGCGCTCGGTCTGTCCGGGGCGGTACTTCAGGCGCTCACCCGCAATCCGCTCGCCGACCCCGGACTGCTCGGGATCAACGCGGGCGCGTCCGCCGCGGTCGTCACCGCGATCACGTTCTTCGGGGTCACCTCGATCAGCGGCTATGTGTGGTTCGCCTTCGTCGGCGCGGCCGCGGTCGGTGCCCTGGTCTGGTTCCTCGGCGGGAGCCGCGGGGCCACGCCGGTGCGGCTGGCGCTGGCGGGTACGGCGATCAGCGCGGCCCTGTACGGCTACCTCCAGGCCGTGATGATCACGGACGACCAGGCGCTCAACAAGATGCGCTTCTGGACGGTCGGTTCACTGTCCTCGGCGAACAACTCGACCATCCTTCAGGTGCTGCCGTTCCTCGCGGCCGGCTCGCTCCTCGCCCTCACGCTCGCCCGGCCGCTGAACGCGATGGAGATGGGCGACGACACCGCCAGGGCACTGGGCGCCAACCTCAACCGCACCCGGGCGCTGGCCATGCTCTCCGCGACCGTGCTGTGCGGGGCCGCGACCGCCGCCTGCGGACCGATCGTGTTCGTCGGCCTGATGGTGCCGCACATCGTGCGCTCCTTCACCGGCCCCGACCTGCGCTGGATCCTGCCGTACGCGACCATCCTGTCGCCCGTGCTGCTGCTCGGCTCCGACGTCATCGGGCGGATGGTCGCCCGGCCCGCGGAGCTCCAGGTCGGCATCGTCACCGCGCTCATCGGCGGGCCGGTCTTCATCTTTCTCGTACGACGGCGGAGGACGGCTCAGCTGTGAGGACCAACCGTGCCATCAGGACCCCCGGCGGGATCTCGGTCCGGCTGGATGTCCGCGCCGCTGTCGTCGTCGGCCTGATCCTGCTCGCCGCGCTCGCCGCGAGCGTCGTGCTGATCGGTACCGGCGACTTCCCGATACCGGCCGGGGACGTGCTCAGGACACTGTTCGGCGAGGGCAACGCGGGACAGGAGTTCATCGTCAACGAGCTGCGGCTGCCCAGGGTCCTCGTCGGGCTCCTGGTCGGCGCCTCGCTCGGCCTCGGCGGCGCCCTCTTCCAGGCCATCTCCCGCAACCCGCTGGGCAGTCCGGACGTGCTCGGGCTCTCCCAGGGGGCGACCGCCGGCGCGCTCACGATGATCGTGCTGTTCTCCGGGAGCGCCGCCCAGGTCACCACGGGCGCGCTGGTGGGAGGCCTGGTGACCGGATTCGCGATCTATCTGCTCGCCTGGAAACAGGGTGTGCACGGCTACCGTCTCGTCCTGGTGGGCATCGGAATCTCCGCGATCGTGACGGCCGTCAACGGCTATCTGCTGACCAAGTCCACCCTCACCGAGGCGGCCCAGGCCGTCGTCTGGATGACCGGCTCGCTCAGCGGCCGGGACTGGACGCAGGTGTGGCCGCTGCTGTGGCTGTGCGCCCTCCTCGTACCGCTCGTCCTCGCCAACGCGCGCGGGCTCAGGATGATGGAGATGGGCGACGACGTGTCGAACGCCCTAGGCGTGCGCGTCGAGCGGGTACGGCTGCTGCTGCTCGTGGCCGCCGTCCTGCTCACCGCGGCCGCCACCGCGGCGGCCGGACCGGTCAGCTTCGTCGCGCTCACCGCACCGCAGCTGGCCCGCCGCCTGACCCGCTCGCCCGGCCCCAACCTGGTGCCCTCCCTGTGCATGGGAGCCACCCTCCTGGTCACCGCCGACTGGGTCTCGCAGAAGGTCTTCGGGGCGGACCAGCTGCCCGTCGGCGTGGTCACCGGAGTCCTCGGCGGCGTCTACCTGCTGTGGCTCCTGGTCACCGAGCGCAAGGCGGGCCGGATATGAGCGCCGACCGCACCCACCGCACCACCAGCAGCGGGCTGAACAACCGAAGGAGCACCGTGAACCGCCTGTCCGCCGACAACGTCACCCTCGCCTACGACCAGCGCGTCATCGCCGAACAGCTGTCGGTGGAGATACCCGACAACTCGTTCACGGTGATCGTCGGCCCGAACGCGTGTGGCAAGTCCACGCTCCTGCGGGCCCTCTCCCGGATGCTCAAGCCCAACCAGGGCAAGGTGCTGCTCGACGGGCAGGTCATCCAGTCGATGCCGGCGAAGAAGGTCGCCCGCACCCTGGGTCTGCTCCCGCAGTCGTCGATCGCGCCCGACGGGATCACCGTCGCCGACCTGGTCGGCCGCGGCCGCTACCCCCACCAGGGCATCCTGCGCCAGTGGTCCACCGAGGACGAGCGGGTCGTCCAGGAGTCCATGCGGCAGACCGGGGTCGCCGAACTCGCCGAACGGTACGTCGACGAGCTGTCCGGCGGTCAGCGCCAGCGGGTGTGGATCGCGATGGCGCTCGCCCAGCAGACCCCGCTGCTGCTCCTCGACGAGCCGACGACCTACCTCGACATCCAGCACCAGATCGACGTCCTCGACCTCTGCGCCGAACTGCACGAGGAGCAGGGCCGCACGCTGGTGGCCGTGCTGCACGACCTCAATCACGCCGCCCGGTACGCCACGCATCTGATCGCGCTCAAGAGCGGCCGGATCGTCGCCGAGGGCGCCCCGAACGAGATCGTCACGGCCGAGCTGGTCGAGGAGGTCTTCGGGCTGCGCTGCCAGGTCATCGACGACCCGGAGACGGGGACGCCGCTGGTGGTGCCGGCGGCGCGCAAGGCACGCGTGCGCGTGGAGGCCGCTACAGAAGCTTCCTGAGCTGGAGCAGGTCGCGCAGGCCGGCCTCCAGCTTCACCCGGCCCGAGCCCCAGGCCTTGGCGAAGTGGAGTTCGCCGTTCACCAGGGCCACCAGGTCGTCGCCGGCCATGGTCAGCCTGATCTCGGCCTTCTCTTTCGGAGGGCCCTGCAACGTGTCGTGCACCACGATCCGGCCGCCCGTCATCCGGCCGACGAAGGTGGTGTCGAGATCGGTGATACGGCAGCTCACCGAGCGGTCCAGGGAGGCGGCCGTGCGGACGTTCCCTTCGGCGTTCTGCATGCTGTCGGAGAGCTTTTCGAGTGCGGCGCGGCACTCCTCGATCGTGGCCATCGTGATCGACGGTACCCCAGCGGTTCGGGGTAGCGTCTGGGCATGAGCGACGCAGTTCCAGAGCCTTCACAAGAGCTCCCGGTCGAACCCGAGTACGACCCGGCTGCCCCCGCCCCTCTGAACGTGCCCCGCACGCCCACCGGCAACGCCGAGGTGGACGCGCAGCTGGAGCGGCTGGGCGACGCGGACCACCTCGCCACGGACGGCCACGTCGAGGTGTACGAGGATGTGCACCGGGGGCTGCGCGACGCGCTCACCGCGCTCGACGCCCGCCCGGGACCTCCGGCGCCCTCACCGTCGTATGACCAGAGGGCGCCCTCACCCTCGTATGGCACTAGGAGCTGAACCGAACGTGGCAGGAGTCGCACGCCGTCGTCTGGACGCGGAGTTGGTCCGCCGGAAGCTGGCGCGTTCGCGTGAGCACGCGAGCCAGCTGATCGCGGACGGCCGGGTCACCGTCGGCAAGACCGTCGCGACCAAGTCCGCCACCCAGGTGGAGACCGCGGCCGCGATCTTGGTGCAGACCGATGACAGCGATCCCGACTACGTGTCGCGCGGTGGGCACAAGCTCGCGGGGGCCCTTCAGGTGTTCGGGCCGCAGGGGCTGGTCGTCGAGGGGCGGCGGGCGCTGGACGCCGGCGCTTCCACCGGGGGTTTCACCGATGTGCTGCTACGGGCGGGGGCCGCGCACGTGGTCGCCGTCGACGTCGGCTACGGACAACTCGCGTGGTCTCTCCAGAGCGATGAACGCGTCACCGTCAAGGACCGTACGAACGTACGCGAGTTGACGATCGAAGCGATCGATGGGGAACCAGTGGATCTTGTCGTGGGGGATCTGTCCTTCATCCCGCTCGGACTGGTACTGCCCGCCCTGGTGCGGTGCGTGAAGCCGGATGCCGATCTGGTGATGATGGTGAAGCCGCAGTTCGAGGTGGGGAAGGAACGGCTGGGCAGTGGGGGAGTCGTACGGAGTCCGCAGCTGCGGGCGGAGGCCGTGCGCGGTGTCGCCGGGAAGGCGGGGGAACTCGGGCTCGGGGTGAGCGGGGTCACGGCCAGTCCGTTGCCCGGGCCCTCGGGCAATGTCGAATACTTTCTGTGGCTGCGTGCCGGAGCTCCCGCTCTGGACCCGGCCGATGTTGACCGTGCAGTGGCGGAGGGGCCGCGTTGACGCAGAACCGAGCTCGTACTGTTTTCCTGCTCGCCCACACCGGGCGGCCCGCGGCCATTCGCAGTGCCGAGCTGGTCGTGAAGGGGCTGCTGCGCTCCGAGATCGGCGTGCGCGTCCTGGAGTACGAGGCGGCCGACCTGCCGCTGCCGCCCGAGGTGGAGCTCGTCAAGGAGGCGACCCCGCAGTGCCTCGAAGGATGCGAGCTGCTCATCGTCCTCGGCGGTGACGGGACGCTGCTGCGCGGCGCCGAGTTCGCCCGGGCGTCCGGGGTGCCGATGCTCGGCGTCAACCTGGGCAGTGTCGGGTTCCTCGCGGAGGCCGAGCGGGACGATCTCGACAAGGTCGTCGACCGGGTGGTGACCAAGGCATACGAGGTCGAGGAGCGGATGACGGTCGATGTCGTCGTTCACCGGAACGGGGACATCGTCCACACCGACTGGGCGCTGAACGAGGCCGCCGTGCAGAAGGCCGGTGCCGAGAAGCTGCTCGAGGTCGTGCTGGAGATCGACGGGCGGCCGGTGACGGGGTTCGGGTGCGACGGGATCGTGCTGTCCACGCCCACCGGGTCCACGGCGTACGCGTTCTCCGCGGGCGGGCCGGTGGTGTGGCCCGAGGTGGAGGCGCTGTTGATGGTGCCGATCTCCGCGCACGCGTTGTTCGCGAAGCCGTTGGTGACCTCGCCGAACTCCGTGCTCGCGGTGGAGTTGCTGCCTCATATTCCGCCGGGTGTGTTGTGGTGCGACGGGCGGCGGACCTTTGATCTGCCGCCGGGGGCTCGGGTGGAGGTGCGGCGGGGGGCTGTGCCGGTGCGGCTCGCTCGGCTGCATCATGCGTCCTTCACCGACCGGCTTGTGGCCAAGTTCGCGTTGCCCGTTTCTGGATGGCGGGGGGCACCTCACTAGCCGGCTGTGGGGGCTGGTTGCGGAGCGTCGGCGGGTGCGGGTGGTTTGTGGCTTGTCGCGCCCGCGCGGCGGAGCCGCAAGTCGACACAGCCCCGCGCCCCTGAGAAACCTCCACTCGCCCGAGTGACAGGGGGCCTCGCATCTCGTCCTCCGGACCTCGTAAGGTCTTCATCGTGCTGGAAGAGATGCGGATACGGTCGCTCGGAGTCATCGACGACGCTGTCGTCGAGCTGTCGCCCGGGTTCACCGCCGTCACCGGTGAGACGGGTGCGGGCAAGACCATGGTGGTCACCAGTCTGGGGCTGCTGCTCGGTGGGCGGGCCGACGCGGCGCTCGTGCGGATCGGGGCCGAGAAGGCGGTCGTGGAGGGGCGGATCAGTGTGTCCGCGGGGGACTCCGTCATCGTGCGGGCCGAGGAGGCCGGAGCCGAGCTCGACGACGGGGCGCTGCTGATCAGCCGTACCGTTTCCGCCGAAGGGCGGTCCCGGGCGCATCTGGGCGGACGGTCCGTGCCCGTCGGGGTGCTCGCGGAGCTGGCCGACGAACTGGTCGCCGTGCACGGACAGACCGATCAGCAGGGGCTGCTCAAGCTGACGCGGCAGCGGCAGGCGCTCGACCGGTACGCCGGCGATGCCGTCGCCGTGCCGCTGGCCAAGTACACCGAGGCCTACCGACGGCTGCGGGCCGTCTCCGTCGAGCTGGACCAGATCGTCACGCGCGCGCGTGAGCGGGCCCAGGAAGCCGACCTGCTGCGGTACGGGCTCGACGAGATCGCGGGCGTGGAACCGCGGGCCGGCGAGGACGTCGAGCTGGCGGAGGAGGCGGAGCGGCTCGGGCACGCCGAGGCCCTGTCGTCCGCCGCCACGGCCGCGCACGCCGCCCTCGCCGGGAATCCGGAGGATCCCGAGGGGATCGACGCCGCGACCCTCGTGGCCGGGGCCCAGCGGGCTCTGGACGCCGTGCGGTCGCACGACCCGGCGCTCGCCGCGCTCGCCGAACGGATCGGGGAGATCGGGATACTGCTGGGCGATGTGGCGGGGGAGCTGGCGGGATACGCCGACGACCTGGACGCCGATCCGCTGCGGCTGGCGGCCGTCGAGGAGCGGCGGGCCGCGCTCACCGCGCTGACACGGAAGTACGGCGACGACGTGGCCACCGTGCTCACCTGGGCCGAGCAGAGCGCCGCGCGGCTCACCGAACTCGACGGCGACGACGAGCGGATCGACGAACTGACCGCCGAGCGGGACGCGCTCCGTGTCGAACTGGGCGGGCTTGCGCAGGCGTTGACGGATGCGCGGACGGAGGCCGCCGCGAGGTTCGCCGCGGCGGTGACCGCGGAGCTGGCCTCGCTGGCGATGCCCCACGCGCGTGTGTCCTTCGACCTCCGGCAGACCGAGGACCCGGAGGGCGTGGAGGTCGACGGGCGCACGGTCGCGTACGGGCCGTCCGGTGCCGACGAGGTCGAGCTGCTGCTCGCCCCGCACCCGGGCGCGCCGGCACGGCCCATTGCCAAGGGCGCGTCCGGTGGTGAGCTGTCCCGCGTGATGCTGGCCGTCGAGGTCGTGTTCGCGGGGACGGATCCTGTGCCGACATATCTCTTCGACGAGGTAGACGCCGGTGTCGGCGGCAAGGCCGCGGTCGAGATCGGGCGGCGGCTGGCGCGGCTCGCGAAGACCGCGCAGGTCGTCGTCGTGACGCACCTGCCCCAGGTCGCCGCCTTCGCCGACCGGCAGTTGCTGGTGGAGAAGACCAACGACGGCTCCGTCACCCGGTCCGGTGTGAAGGTCCTGGAGGGCGAGGAGCGGGTCCGCGAGCTCTCCCGGATGCTGGCCGGGCAGGAGGACTCGGAGACGGCTCGGGCACACGCGGAGGAGCTGCTGGCCACGGCTCGGGCGGACGCGTAGCGACGGCAGGACGAGGGGGTGTTCGCCAGGCACCCTCTCCGGGCGTTCATCCCTGACCGTTCACCCGTCGGCGGGCCATGTGATAGGCCCACGCGTGTGTCGACGCCTTCTTCTCGACGGCGAAGTGCCGCCCGGTGGCCTCGTCCAGGACCTTGTGGAACTCCTCCATCAGGGATGGCCAGTCCTCGGTGGTGAAGTCGCTGTCGGTCCAGTGGTAGAGCGACTTCAGCTCGTGTTTCACGGAGGCGAAGAAGGACAGGGGCTCGCGCTCACCCACGCCGACGCGGACGCCGTGCTCCTGAAGCCAGTCCTTGACCTCCGTGGGTGCGTCCAGCCATTTGTCGGGGCTGTCCCTCAGCTCGGCGTAGTCGACCCACGCCCAGAAGCTCTCGGCGTCCGCCACGTCCGGGGCCTCGGCATGGTGGGCCGGACAGAGCAGGGCGAAATTGCGCACGTCCATCGAGCCGCCGAGTTGGAGCGGCACCACGTGGGCCCGCTCCACCGGCGTGCGCCAGCACACCAGGCAGGCGGCCTCTCCTCCGAGGTAGTCGGCGATCGCCTTCACCGAGGGCGGGGTCCTGCGCTCGTTCGGGCGGCGCTCGCGGGGCTTCACGGCAAGGGTGGTGGGGTCGTAGCCGTAGTCGCTGCCGTCGTCGGGGTAGCCGATCCGCAGGACGTCGGGGAGGTCGTCGCGCTGTCGTTTCGGGTTCCGGATGTGGAGGAGCGGGTTGCTGATCTCCGTCAGGTACTGTCCGAGCCAGCCCATGGCGAAGTCCCGCATCAGCTCCAGGGCGTCGTGGTCGTATCCCCCCGCTTCGTTGCGATGCCCCTGGATGTCCAGGTAGAGGTACCGAGGTGCGCCAGGTGACTGCTTCTGGGCCGCCTGCACGCACTCGAAGATGCGCTGGGCACTCCGCTCGAAGTTCTCGTAGACCTTCATGTCGTGGTAGATCGCGACTCCCTTGCGAGCGCGCGACTTCCGAGTCTGCTGCCTCGGTCTCCTGGCCATGTGACCCTCCCCCGGTGAACTGATCCCCCGCAGGAAAATCGTGGCAGACGGCACTGACAACGGGGCGTGACCTCGCACGACGTGGTTCAGGGGCCCCTAAGGTGAGGTCATGCGTGTGGGCAGGGGAGTTGGCGCCGCCGTGATGGCGGCCGGGATCGTACGAGCCGGTGTGGCGGGGCTGCGGAGGACCACGCCGGGTGGGCGCGCGCGGTGGGAGCGGAAGAACTACGCGGGGCGGACGGTGGAGTTGTACGCCGGGCCCGCGTCCGCCCTGGCGGTGGCCTTGGGGGCGGGGCGGGTTCGGCCGGCTGCGGGGGTGGTCGTCGCCGTTGCCGGGCTCTGTGGGGCGTACGACGATGTCGCCGGGGATCATCGGCGGGGGTTTCGGGCGCATCTCGCGGCGTTGCGGGAGGGGGAAGTCACCAGTGGGGCCGTGAAGTTGTTCGGGATCTCGGCGGCTGGGCTGGTGGCGGGGGCGCTGCTCAAGGAGCGGGGTGTCGACAAGGTGCTTGCGGGGGTGGTCATCGCCGGGGCCGCGCATTTCGTGAACCTGGTGGATGTACGGCCCGGGCGGGCGGCCGGGGTGGTGCTGGTGCTTGGGGCGCCGGGGTTGACGGGGGAGGGGGCGGAGCTGGCCGGGGTGGCCATGGGGGCCGCGGCTGCCGTACTGCCTGATGACCTCGGTGAGCGCGCGATGATCGGGGACGTGGGGGCGCATGCGTTGGGGGCGGCGTTGGGGGCAGCCGTTGTTGTGGGGAACGGGCGGGT
>Ga0307508_10004251_pt1 | contig 14054 bp, 20 predicted proteins | sample 9_EM_MG_FD_203089 | JGI IMG/M metagenome (GOLD analysis project Ga0307508, IMG submission 203089) | Populus trichocarpa ectomycorrhiza microbial communities from riparian zone in the Pacific Northwest, United States - 9_EM | ecosystem: Host-associated > Plants > Roots > Unclassified | place... | reverse complement strand
CGAACACGTTTATTTAATAAAAAAAAAAAAAAAAAAAAAAAAAAAAGCCTACGAGCTGGACATCCCGAATACCATCGAGAAGCACCGCACCTTCCCGGTCTCCTAACTACACGCCGCCACCAACAAACCAAACCCGGGGCAAGTCATTCCGCCGCCGCTCCCGGTGATCGTTGAAGGCGAAGAGGAGTGGGAAGTGGAGGAAGTCTTGGACAGCCGAAGAATCTGGGGTCGACTACAGTACCTCGTGAAATGGAGGGGATTCGCGGCACCAACATGGGAGCCCGAGGAGAGCCTGGCCGAAGTACAGGCCATCTACGACTACCACGAGCGCTACCCCCAACGGCCCGCACCAGCTCAGCTCACTCTCGTAGGAACTCGAGCCTAAAGGGGAGCTACTGTCACGGCGCCGGACCACAGGCTACCGTCACGGAAGCTAGGGAATGCGGCGCTACGAAGTGCCGGAATGCGGTGCTACGTAGTGCCGGAATGAGGACATGCGAGGTGCCGAGATGAGGGAATGGAAGTGCCGGAATGAGGGAGTGGGGGTTGGCTCGTGTTGGTGTTTGCTCATGTTGGTGTTTGCTCGTGTCAGTGTTTGCTCGTGTCGGTGATTGCTCGTGGGTGTTGCGCGTGTGGGCGCTGGCCGAGTTCCTGTATATAACGAGGGCTGCCGCCCGCTATAGATCCGTACGCAACAACTTGTTTACGCTGTCGCCGCGTCCCTGTCCTCTGTCCTTGTCCGTGTCCTTGCCCGCGCTGTCGCCGCGTCCTTGCCCTCTGTCCTTGTCCTCTGTCCTTGTCCGTATCCTTGTCCTCTGTCCTTGTCTGTGTCCTCGCTGCGCCCTTTCCGCTTGACCGCCATGCCCTTACGCTCGACCGCCACGCCGTCCCGCTCGACCAATGCGCCCACCCGCTCGACCGCCGTGCCATTCCGCTTGACCACCGCGCCACTCCACTTGACCGATGCGCCGTTCCGCTCGACCGTCGCACCCGCCCGACCACCACGCATCGCTACCTGGGGCCTTGCCCAGACCCACCCGTTACAGATAGAGATGAAGATAGTGAATTGATTAATTGATGCAACTTCGAAGGAGGAACATTCTCTCTATATACAATGGGCCTGAGGAACTTGCCAGGGGTAAAGAAAGGAAGACTGTCTTACAAGCCGGCACTTGTAGACTCAGGCAGCTGTCATCTCTGAACATGCTGACTGCAGCCCGTCATCTCTGGACGCCCATTATTGTCACACTTCCTCGTGTATGGAAGATGCAAAGGAACGCAGTAGAGAAGGAGAAAACGAAATGGCCAGTACAGAAACAAACAGCAGCAGGAGGAAAAATATTGAAAACCTCAGTATCCTTGAATGCCTTGTTAAAACTTATTACCATATAAAAACCCACATGGAAAAACTACGGACATAGAAGAAAGAGTGCATCCACCAAAGAAAGAAAGGAGAGAGAAAGAAAACCTATTCAACCACCCACCATGTGCTTCACCAGAAGCGCCCCCTGGATAGCAGGCAGATTCCCAGACCGATCCATAAGAAAATCTGCCCATTGTTAGCATTGAGTGAATGTAGCAACTCCATCATAAGGTATGTACGATTGCTCCGGTATAGGGATGCCAGGGTAGCTCCCGTATTCCCAAGTGTGCATACAATCGCATCTTTGAGAGTGCACAGCAGCTCCAGTGTGGGGTGCCGCAGCAACTCCAGTATCACCAAGTGCGTACATCAGCTTCTCATCCTCGAGAGTGCACAACAGCTCCAGTGTGGGGTGCCGCAGCAAGTCCAGCATCACCAAGCGCAATCATCAGCTGCACATCCTCAAGATTACATGACAGCTCTAATGTGGGGTGCTGCAGCAACTCCAGCATCACCAAGAACGTACATCAGCTCCCCGAGCACATGCGTCAGCTCCGGTGTCAGGCGCCACAGCTGCTCCATCATCACCAAGCACACACACAACTCCCCAAGTGCACATGTCAACTCCGGTGTGGGGTGCCGCAGCAACTCCGTCATCACCAAAGCATGTATACAGCTCCGCCCAAATATTTGGGGCTCAGAAAACATACCTGCAATCGGCTATAAACCGTGAACCACAGTCTCACTCGGATAGTCCCCGAAGTTTACCCAGGTAGTCTGTGTGGAGGGTCGTTGAGATCTTCTTTCTTCTTTGAGCCTCACTGCCTCTTGCTTCACCCTGCAGTTACTTTCCTTGTGTCCTTCTTGTGTGCAGTAAAATCATCATATCCCTGAATTGCTAGGCCTTCCATACGGCTTCCGATTGCCATAACCTCCGTAGCCCTGTCGCTTGCCGTGCTGAGTTCTTGCTGTAAGCGCTTGTCGAGTAGTGCCAGTGATGTTGAGGTTCGAACTGACTCAGTCATTCCTCTGTACGAGCAATGTCTCTTCCTCTATAAGGGCTACTGTAACAGCATCGACAGTTTGCTCCTTTGAAGCTTTGTTTTTGAGAACACCGACAGTAATTGCGAACGATTCAGATATGGTTCGAAGGAGGTGGCAGACGATGGTGGTATCCGAGATTGCTTCTTCAGTTGTAGCCAATTCTTGGTCAATGGCGAGTAGGCTGGAGATGTATTCAGTGACTGAGGTCCCAGGCTTCATTGTCTAGGTATGGAACTGGTAGATGATGTTGTTTCAGCCGGATTTCAGGGAGGCAGAGTCATATTTTTGGTGGAGGAATTCCCAGACACTGGCCGGATTATTGATTCATTCTTGGGAAGACTACTAATGACAGTTTGAATGGTGGGTTTGACTGATAGGTAGATCATTGAAGCTGCTCATTCAGTGCGCTGATAGAAGTCACAGGTAGCAGCAGAAGTTTCAGAGTTTGGTGGGGTTTCTTTCTGGGTGACAATCTTGAAGGTGCCTTCCACTGTAAGGACTGCCTGCATATCATTTTTCCACAAATGGTAGTTGCATGCATTACAGCTTGACGACTTCGAACTTGACAGTTTGTCAGGTCGAGGCTATGGTGGTGATATTGTCACGACACAATGTAGCTCAAAGGGTTGAGGCTTAAAAACAAGAGTGCAGGGATGAGGTGCAGAGGTGAGGTGCAAGACGGTACGGCAGGTATGATTATTGATGGGTAGCGGATTGACAGAGCATTCAATCCAGGCTTATAACCTGTTGGAATATAGAGATTGATAGAGATGAAGATAGTGAATTGATTGATTGATGCAACTTCGAAGGAGGAACATTCTCTCTATATACAATGGGTCTGAGGGACTTGCCAGGGGTAAAGAACGGAAGACTGACTCGTGAGCCAGTGCTTGGAGACTCAGGCAGCTGTCATCTCCGGATGTGCTAGCTCTGGTCTGTTATCTCCGAACACTGTCTCTGGTCTGTCATCTCCAGACGCCTATTATTCTAACATCTGTAGACCTTTCACTGTCAAGTCCATCTAAAAAGCACTACCTTCCATCATTTTGATTGATGACTATAACCGTTACACCCATATCTACATCCTCAAAGACAAGAAGGTCAAAACCTGTATTGAAGTCTTTCAGCATTTCCAGACAAAGCTAGATTGCTGGGGATATGATATCAAACGGTTTCCATGAGATAACGGAAGCAGTGAATGCAATAATCACCTATTTTCTGGACTTCTAGCTGCTTGAGATATCAGCTATAAACCATCACCACCATATATACCGTATAAAAATGGGGTTGCAGGACGTACAATTTGGATACTCACCAAGAAGGCCTGAGCAATGATGCAAGTTGCTAAAGCTCCCGCTCAATTCTGGTCCGAAGCCATAAGGGCAGAAAGCTACCTACATGCAAGAACATCTAGCTGGACTGTCAATGGGAAGTCACCATATGAGGTACTACACAGGCATATAGGTTAGAAGAAGGAAGCAAGTGTACGAGCTTTAGGATTTCTGGTTGGCACGCAAGACTCAAGAAGATCTCCAGTCACAGTGAAAGATCTGGTCGGTAGGTAGGACTCGAGAAGAAGAACTCCGGTCAGTATACAAGATCTGGTCGGCGTACAGAATCCAAGTAAACCTTAACTGCAACATCTGCAATGTTTTGGCTGAATTGCCTACAAGTATATATCTAAGGATCTCAGAGTGAATAACAAAATAGATGCACACGCCAAACGATGCATGATGACAGGTGTTGTCCGTAATGCTACTGGAATCTGGTGCTTATGGGATATGTAGTCCAAATGTATTATTGAATGCTCGGACATCAAGTTTAACAAATACTCTATAGCCTACTCAGAGGAATCTACATGCAATGAGGGAGATGTACTAGGGCTTCCACTGGAGGAACCTGTGACACTGGGACGTCCGGTCAACGTCGGAGTGACGGTAATATCGAACTAGTCAGGTTTCTCGATAGTCACGAAGGAGATGGGGCGCGTACGGTCTTCGCCGGCGTTCAATTATTATACAAGAATAACTTCCCCAATGACCCTCCTTCCAAGTTCGCGCACCGCTAGGGGATTCACAGCGAATAATCTAAGGGGTTCGGTTCGGTAGCGGCGGCGCCCGCCGGCTGCGGCTTGAGCACCAGATTGTACGCGGCTCCGCGGCAATGGTCTGCTCGACGGATCACTTGGTGGACGGCTTGGTGTGCGCGGCAGCTCGTGCAGCGGCATATGCAGTTTGAGACAGGCCCAGCGGCTTGCCAGATGGCTCGCTCGTGTATCGCTTCGGCGGATGGTTCGAGGCGGGCCCGGCGTCTTACCTGATGGCTCGCGCAACTGCTTCACGGGTAAGATAACGAAAGGAATACGCTCACACACCAGACCCTCCTGGGTGCGGGCCGGAGCCCGAAGCTACTCGTTCTGGTCAGTCTGGCGATGATGATGGGATTCACAGATGGCAGCCACGTAACTCCCTCCAGACTCACGACTCTGTCATGATGGAGTTTGTTGATGTGGCCCAACCGAGATCGATCACAGGGCTTGGGTCTGTAACGTCGACCTTTACGCAGCTCTGCTTCTTCTGGCTGTTGCCCCGCTGCACCAGCGCCGGAGTTAACCTTTCTCATCCGGATTGTATGGCTGAGAATCCTTAACTCCAGACCTCATCTCCCTCCAAGACTCTTGAGCTCCTTATGTAACCTTCCATCTCCTTCCGATCAACTGTCGTCCTGCTTGCGGCACTTAGGCGTATCTGCGCTTCGGTGGATATTTCGACGCATGCCCGGCGGCTGCCCGACGGCTTGCGTGTATCGCTTCGGTTCAGTTCGGCGGATCGTCTGACACTTCGGTGACTGCCAAACGGCTCACGCGATGACTGCCTCACGTGTAAGATGAGGTAAGGAATACACTCACACACCAGACCCTCCTGGGTGCGGGCCGGAGCCCAAAGCTACTCGTCCTGGTCGGTCTGACGATAAGGGGAGATGAGGTTTTATGCAAGTGGGCGGGGTGCTTTCCTACCGGACTCTCTTCCGTGCGCCATCAGCAGGTGACGTGGCATCCCCTCCTTTCGGGGGAGGGGTCATACCCCAAGTCTGGCGGTCCGCGCGCCATCAGCAGGCGACGTGGTATCCACTCCTTTCAGGGGAGAGGTTCTAGCCCAAGCATCTCTCCGTTTGCAATCTTCCCCTCATCTCCGGAGTTTTAGAATTTGTATAGCCAGTCTTGGCCGTAAGCTAAACTCTGTTCCTTATTTCCCGCCTAGACTCTTGAGCCCCTCGCGTATCCTTCTTCCTCCTTCCCGATCAACTGTCGTCTCGCTTGCGGCGCTTGTGGGAGTGCTCATAGGATCGCTCGTAGGATTGCTTGTAGGATCGCTCGTAGGATCGCTCGTAGGATCGCTCATCGGATCACTCATAGGCGGAAAGGTCGTTGACACGATGTCTGGGTGACCGGTAGGTGGTCTGTTGATCATTGACCGTTCTGTGGTTCATGGTTCCGCTGATGATTCCAATGAATCTTCCGATGGTTCTGTTTTTCATTTGATGACAACCGCTTGTCGGCGGATCGTCGTATAAGTATCTGGCTGGGCAAAGTCACATGCTGCGGGGAACTACCCCGCACTGCGACGTGACAACTCTTCGCCTTGGCACTAGATGTCATCAGCGTAAAGAGGATAACTCTCGATTGAGTCAGACAGTAGTGCTTTTCCCATATCTTCCCAAGAGTGGCCAGAGCAGGTGCCTCTCCTTAAGTCCTCTTGTCATGATTGGGTGATACGATTGGGTTGCATGCGGGGTTCATTTCGTTACTCGACCGGAGCCAGCAGCAAGGAGCCTTCAACCGTTCCAGCTAATCCTTCTCGGCCGTAATGGGCACCAAGGTATAGCTCCGCCCCATATCGCTCCCAACAGACTGTCAAACTGTTCCTGAGGTGCGGTCCTGTAGCGGCATTTGCACTTTCCCGAACACGAGCTGGTACTTGGTCTGGGGCTACTCAGCGCTACAGGATCGGCTTGAAGTCAAGCCTCCGCTTCAGTATTCGGCCAACTTGACGTCCCTCACCTTGGTGCGGTGTATGCCCTGCATCATAATCATTGTAAGCATCTCGGATAAGTGGGGGATACGCTCACGCTGTTGTGCGCTGGCAAAGCCCAGAGTTCATCACCATAATCGGGTGCCAATGGCGAGGATGCGAGTGGTAGCATCATCCCTCGTGTCTTCTGACCACGGGATGCAACGGTATCGCCTCGGGCCTTCGAGCCGTCTGTGACGATACAGTGATTCCCGACTCGTGGTGCTGTTCCTCTGGGCTGTGCCTCTGGTAACAGCCCCGCTCCTATTCCACGATCTAGACTCGCAGATCCTTATGTTCCCGTTTTCCTTCCGATTACTTGTCCTGCTTATGATGACCACCAAGGTGGTCTTCCTCCGCGGCAGCACTTGCGCTTTCCCAGTCTGCACCGGTACTTGGCCCAGGGAACTCCTGGTGCCGTAGAGTCGGTTAACCCAAGCCGAGCCCTGAAAGTGTCGGTTGCCCGGTCTCGGAATACTGTCCTAAGACCGTGTAATGAGTTTCTGATACCTTCCTACCTGGTCCGTATCCGAATTCCGTCCCTGTAGTATTTAGGGTGTAACAGAACCGATATATGCGGAAGGTTAAGTGGAAGGGTCCACAACTAGAGTAACACCTGAGGAGGTGACTAGAAGTAAACCTGATAAGGTTTCTACTACTATGAGCAATCCCAAGGGGACTCATAAGCAAAAGAAGGCCGCTATGAGTGATCCCAAAGGGACTTATAAGCAGACGACTGAGACGAGTCATACGTTGCTGGAACAAGCCATGAGCAGTCCCACTGAAACTCATATGTTGCTGGAAAAGGCCATGAGCGATATATCAAATACAAGACCCCAACAGCTGAAAAAAGCTGCAGAGAATACTGAGACTCATGAGTTGCCAGAAAAGGCCATGAAGGGTATCACTGAAACTCATGTATTGCTGGAAAAGGTCATGAGCAGTGAAAAGGCTGTGAGCAGTAAAAAGCCACCTGAGCCGAAGACAAAGAAGAGAAAGAAGGAAACTTCTATACCTACATGCTGATCTATGATGATACAAGGACAAGCAGCAACTGGTGATACTTCAGCTGGCAAGCAAGGCATGAATTTGGCTGGCACTCAGAATTCCATTGGCTCACAGAATCTGGTTAATGTGAATCCAGTCAATATTCAGGTGGTTGATCCGGACTACTGAATACAAATACATCTCTAAACGGAAACATCAACCCATGAACCTATCGTCAAGCCATGGCCTGCAACCTATGGAGACAATAGCAGGAAGCCATAAGGCAAGAATATACGTCACTCATTAAGAACAACACCTTTATGCCAGTATCCAAGCAAACAGCCAGCCTTTTGATTGCAAATCAGTTTACAAAACCAAGCAGAATCCAAATGGCACGATAAGGTACAAAGCCAGGCTGGTTATTAAAGGATGAGCAAGTGAAAGGTATCAACTTTGATGAAACATATGCACCAGTAGGTACCATGAGTAGTCTGCACTATCTCCTCAGCTTTGTTGCTCAAAACGAGTGGAAAATTGTCCACCTGAATGTTGTGATGGCTTTCCTGAACCCTGAGATTGATGCAGAAGTTTATGTGCAGTAAAAAGATGGAATCGATTAGATTGAACCGACTACTAGCAAGCTCAGTATTTTGTGCCTTAATAAAGCTTTATATGGTTTACAGCAAACACCTTATCTTTGGCATAAAGCTATCAACAGATTCCTGATCTCTATCAATAACTGGTTTTGTTTGATTGAATGCCAACCAGAATTTTTACATACGAAATGACGGTATAATGCTACTCCTTTATGTGGATGACATGCTGGTTGCCTATGCTGATAGTTCTTCTGAAAGAGCGATAGATGTTAAAAATACCCTGATAAAACAGTATCAGATATCGAATCTCAATCCGGCAATGCTGTTTCCGGACCTCAATTTTACGCGACCCCTGGATGGTTCAATTGTTCCAGCCAGCAGAGTTACATCGATTCAGTCATAAAGCACAGTTTGGTATGGAAGATGCAAATTCAGCCCCCACACCATTATTCCACAAGATTCGCCTCGACATCAATATTTCAACCAATCGAGAAGTAGATTCCACTGTCTATCAGTCTATCATTGGGAGTCTGATGTATACAGCTACATCAACACCTCCGGACATCGTATACTCCATTACAGTACTCTGCCGGTATAATGCAAAATCGTACATGGCATATCTAATGGTGGCGAAAAGAGTTCTTCACTATCTAAAGCGCAACTCAGATGTTGGACTAGTTTTTCCCAGAAGATCGAAATCAATAGAAGGATCAGACAATCTACTCAGCTATACGGATTCGGATTTCGTAGGAGATTAGCAGACACAAAGTCTCAAGGAGGTTTTCTCTTTCACGTATATGGAGGACCAATCAACTGGCAATTGAAAAAACAGCTCCTTGTCGTAATATCAACAACCGAAGTGGAGTATGTTGCCTGCTCCAAAGCCACATGCAAGGCTCAAGGTCTTATTCAGCTGCACAACGACATCACTGGTGAGCTTGTCTTACCACCGATATCCTGCAATAGCAATGGCATACTGAAAAACATCTGGTTAGGTGTCTCAAGTGCTAAGACAAAGCACATTGATATTCGGTTTCATGACAGTCGAGAGCTTCACACTCAAGGTATAGTAAAATTCACCTCTGTCTTGACTGATGAAAATTTAGCCGATATCATTACAAAGCCTCGCACCAGAATGTCATCAGCAACTTATTGAAGGAATGGGCTTGGGTAGAGTTGAGAGATTGAGAAAATATTGTAGACAGTGTTCTTCATAGTCCAGTCTGTCCGTCCTGGGCCTTGGACGGGACTACGTAAAATACATGCTGTCCATCCAATCTTAGGACTGGACGGAGCCTGTCCGAAGCATCGCTAGGACAGGACGGATGGTGGTCGATGCTGGTCGACTGCCAAATTGTAGAAAAAAGCAAGGCAATAAATTCAATCTCGTTACACTAAGCCAAATCCTCCTTGCATAATGTATTCAACATGTCCTCAATAACTTTGATATCCTGCTTCATAGCGGCAATCAAGCCACCCCTCTGCCAACTCTTGAGACAATCAAGGGCCTCGATGGCATCGTCATCCATATGACATCTCCGGTCAGTTAAGGTGATCTTTGCAGTGCTGAAGACCCTTTCAGGCTCCGCACTCATGGCCAGAATCATCAGATAGTCAAGCGCCATCCTTGCAAGATCCTTCCACTGCGGTTCCAATGCCTTTGTGCACCAGTAACAGATAACATCGAGGATTTGTTCACCTGCCAGGGGTGGATCTTGCGGATAGCGCTCCATCATATCAATGTTGACATCTGCCCGGCTAAGAGCTTGCCGCTTTTGGTCTCACTGACTCAAGTGTGCAGAATCTTCATGAGCACACATTCAATCCCGTTCTCCGGAAGCCAGATGTGACTTGAGCGGACTTTCTTCTTAGCCTTGAAGATATCGGAGATTGAGTCCAGATTAAGAATCTCTGCCACCGAATCGGAATTGTTGATGGGGATTCTAATATTGGTGTAGGTTTCCGCCGAAGGCTCATATGAACCAGTATGGGAATCTCGGGGGAATGGGAGTATCGTTTGAGTGACCTCTTGGCTACTGGAATATAGTTGTGCCGTCACTTTGTGGCTCTTCTTCGTCCGAGCTCGCGGCATGATTTTGGTGGACTGGTGGCGGTAGAGGTGTGAATCTTTGGTAGAGGCAGATTTGCGAAAAAATTTCATGCACTTATCGATTACGTGCACATGACATATCTATTACATGCGCCAACCCGCTTCGACTGGCACCTGCCCCTCCCCCCACTTATCTAGTACACGCACGTGACATATTAGATAAAGCTACTAGTGCTGTCTGTCCAACACTGAAGACGGGACCGGCCACCGTCCTGCCTCATCACGGACGGGACGGACTATCTCAGTACGGTCCGTCCAGAGCTCAGACGGGACTGCAAAAATCCCGTCCGGACTGCATGGACGGCCGTCCGGACTGGACTATGGAGAACACTGGTTGAAGACTACATTTGTATAGGACTGCAGCGAGTTGGTACTCTTTTTCCTAGCAGCTTTTTCTCCCACTGGGTTTTTACTGCATAGGTTTTAATGAGGCCAACGGGGAGTTTGATTCTTTGATTTGTCCCTTAGGCTTACTGGCGTTCGGAAAACGCAGTAAGGGGGGGAAGTGTTGTCGTGTGTCACATTGTATGCTTAGTCAGATCACATGCCGTATATCTAGAGCATCGGCGCCAGTATTAGAATAGGTAACCATCTCTTCTACACATCACTCTGCTGACACCACTTTTCTCCACAAAATCGAGTGCTCGCGAGTGCACCGCAACAGTCCTTTAAATGTTTGGCTTTCTTGAAGCGCGCGAAGTAGGGATAGGCAGGTAGTGCATGGAGAGTTGCCGCTGGCTGCCAGCAGACTGTGGGAGTTCGCGGTGGACGCTGGACGGGAACAGACTGTACATATTATCGCGATGGTCTGATAGGGTCACATGCGACCGACGAACCATTATCATCGCCGTCGGCCAACCTAGAGTGACGCTGTCAAAAAAATCCATTCGCTGTAAAAAATTCAACCTATACGAAGGTTGGAGGGCCCCGACGAGGGAGAGGCTTGTCGGCACTCTGGCCCAATGATGTCAATGGTCGTCTGCGCTCGCACTGTTGTGGCGTTTGAACCGCAAGAAGCGTCTGTATTGAAGAATTCACTAATCGATTTTGCTGAACCTAGACAGCCCTAGTAGACTGCTCCCCCCACGAACCTCATTCGCCGGGTAGCGATGGGCAGCATCACGGACATAACCGCGATATTTTCGTCACATAGGTGGAGGTTGAATGACGGCCCCAGAGCCTCTTGTGGACCCCACCAATTAGTTCGTCACTCACAGCGGAGTAGGGGTCGGCTGTGGGTGTTTGCAATAAGTACGCCATCCACGCATTGCTTGTATAGTTCGCACGGTCAATAAATCCAACCTTTTGCTGGTTCAACTCTTTACAACCTACTTACTAGGCCACAAAGAGAATGATACGGGGGGTGAGGGGGAGAAGCAGGCAAAATAGATCGCCTCATCATCGGATAGTCTACCCGGTGCTCGATTGTATTCCCATATCATGCTTCACGGTGGGAGTCTGCATGTGGACCTGGTAGAGGCAAATTTCACCTGAACTAGTCAACACTCTGCGTGAGCAGAGGTGGGTCTTGTCATTTTGGCGGCGAGATTGAAGGTTGCGCAGAAACCCAAGTAAAAGTCACCAGCGGCCGACTTGTAAATCCAACAATAGCGACGACCATAACACTGAATGCCTAATAGGTGTAAGCACGGACGAGCGCCGACTGCGCGGGGCTAGAGTGCCGAAAAACTGCTGCATCCTCGGTCAACTGGCGGTCCCCCAAAGTTCGCATAGTGCGAGCACAGACGAGCACCGACGGCACGGCCAGTGAAAAGGTTACAAGATGATGTGATTCTTGGGATTGCTGAGGTGCAAAAATTCAGAAGAAACGGCTTCCCTAAATGCATGCGCTCGCCCGAATCCCCTCAGTACGCTCATCTCTTCGCATGGTGCCCGCAATTTATGGGGAATTTTTTGTCTTTTGCCTTCCTCCCTCTTTTTACCTTCCTCACACTTTTCACCTTCCTCGCCTTTTGCGCCTTTATCGCCCACTGCCGGCTCGACAGATCCTGATCGCCCTGGAACGTCAGCGCATTTTCAACAGCCAAAATGCCGATAAGCTTCTGCCTCCTCGGTCAACTGGGTCCCGAAACTTTGCATAGTGCGAGCACAGACGAGCGATGACGGCACAGGGCCAGAATGCCGACAAGCCGCCGCCTCTGTCAAATGGAGGTCCCCCAAACTTCGCATGGTGCAAGAACAGAGAAGCACCGACGGCGCGGGGCCAGAATGCCGACAAGCTTCTGCCTCCTCGGTCAATTGGAAGCCCCCCAAAGTTCGAGCACAGACGAGTGCCGACCGCGTGGGGCTACAATACCGAGAAGCTTCGACCTCCTCCGTCAACTAGAGGTCCTCCAACCTTCGAGTAGTGTGAGCACGGACGAGCTCTGTCGGCGCGGTCCAGAATGCCGACAATGCTCTGCCTCCTCCACAGCTGGAGGCCCTCTAACCTTCATCTTCTGGCGTGATATAGTCCCGCCGTTGAGCATCCCCCAATGGACTTCAGCTCATCCATTCCCGAATTCCATCCAATATGTCCGGCGAAACCCCCTCAGACAGTCAATCGATTCGATACTTCAAACTGCGGAACAGAGGGGCCAAGACGGTACACTTTCTGGTCAAGGATGCAGCGGGACGTCGGAAGGTGTGGGACGGTGGACCGAGGCTGGTTCCAGGAACCGAAGACGTTGTTGACCTGTCGAGCATTCCCAGGATTCAGACGGGAAACAGCTACAGGTTCGGCGCGTACGTCAGGATCGGGCGCAACGCCACCGACGACCATGAGCACATGGTCGATTTCGGTAGCAACACCGTCGGCGTGTTTACCTGGACCAATGTCGACGGTAGTAAGGTCACATTCGACGGCTACCTGAGGGTTGAGTAATCTCCCCCCGTAGTGCAGAACATCGAGAGGCATTGGGCGCTTGACTGCGTTGAAAAGAGACTGCTGAGGAGGATACTGGGCGGTAAAGTGGTCAGCTTGAAGGTCCTCGCTTGGGGGGATCGATGGCCATCCTCGCGGTAGGCCGCTGTTGGAAGTGCTTCTCGTCGCTAGTTTCTGTACAGGTGCTGTTGGCGCATTGCCGGTGAATTATTTTGTGTTTAATCACGCTTTTTCCGTCGAGTTCATCGTGTATATATTTATTTTTGTTTATTCATACTCGAGTGCTGCCCATCTAGACTATAGCGGCGTAAACTATCTAATTGGGAAAGGAGAGTAATTTGTCGTGACCTAGATAGGTCGGATGCAATTAATCAAGTCTCTCTTTTATCCGGATCCTGTCCGCTGTCCGAACCATGGCCCGTTGGGCTTCCCCGCTCTCCGCGCTGGCCGTCCCGAAAAGATATGGAGCGCAGAGAGGGAAGATCCTGTACGCAATTACTTGGGTAAGGCGCGGAGCAGGCGCAAGCTCGGTTTGCCGTTCAGTTGGCTTTCTTCTTCCTACAAACTACTATTCTATTCTATTTCTCGTGTTTTTTTTTAAAAAAGATCATTACTCGCATGTTGAGACCGGAATGAGATCACGGCGAGCCATACTCAGAGAGTCTTTACTAAGGGAAGAAAAGGCAAACACACTGCAGGATCTAAGAGGACCTAAAAAGCTATAAAACTCAGCGATGCCATAAACTCTTTTGAATGCCAAGGTCATCCAAAAGCTAAACAGCAGCGAGAATTAGCTTACGTCAAGACTAATGCTCCGGGAAAACCCTGGCAGGAACTTCTGCTAACAAAATCCTCAGCACGTTGGTCTGATCAGACGAATGGGCCAAGCTTGCAGCTGATGAGCCGGATACTCAAGGCGTGGAAGGCTGGACCTACTCGGACCGGCCGGAGGAGACACCGCTCCCCAAATCCCTTGCCAACATCAGGAGGGAGATCTCGG
>Ga0307508_10004249_pt1 | contig 14058 bp, 18 predicted proteins | sample 9_EM_MG_FD_203089 | JGI IMG/M metagenome (GOLD analysis project Ga0307508, IMG submission 203089) | Populus trichocarpa ectomycorrhiza microbial communities from riparian zone in the Pacific Northwest, United States - 9_EM | ecosystem: Host-associated > Plants > Roots > Unclassified | place... | reverse complement strand
TGAGTAAGCAGGGGGGCGAGCCGGATATATAAACAGATAGCTCCTCCGCTCATGGAAAAACAACTCTCTTCTCTTCTTTCATTTCCTATCTCCTCTTGTGTCTCCTCTTGTTGCGTGCATCGTAACAGGTGTCAAGGATTCAAACAGCCTGAGCCTTCAATACTACATCCTTTTTGTGGATGAGACAACTATGAAGCACTTTGCACAGTTCTAGGGGATGTGAACGCACCGCAAAGATCAGGAAGGGGAATACCATGAGTGGTGGGGTGCATTCCGAGCATTCCTAAGAGATCGTTTTGACAAGACCCATGCACAGCTCAATGCCGTTGCTGTGCAGCTACTGCTGGCTATCGGCAATGTAGGTGACGATGATGGCCAGGATGGCGGCGAAGGACAGGCGGAGTGGGGCTGCTGCAGGAAAGGTGTGGAGATAGGAGCTGGGGTGGAGGAGCTGGCAAGATGGTTCCTGCTACAACCATCTCTCATCCTCCCACCAGCTGGGGGAGGGAAGGGTAGGGTGGAATTCCTTAGGCAACAGCCTGGAGAGTCCGGTGACGACTCTCATATCTGTGTGTTCCAGGCAGTCATCATCGAGCCTGACTACACGGACAACAGCTCTAGGAGTAGCGTCGATAACAAATACGACAATTTTTGGTACCAATGTGTGGAAGCACCTCACCAACATCCCTGCCCTCAGCATCCGGACTCTCTTCGATGCAGTGAAGGGATTCTGCGTGAAGCGCTAGCCACGTGCCATGTATGGATGCCTTCTGGAACCATGGCAGTATTCCACCGCAACAGACAAAACAGCACTGGCTGAAGTGGAGCAGATGGCAAGAATGTCAGGAGGCACGTACAAGCTATCACTATATGACACGGCGCAGCTTTGGAGCGACAACACGGTGCAGACATTCTTTTCGCTGTCGACATACATGCCGCTCTGGGTCTTGGTGATCCTCCATTGTGATCCGGCAAGTGGCAGGGGTGACACTCCTCCTAGCGAGGCACAGACAATGTTTGACATCGTAGGATGGGTTATCCATGCACCCCGCTTACCGAATGGCGGCGTCTAGACCAACCCTGATCTCCTAGCGTCCATCAACATTATCAGCCACCAAATGGCCCAGCTTGACTGCCAATCCTGCCACCTCAAGTTGTTAGCCGGTGAGCTAGGCTACCACAATTTCTGCTACCCGTATGAAGCACACTACGTTCCTGTAATGTCGGAAGATGCTCACCGAGCGAAGAAGTGGCAGAGAGGCTTCAGCTCAGACCCCATTGCTGAGGGGCACAAGGGCATCGGCAGCAACAGCCACAACGGCTGCAATGGCCACTCCCAGAGAAAGCACCCAAGGACCTCTGGTAGCCCACCTCATGCGACTGAGGTTCCCTCACAGAAGCCATTGACACTGAGACTTCGAATTGTCATCCTATGTCATCGTTCACCAGGGCGTGTCACGCCGCTATGATTGATGAAGGCAGGGATGGAGGTTTTGGCGAGGCCAGATCAAGAAAAGGGCAGCCAGAATGATAGAGGCTGCAGAATCAGATTTTCATGAGTGCAATCACAGGTTCGGTTGGGCTTTCCACATTTCGGTTTATGTTCTGTATTTCTATCATGAGGTGTGTGTATTTTGCTATTAGTGTGTAATATGGAAACCCCTTGTCACATCATTTCCAGCCCTTCACAAATGCCTTCCCTTTCACCCACTGCCATATTTACTGCAGGCTCTCATACTGCTGTATCAACCACTCCAGGAAGGTCATCTGCTTTTGATGTACCACCATATTAACCACTCTACGAAGGTCATCTGCTTTACTCTGAACCACAATTATTCCGGGGATAAGATCGCCTGAGTTTGGGGTCATCAGTTCTACCGTCTGGATATCGATTTCCATATTACCTTACCTATTTATTGACATTGTGTTTACTGGAGGCTCCGGAACCACTGTATCAACCACTCCACGAAGGTCATCTACTTTGCTCTGCACCATGGTTATAATTGCCTGAGTTTGAAGTCGTCAGTATCTATCACCGAGAAACTGTATCCTACATTGCCTTGCTTATTCGCTGATATCGTATCTATTGCAGGTTTGTGTAGTCTCCTGTACCACCATATCAATCACTCAACAAAGGTCGTCCGCTTTCCCTCGTAGCACACCTGTCAATCCTGACATCCATCAATCCTCATTATGTCCGCGACACCACAGTGCGAGTCAAAGAAAAGGAGGGTAGAGAAGAAACAGAAAACTCTGATGTTAGGGCAGACCGATATGCAGAAAACTCCAACTTCTTGGCAGCCAGGACACCCTGCATTGCCTGCAGTACCCACATCCAAGCGGACAAGGACTTCCTCCAAAAACAACCGGACGAGGAATCCGAGGGTGACAAATGGGATCCATGGAGCAGTATAGGGGGCCGTACAAGTCAAAGCAACACTGGACATAGCAACTCTGGATACCACATCAGATTCTGTAAGCAACCCCAGTATCACCTCCTCCACAATGAGGTGGTAGGCTGTGCAAAGTCCTCGTTCCGATTCGTTGGTATCATACAGAACAGTTTACAAAGCTCCAACACCCTCAGAAGTGCTTGCGGCAGCGTCCAGGACAACCAGTGGCATGTGAAGTATCATGCACAAAAATAGTTTATCATTGGCATTTGTGCTCAACACGGTTAAGAGGCTACTGGAGCTGTACACCTTGAAGTATCAGCCATTTCTTCTGAAAGACGAACTTCTACATGCGAGTTGTGAACACCATCCCAGGTGTGGCCTTCACCTTGCTGAAACACAATCTAGCAAATAGATATATTGTGGTCATGAGTATGTGCAGATACGGGTACCCATGTCAGGTTCAACATGAACCAGAAATCGAACATTGCAGCAGTAATGCCTTCCTTCCCCAAAGTTCAGTTTGCAGCTATTAACGCCACATCGTATCCAGCTCAAGAATGCCCTGACTGATACACAATCACACATGATTAACAAGGCATGTTTGAGCATTAGCGAGCTTTATCGCTTACACAAGTTTCTCAATGATGCCGAATGATTAGTTGCCATCAATGATTTGGTTGAGTGCAACACCTTTGCTGTGAGAGATTCTGATCATGTAGCACATGGGGTAAGTAGTTCCTAGCGTTCCAGGTGTGTTCCATCAGGAAAAAAAATCTGCGTCCGGATGCGCGTGCTGCGTCGGGATGCACCCTATGCGTCGGAAACATCCAGACGCACAGGACATAGCCTGGCAACGTATTCGCCTACTGGACGACTCTAGTCAAGGCACACTCCGCTCCCAACGCAAGACACACAGGCGTATGCTTACTAGACGTAGATTGCCCACGCATTGACCTACCAGAGGACATCTGCCACGGCACATAGTGTCCGCACAAGGAGTGTCAGCACATTTGCCATCAGGACGCAGCACGCGTCTTCCGGACGCAGAGTGACAAGGCAAATGTGCTCCGGATGGTAGGTGCTACGGCATATGACTTCCGGACGAGGAGTGTCAGGGCATATTTCCTACAGACGGAGCGCATGTCTTCCTGACGCAGAATGTCATGGCGGGGGTAATCCGCATGACGCGAGCCATGACATACCTCTTCCGGACGAGGAGTGTCAGGGCATATTTCTTACTGACGGAGCGCATGTCTTACAGACACAAAGTGTCACTGCAAATGGCATCCGGATGACGCGAGCCAGGGCATATGCCATCCGGACGAGGAGTGTCAGGGCATATTTCTTACAGACGGAGCGCATGTCTTCCAGACACAAAGTGTCACAGCAAAGGGCATCCGGACGACGTGAGCCACGGCATATGCCTTCCGGATGAGGAGTGTCAGGGCATATTTCGTACGGACGGAGCGCATGTCTTCCAGATGCAAAGTGTTACGGCAAAGGGCGTCCGGACGACGTGAGCCACGGCATATGCCTTCCGGACAAGGAGTGTCAGGGCATATTTCTTTCGGACGGAGCGCATGTCTTCCAGATGCAAAGTGTCACAGCAAAGGGGGTCCAGACGATGCGAGCCACGGCATATGCCTTCCAGATGAGGAGTGTCAGGGCATATTTCTTATAGACGGAGCGCATGTCTTCCTGACGCAAAGTGTCATGGCAAAGGGCGTCCGGACGACGCGAGCCACGGCAAATGCCTTCCGGACGAGAAGTGTCAGGGCATATTTCTTACAGACGGAGCGCATGTCTTCCAGACACAAACTGTCATGGCAAAGGGCGTCCGGACGAGGTGAGCAACGGCATATGCCTTCCGGACGAGGAGTGTCGGGGCATATTCCTTTCGGACGGAGCGGATGTGTTCCAGATGCAAAGTGTCATAGCAGAGGGTTTCAGGACGACACGAGCGACGGCATGTGCCTTCCGGACAAGGAGTGTCAGGGCATATTTCTTACCGACAGAGCGCATGTCATCCAGACGCAGGGTATCATGGCAAAGGGTGTCCGAACGACGAGAGCCATTGCATATGCCTTCCGGACGAGAAGTGTCAGGGCATATTTCTTACGGACAGAGCGCATGTCTTCCAGACGCAAAGTGTCACGGCAAAGGGCGTCCGGACGACGCGAGCCATGGCATACGCCTTCCGGACGAGGAGTGTCAGGGCATATTTCTTACGGACGGAGCGCATGTCTTCCAGACGCAAAGTGTCACTGCAAAGGGCGTCCGGACGACTCGAGCCACGGCATATGCCTTCTGGACGAGGATTGTCAGGGCATATTTCTTACGGACGGAGCGCATGTCTTCCAGACGCAAAGTGTCGCAGCAAAGGGTGTCCAGACGATGCGAGCCATGGCATATGCCTTCCGCACACGGAGTGTCAGGGCATATTTCTTACAGACGGAGCGCATGTCTTCCAGACACAAAGTGTCATGGCAAAGGGCATCCGGACGACATGAGCCATAGTGTATGCCTTCCAGATGAGGAGTGTCAGGGCATATTTCATACAGACGGAGCGCATGTCTTCCAGACGCAAACTGTCACAGCAAAGGGCGTCTGGACGATGCGAGCCACGGCATATGCCTTCCAAAAGAGGAGTGTCAGGGCATATTTCTTACGGACGGAGCGCATGCTTTCCAGATGCAAAGTGTCACGGCGCAGGGCGTCCGGACGACGCGAGCCATGGCATATACCATCCGCACGAGGAGTGTCAGGGCATATTTCTTACCGATGAAGTGAATGTCTTCCAGACGCAAAGTGTCACGGCAAAGGGCATCCGGATGACACGAGCCATGGCATACGCCTTCCGGACAAGGAGTGTCAGCGCATATTTCTTTCGGATGGAGCGCATGTCTTCCAGATGCAAAGTGTCACGGCAAAGAGCGTCCGGATGCCGTGAGCCACAGCATATGCCTTCCGGATCAGGAGTGTCAGGGCATATTTCTTTCGGACGGAGCGTATGTCCTCCAGACACAAAGTGTTACAGCAGAGGGCGTCCGGACGATGCGAGACACGGCATGCGCCTTCCGGACGAGGAGTGTCAGGGCATATTTCTTCCGGATGGAGCGCATATCTTCCAGACGTATAGTGTCACAGCAAATGGCGTCCAGACGATGTGTGTAATAGGATATGCCATCTGGATGCAGCGCGCGTCTTCCGGGTACACAGGGTCACGTCAATGTGCATAAGGACGACGCCCGCCACGTCATGTACCTTTAGGACGCGGAGTCAGCGCATTTGCCTTCTGGATGTGGTGTATGTCTTCCGGACTCCAAATGCCATGGCAGATGGCATTTGGACGGAACCTGCGCACGGCACCATGCATCCAGACGCAGTTGTCAAGGCGGCTGCGTTCGGACCCAGTTGTCACAGCACTGAATATCGCAGCGAAACCTTCCATCACATCTGCAATCTAGGATGCAAGCTGTTTTTGGCGGTTCTAGGGATAGTGACTCAATCCAGTTGTATTCATTATATCTAACATACAGCTATATACGTAACCTCAGAGCACCCAGTGCGGGCACATAGCGTCACATCCATGGTGGCCTACCCAGCATCTATCGACGCGTTCATTGATTGGAAGTATCACCGCCTGCCTACACGGTTTTTGACATGGTTACCACACTACTATGAGCATCAACAGTTGGAAGCTGGCGAGTAAGACACGACGAGTATGTTGGTGAGCCTCGTGATGTTAGCGCACCTATCAAGGTGTCTGAACCAGTGGGAAGCAGTGACATACGACCAAACGAGTACGATGCGAGTAACAAGCGACAAGTACAATGGCGAGTAGACGCGACAGGTGCAGTGCTGGTGACTTGGATGGCGGTCAGGATCCTGCCAGCGAGTACGATGGCGAGTAAGATGCGATGAGTATGTTGGCGATCTTCATGACGTTAGCGCAGCTCTCACAGTGTCAGAAACAGCAGGACGTTGTGCTGGGTACGATGTTGATGAGGAGAATGGCGGGAATGACCCTGGCAGCGAGTACAACAGCGAGTATGATGTGATGAGTATGTTGACGATCTTCGTGACGTTGTTAGCACAGCTCTCAGTTTGTCAGAAACCATGGGAAGTTGTACCATACGACGCGATGGGTACAATGACATGATCCAACGAGTACGATGTTGATTTGGATGGCGGGCAGGACCTTGGCGGCGAGTACGACAGTGAGTATGATGCGATGAGTATGTTGACGATCATCGTGATGTTGTTAGCACAGCTTTGAGTTTGTCAGAAACCATGGGAAGTTGTACCATACGACACGACGAGTATTACGACATGATTCGACGAGCACAATGTTGATGTGAATGGCGTGCAGCACCCCGGCGGTGACTGCGACAGCGGGTAAGATGCGATGAGTATGTTGGCGATCTTCATCACATTAGCACAGCTCTCGGTTTGTCAGAAACCATGGGAAGTTGTACCATACGACGCGACGAGTATTATGACATGATTCGACGAGCACGATGTTGTTGTCGATGGCGTGCAGCACCCCGGCGGTGAGTACGACAGCGGGTAAGAGGCGATGAGTATGTTGGCGATCTTTGTGATGTTGTTAGCACAGCTCTCGGTTTGTAAGAACCTGAGGGAAGTTGTACCATATTACGCGACGAGTATTATGACATGATTCGATGGGTACGATGTTGATGTGGATGGCGTGCAGCACCCTGGCGGTGAGTACGAGAGCCGGTAAGATGCGATGAGTATGTTGGCGATCTTCATGACGTTGTTAGCACAGCTCTCAGTTTGTCAGAAACTACAGGAGGTTGTACCATACGATGCGACGAGTATTATGACATGATTCGACGAGTACGATGTTGATGTGGATGGCGTGCAGCACCCCGGCGGTGAGTACGACAGCGGGTAAGATGTGATGAGTATGTTGGCGATCTTTGTGATGTTGTTAGCACAGCTCTCGGTTTGTCGGAACGCACGGGAAGTTGTACCATACGACGCGACGAGTATTATGACATGTTTCGACGAGTACGATGTTGATGTGGATGGCGTACAGCACCCCGGCGGTCAGTACGACAGTGGGTGAGATGCGATGAGTATGTTGGCGATCTTTGTGACGTTGTTAGCACACCTCTCGGTTTCTCAGAACCCGCGGGAAGTTGTACCATACGACACGAGTACTGTGACATGATTCGACACATACGATGTTGATGAGGATGGTGGTCAGGACCCTGGCGGTGGCTACGATGGTGAGTAAGATGCGATGAGTATGTTGGTGATCTTCACGACATTAGCGTAGTTTCTCAGAGTGTTGGAAATAGCAGGAGGTTGTGCTATACAACGAGTACGATGTCGATGAGCACAATGGCGGTCAGGACCTGGCCGCGAGTACGATGGCGAGTAAGACGTGGTGAGCACTTTGTTATTGAGGAGGATGGCGTTGAGGATGCCGGCATCGAGTACGATAGGGAGTAAGATACGATGAGAACGCTACGAGTATGTTGGCGACCTTCGTGACATGGTTACCGCAGCTCTGAATATAGCAGAAACAGTGGGAAGTTGTGCAATATGATGCGACGAGTACGATGTCGATGAGGAGGATGGTGGTCAGCATGCTGGCGTCGAGTAGATTGGGAGTACGTAAGACGCGACGAGTATGCTGGCGACCTTTCTGATGTCGTTAGCGCAGCTCTCAGTGTATGAGAATCACCTGGAAGCTGTGCAATATGACGCGACGATTACAATGGCGATGAGTACGATGGCGGCAAGTATGATGGCGACGCAGAGAATAACGACACATGGTATGGACAGTCGAATGCCGAGTAGATTGGTGACAAGCAGGATGGCGACTCTGAAGATGGTGGCGACCAGGTGACGGTGATGATTATGGCAGTTGAGGCCTGTACTCGAACAGAAAAGGAGAAAAAAAAGGGTTCGCTCATATTAAGCGAGCCAACCGTGTTGCAGGCACTAGTAATTTCTGCACGAAGGATCACTCGCAATGAGAAAACTGGAACTCCCAGTCACAGATACTATGGAACCCATTTTCCTGAGAACGACGAAGGTGGAGCCGGAAGAGCTGCCACCGGAACCGGGGGGGGGGGGGAGCAGGAGGAGGGCGACAACCGGTCGCGGTAGCTTCTCTTATGTCTCCTTTGTTGATTTTGTCACCATCTTTACGTCTTTCCTAGCCCGACTTTGTCATTCTCTCTTTTCCTCTCTCGCTCTCTCGCTCTCTCTCTCTCTCTCTCTCTCTCTCTCTCTCTCTCTCCTTATTTTCTTGCCTTCTATTCCTCTTCTCGCCGGGCGGGGGGGGCAGGGGGAGTTGCCGCCAGCCACTGGCAGACTACTCGAGGTCGCAGTGGATGGTGAAAAGGGAAGAACTGTATAAAATATCGTCATGATCCAATAGAGTCGCACACGATCGGTGGAGCGTCATCGTCAGCTATGGGGCCCGTTTAATATCGTCATGATCCAATAGTGTCGCACACGATTAATCAATCATCAACTATGGAACCCGTTCTGCAACCACACACAGTTAGAGAACCGACAGCGGAGGTTCGGACTACAGCTACTCAGCCTACCACAGGGTGACCAGGCAAGAGAGATTGTGGGTGCTGTATCAGACTTGGGAACAGGCCAGGGCGAAGGGTAGGGGGAGGGGGAGCCACAACGAGCCGCCTTCAGGTTGGACAGTGGACTGGAACCGGTTGGTGCAATCGCCATGATTTTGATAGGTCGTATGCGAATAATGAATAATTAAATAAAAAAACTATGGAACCCGTTGTTTTTAGCCACGCAATTGGTCTCTGTGGTATCGGTCCTGCCTGTCCGAAAGTTTCAACCTGCTGACGAACTATTGCTTTGCATTATCCATGCTTTGTCTTGATTCTACGACTTGGCACTGAGAATCCCGGTTTTTACAGAAGACATCAACAGCTCCACTCATGTCATAGTTGATTCCATACTTGCTATGTATCGCTCTCAACTCCAGACTCCTCATCCTGCCCCCCATCCACAGACTCCTCGTCCTGCCCTGTATCTCCAGACTCCTTGTCCTCCCCCACATCGTCACCCTCCGTACCCTCCCTAATCTCGACGGTGTCATAGCCGTTAAATGACACACCACCAGTATCCTCTCTGGTGGCGTCGTCGGGGATAATGCCATCCTTGGTGTCGATCAATTTTTCGTTGACTGCCAGCGGAATCTCCACCTGCTCATATGGAGGCATCACTGGTTTAGGCTCCGCGATCAGTGCCGACATCATGCCACCATTGATTTCCTCGGGAGACCTGTCGTCCACCACTGGCAGAGTGCCATTTATGGGTTTTGCATCAATGAGGTGCTTGTGCAGCTCCGCGGTGATCGTCGTGACCACTTTGTCTCAGTATGCAGGTGGAAGCGTGTTCCATGTGTTCATCAACTTGGTATATACCGCTTGAAATATTGTTAGCCTCGTTCCCTGAGTGTCCAATACCAACTTACTGCCGTCATTTGTCATATTGAATGAGTACATCCAAGGTGGTTGTTTAGTACCAGCGGTCCTGGCTGTTGTAGCACTGTTGTTATTCTGGCTTTCGCGCAGCACATGATGCAATGCTGTGGTTGCATAAACGATCAACGAAGGGGGAGGGCTCAAAATTATCCAATTGTAAAGCCTAGGGTTGCGCTCTTGGGTTCTCTTAAAGTACTTGATGTAGAGAAACCGGGAGATTTGACTTGCAAGAAAGTAGCTTGCTTGTGGCTAGGAAGCTGGTAAGCCCTACTGAGAACTGTGCGAACTCACCAGGAATGCTAGGAACCACCTGCCCTGTGTGCTAGGTCACGATCAGAATCTCTCATGGCGAAGGTGTTGCGCTCAAGCAAATTATTGATGGCAACTAATCGTTCGGCATCGTTAGGGAGCTCGTGTAGGCGATAAAGCTCACTAATGCTCGACCGTGCCTTTTCAATCATGTGTGATAGTGTACCAGTTAGGGCATTCTTGAGCTGGATACACAATGCGTACCATGGAGTTAAAAGCTGCAAACTGTACTTTGGGGAAGGAAGTCATTACCGCTGCAATGTTCAATTTTTTGTGAACGTCGAACTCGACATGCGTACCCATATCTACGCATACTCGTGGCCACAATATATTTATTTGCTAAATTGTGTTGAGGTCAGCAAGAAAGGTAAAATCCATGCCTGGGATAGTATTCACGACTCACGCGTATAAATTCGTCTTCCTGGAGAAACGGCTGATGCTTCATGGTGTGCTGCTCCAGTAGCCTCTTAACCGTGTTGAGCACAAATGCCAGCGGCATACTACCTTGGTGCATAATACTTCGCCTGCCATTGGATGTCCCGGACGCCACCGAAAGCACTTCTGAAGATGTTGGAGCTGGTACCAATGAATTGCAATGAGGACTTTGTGCAGCCCACCACCTCATTGCGGAGGTGGTGATGCTGGGGCTGCTTGCAGAATCCGATGTGACATCCGGAGTCGCTACGGCCAGTGTTGCCTTGACTTGTACGGCCCCTGATACTGCTCTACGGATGCTGTTTGTCACCTTGGGGACCTTCGTCCGGTTGTCTTCAGAGGTAGCAGTTCTTGGCCGCTTGGCCATAGGCTCCTCGGGAATAAGATGCGCTGCACCGGTGATGTTTCCTCCGCTGATCACCGCGTAGCCACTTCCCTCTGCTGCCTCTGACACTCTGACCATCCCGGATGCCCTTTCAGGAATGCCGCCCACGCTGGGTATCGTCGTTTGTACAAACGCACACCAAATCAAAACGCCTAAGACTTGAAGGTTGAACAGCTTCAGGAGACGGTATGGCACACGCCCTCGAAGAGCCTTGTACACTGGTTTCTGGCCCTCTCTGAGGCGTGACATCTCCACCCATACCCATTTGTTCCGGGGACCTTGCCCATGCCATGTCTGTTCCCCAGTACATCGAATGGTCTGGATCACTTGATCTCCATGCATATTGGTGACAGGAATTTGAATGCGGTGGTACACCCGTACACTACGGCATATCAGCGCTTCCAAGTTGGTTTCTACTCTCCGGGAATCCAGAAAGCTGCTCGTGGCGTGCTGCAGCTCCCTCCAAAAATACAAGTCCATCACTGAGACCAGTATGGCAGCAAACGTATCGCTTTTCGACATGGTGGAACCCTGCACAGAAACGAACTTCAAGCCCTTGACGGTTGGGAGGTTGGTTTCGCCGCTCCTAGTGGTGTTCACGGTGCCGTGGGCATTGCGATTAAGCCTCCATACGGCGAATGCATCGATGCGTAGGTAGTGTTCGAGGATCTGCGTGTAGACGTCGCCAGACTGATTGGATTTGTTGTGCGGAATCTTGATCTGCGTACAGTGGTTACTTTCTCCAGTCTCCGTAGACTACTGCTTTAGGCATCCCTAACGTTGGATCTGCTTGTGGAAATGTAGCATCTGGTGAATCTTCGGAAAGTTGAAATTGCTTCCATCAGCATGGTGCTCAATCATTTCAGCGCTTCTGAATTCATTCCATGACTTGTGCTGGCGCTCACGGTGGGCCGCAGTTTTGAACTTCATCGACTTCAACTCCTCGTCTCTCACCGCGATTAACTCCTTTCGGCGAGCTTTACCTTCCTGCGTGACACTCTTGCTGGCACGAAATTGACGAAAGACATCCTTGAAGTGGTGAAAGTCCTGCAGAGCGGTACTCATCAGTCCCAATGTTTGCTCATCATGCGAGTCGTATTGAGAGTAGAAGTAGAACTCCACAAGTGCTCGACTGCATTCGATTGCCTGATTGAAAATGCCACACTGAGAAGCAGATGGAGTACGTAGAGCATAGCGTAAGATGGTGACAAGGATGCGTGACATGGTTTTGATTTCCTTCCCCTGCCAGCTTGACACCTCCTCATACGTCCGCCGGGGTTGCGCCATGTCAAGATACGCAGGTACAGAAAGCCAGATATTGTTTAACGCTTTGAAGCGATTATGCTGCTTCAGGAACATCGAAAGCCATCCCAGAAGATGCTTCAGCATCCCTAGTTGCATTGTATGCAGCAAGTCGGGTTTCGGAAGGTCGCTTGTCATACAGTCAAGATCCCAAAGGACATTATAACCTTGATGTACATCAAAACTTGCGAGCCTTGCGTTTGCTGTAGCGGTATTCGCGACGCTAAGTGCCCTGTATTTATCATGGTCACGTATTGGATACGGTCGGACAGGAAGTTGGCCCATCTCAGCTTGCGGGCATTCACACCAGTAGCATACGCCGTTTTTGATATTATGAAGGTCCCGATGTTCCGGATAATCGACAATCCAAGCAACTGGCGAAGCAACGCAATGTCTGAAGTGGCCATCCGCACACCATGCGAAGAATACCCGACACTCGGCACGCATTAAAGGTCCCAAGATATGGCGTAAGACATGTTGCAAGACCATTCAGTTGTGTTCCTTCTGTTCCTTGTACCGGCTGAGAGGGATGTCACGCATCTTGATGGTGATCGGAAGCAGAGCGACTAACAGCACGCTGTGCATAGCAGTTGCCATGCGAGCTGAGGCGGATAGGTTCCCTATCGTCATGTATACGGGCCACGCTTTCTTATCGCCGGAGAAATTCGTAAGACGGGTGGCTTCGGACATGAAGATTATCGGTACCACGGTATCCCCATCGTCTAGTAAGGTCTGCCATATCGCTGTCAGCACACCGTAGACAGCTCTGTGTGTGGCGTTGAAGTTCAGCGGAGGAGATTCTCACCTGCCATTCCTACCACCAGTCGGCAGTATGCATCTCGCCGTAGACACGCCTCCCATGTTCATCAAACCGCTGCTGGGGGGCGTACGAAAGGTGCTCTGCATACGCTGGCTGCCGTAGAAGCCACTTCGCGCACTCGATAATATCGCAGTGTCAGAATTCGATAGGTTCTCCGGCGTGTTGCTCATTCCAGGTGATGTTTTCTAGCTGGCTCTTCTCCCATGACTCAACCCCGAGCCCATCCTCCATTTGGTCAATCTTCTTCCACAGGTGGTAATTGGACTTCAGCAAATGCTTTAAATCGTCTTTGAGACCGCAGTCGCCGTTCAGTAAAGCCTCAATGACACTCCCAGCGAGTCCCTTTGTTGTCGCAACTTCGGCAAAGTTGAGCTCTTCTTCGTTGGCAAACGGGTAGTATGGATCATCGCTGGAAGTGATGCATTCACCTTTTTGAGGGACGTACACGCATGGCAGTTCGGCATTTGGGTACGCCAGCGTGGAGGGAAAATGGGGTGACTGAGAATCAGAGGATTTGAGAGGAGCGTTGTCAATGGCATCGCAATTGGGGGGCACAGGGTCCGAGTCGTGATTCTGGAAGACGGCGTACGGAGAAGGCTGAACGCGGTGCTTGGAAGGTGGTAAGTCGTCCTCCACGGAATCCCTACGCCTCTTCTTCAAGTCGATCTCTTTTTTATATTCCGCATGTACCTTAGCAATGTGCTTTTGAAGCCATGAAGTCATCTTGAATTTCTTAAAACATTCAGAGCAGACTTCGGTTGCATTACGCATTGTGCAGATTTGTGAAGGATAATGTAAAATGAGCTACCAGTCAATGAAGTGGTGAAAGAGGACTATCTATCAAGGACGGACTCGCAAGGTTGAAAACCGCTATCCACGCTTGCGAGTCCGTCCTTGATAGATAGT
>Ga0307508_10004248_pt1 | contig 14059 bp, 21 predicted proteins | sample 9_EM_MG_FD_203089 | JGI IMG/M metagenome (GOLD analysis project Ga0307508, IMG submission 203089) | Populus trichocarpa ectomycorrhiza microbial communities from riparian zone in the Pacific Northwest, United States - 9_EM | ecosystem: Host-associated > Plants > Roots > Unclassified | place... | reverse complement strand
ATGGCAGTTTCAGAGGTAGGAAGAGCACACCTCATCATCAAGGGAATTTATCTCGATGCCGAAGACAGTGTCAATCACAGTCTTCACGGTCCACCTAAACACGTTTGAATAAGGAGTTGTGCAAAACATCTTGTAGATCGGTCACGGACAATTTGAGCTGATTGCACGTATCTCGATCATTTTCGAGAAGGCGCGCCGCAAGGGCTCTGGCTCCCGCTTCAATGCGGGTGTTATATTGTCCCATGGCCTTCAGGCCAAAGTGTTGATGCCATAGTCTACGGTGGGTCCGCCACAGCGGTCCGTACCGGGTGAGCGCTGTTGCCTTGTCTGCTCCCATTCTTTGGATAGAACGCGAGCGTCAAAAAGTCAAAGTCAAACCCCTCGTACGTCGAAATTATAAAAGCGTGCCTACACTTCTCCGCCGACTGGAAACCGTGGACGGTCTGAGTAATGGGAAGATCGTTTGACAAGCAAGTCGTGCGCAGCATTGTACGAATTGAGAACAACCACCGGGAGACCTAGTGCCTCCACGTAAACGACATCACCTTCAATGGAAGAATTGATCAGGCTCCACACGGGCATACATTACTCAGACAACGCTAAGGATGACCTCACCATACTTCCTGGACATCTCTACATGATATTCCCAAGCGCCCTCCTTAGAGAGTTGAAGCAGATTTCCAATGATTGGCAGGCCTAGAGGCCCTGGAGGTAGTCTTCTTCGCCTAACCAGATTGCGTGAGGCTGCAAAAACTATGACGAAGACAAAGAGTGCTACGAGTACAGGCGGCATGACGGCGGGTGGTGGCCGGGTGGCCAGCACCATTCAAATCTTGCACGTTCCCACGGTCAACATCGATCGGCGCAACGAGACCTGCAGCTACGAAAGCGTGAATTAGATGCTGCATATATAAGTGTGTGTGTTGTGTCACTGAAGCCTGTGATGAAAGCTTATATCCCAAAACTGCCCAAGCTGGAGTCTGCTATGATTGCTTGTCACCCGCGTTCCAAGTCTGCAGGCCCACAGCTTGCACCCAACCCACGAGAGCAGGTAACTCTTGTGGGTGCAAACTTGATTACATCTGTGGGATATGATTCCGACCGCATTCAGCTTGTACACGACTCGCGAAAGCAAGACGAAAGCAAGATGCTGAACCGTTCATATGCAAGGAGATGGATATATATGATAATATGATAATGGATTTGTAGAACACGGTAAGCGCAATCACAGCATTTGTGTTGTCCTTCCAGCGCTTGCAAAAGCTTGGAGTACTGGAAGAGAATCGGCTCAACACCTGTGGGTAATCTAACATCGTAGAGCCTTTTGAATAGCCGAGTTTGCAATATAGCTAGATGCGCACTCGCACAACGTCAAATATTCTCTTACGAGGACGCAGGCAGCTTCAAACGGTATTCAGGCTTACTAGGAGGGGCGGGGCGAGCGTGTGTCTACTTACATATAAACGTGGGGAATATTCTTGCTCTATATTTACGCAATCAAAGTGGGTCAGTATTTCTCCTGGGCCATTCGGACTGTGGCGTGTTCTCAAATTCGATGAACTTGTCATGGTCAATATAGTCCTTCTCCCATAGCTTATCAGCAAAATACGCAAATTCTTCTCGGTCCCTGGAAAGAAAGGACGCCCTGTGAGGGTTCTGGGATCTCCCAGATTGTTGGAGCAGGCAAGTGACATACTGCACGGGCGAAGGCGCCACTAATCTGCCGCCAAATTCGAGACTGGCTGCGTTCAACCAAGTAACCCACATCCTCTCAGTGCCTGTGTATTATTTGGCGGAAAACAGGGGTCAGGATCAGTGACAACCATGCTGCCTCGCACGAGAGCAGATACAGTCGTGACATACACACCTTCTTGGGCGATGGTACCGTGTGGTCCGAGTTCCCAGAGATCGCGGCGTGTACCAGGGTACAGTTCCCACATTTTCGCCGTGCTGGGAAGGCGGGCTTTCCCGCTCCACACTTTGGCAATGCCGAGTGACTGATAGCGGCCGAGTGTGTATGGTCGTAAATCTAAACACAGTAATGAGTTGTACCACCAGCGGCGAATCAGATGTACACTCTGCGATACTGAGCCGGAAAATGCGAACAACTCGTGAATGCCAGCGTTGGGTCTGGAATGTAGTGACCAGTCCAGTGGATTGAGCGTAAACGTAGGCCATCGGTGAGGATAGGTGCTATTTCTGTTTCTGGCTCATCGTCACCGATTATTGAACTTCTCGAGGGTACACGGGAGTTGGCATACAGTGAAAGGGGCAAGCCATCTGTACGCACGTATTATGAAAGCCAGCAAGGAAAGGGTATGACTGGCGGTATCCAGTGCAGAATATGATCTGGAGAAAAACCACAAAATGATGTTCTTAGCAGCATAGGGGTAAGTTCTAGACCCAGTACGAACCTCATCAAATCCACCAATTATCGTACCGTTCTCCAGAATCATCGTCATATTACGGATCCCGCTGTCTTTGCTGGAACCCAAGGGCGAAAATGACTTGATGCGTGGAAGTTGCGTGATGTTGGCAGGAAGGTTAAGAAAGCTCCGGCGTTTAAATATATCATCAATGTGCGGCTATGGGACCCTCTTTAGTAGCCCGTGAAGACGAGGAGAGAGATTCGTACCGTAAGGCTAATGGAGAAATTCCCAACATAGCTTACAAGATTCCGAGCGATCTCGGACGCCGAAACGCCGTCACCCACTATGAGTACGTTCTGTATGAGCGGGACTTAATAGTAGACATAGACAGAACGACTAGGAAGCACATGCCTTCCCTCTATGGTCCTTCGGCGAGCGGTAATTCCGTGAATGATATATCTCGCGGGGGTGTTCACGAGCCCAATCGCTGAGTCCAGGAATATCCGGGACCCATGGGGCATCGAATGGGCCCGCTGACACAACGACTGCATCAAAGGACTCTGTCCACCATTCGGCCCGAATATTGCCACCAGGGTAGGGTAAAACTTCCAGTTTACGAAGTGTCAGTACCCATTCCTTTACGCCAGGGAGTTTCTGTATCTTCTCGACACGCGTGGAATAGGAAGTCACGTTTGCATTCTCTTCATCGTTCGAGTTCAGTCCCACCGATGAAGCGTATTGACGAACGTTTCGCAGAACGAGTCCGTTGGGAATAGCCCACGGCTGTGCGGAGCTTGTTTTGCACTAAACCAGCATGAAATTGAGGAGAAGTGCGCACTGTATCGGGAGGATACGGAATACCAGGCATCCCAGTGAGTGACTGATCGGAACAGAGGATGCTCAGCGTGAGCCAGAGAAATAGGACGTTCCGACTGAGGACTTCTCACTGGTGGCGAATTGACTTTCAGATCATCCCATACCGGACTCGGATCCCAGTGCTCACGGAGCCTCCAATGGTTGGCGATTCCTTCGTCGCCATCATGATATATCCTCGAAGCTGGTAGCTCCAAAGGTATGTCTGGTGTGTACGCACCTATATCTAGTGGATTGCTCCTACGAAAGGAAGAATGCTGTATAAACAAATGCTACGTCCAACCCACATCAAAAGAGCTCACGGAAACGGCGCGGGTACAGGCGTGAGGTGGTTGTAGTTCCAGTTCCCGCCAGGGGTAAGTTTACGCTCGAACAGTCGAACTTCCTTCCCGTGATCAATTAACGCGGCTGCAGCTTGCAAGCCAGCAGGGCCTGCTCCGATTACAGCCACACGGAGGATTTCGTGTGCGAAGCAAGTGTACTTGGGTGAACAAGGTACTTTGGCGTCCTGCTGTGGGTAATATAGAGGTCCCTGATATGCCCAGATGCCTATCGGTGTCCACGCAGCAGACAGAAGCGCAACATGAGCAAGTGCCACCGTGCTAAGCATGAACGGCTTCAGTGTGCCCCAAGGCGACCAAGCGTGCAAACGCAAAGAGTAGCGGAGATAAATTGTAACCGAAGGCTTCCCCATGTTTTCCCACGCTCATGCAGACAGCGCAAACATCCTTTGTCCATAACGCTTTACCAATATCGGCATAGTTGGATTTGGTCACTTGGTTTTCGTGCGATACCAGCACAATCTGAGTACATTTCTTTGCTCGTCGAGATTTTGGCACTTCAATTCAACATCAGGTTGGCTCTTCGAGGCAAACATGACAACACGTCACGGTTGTTCAGGCGTTGAAGTGGTTTTGCGTCCTGGAACACTCAAGCGTGAGTCTCCATGGTTGGGAGAGTTATAACCGTGGCGGTCGTGTTTTTCACGCATGGGGAGGCATTATACCATTATACGATGGAGTGTCTGTATTTTCTCCGTGGCGATTCGCCTCATCGTGAAAAAATAGTTTTCAAATCCAGAACGCTGAATATTCCCTAAGCTAGCATATTGAGTCTTTTGACCGTCTATAAGGTGCGTACATGTTGGGAGTACAAGCCGTGTGGTTGAGCACTGATCCGGTGGGGTATAAAATCTCGTGAGCGTGACCAACAACTCACATTTGTAGCTTCCACCTTCACCTCTTCACCCTTTCACCTCACAGCTGTTATCCACGCAGCCTTGCTGCTTCTTCCGCGCTTTCTTTCCTCACTATCTCTCACAGCAGCTTCCATCTCGCTATCTTATCTAACCCGCTTCATCGTCATGAACCATCACACGCCGCCTATACATAACCATGCATCTCCATCCTCCGATATAAAATCTCCTGCTCTTATCCTCTCTCCTCAGGGTAGCATATGGTCTTCCTCTCCTTCGGACCGTCAAGCTTGGCCGGAAATGCAAGACAGTTGGTTACAGAATCGTGCTCTCCCAAGCCGCGATCCTCTTCAGCCTAGTCACAATTTACCATCAATGCGAGCCGCGAAGGACATCGGATCGGTTGCTCGAGGCGATCTCCTCAAAGAGTACCAACGGGTGAAAAACGAGGCTGCCACGCAATCGCGTCGACAGCGCGTGGGCGCGATCGGTGACGGACGATTTGCTGGGCCCAAACCCCAGCAGTACGAGGTAATGTTGATTCGTTCGTTCAACGCATCCGCTGTTTCCCTTTCACGCCCGGAGGTCGTAGACAATTCTTTATTTGCCCGTCGAAGATGGGTCGTTTGTTCTCCGCAAAATGTCATCACCATTCTTATTACCTATTCATCCATCTCTCTCGTGATTACTGAATCAGTACTCACGAAAGTTTAAATCTCCGCAGGCTTCACTCTATGGATTTAATCTTGACGATATGGCGTCGGAGCGCGACAATCAAGCGCGCTTTGGCGGCCTCAGTCTACATCTCTCCTCCCTTCATATCGACCCTCCGTCGCCGCAAGACGGTGGTTTTACTTCCACATCTACTCCATCGTTGTCCAATACTTCCAATACTCCGACGACTCCTCAGGATTCACATAGTAGTTTTTCCTCATTCTCAGCTGGTTCAAAGACGCCCGACGACGACCCTAGCGTGTGGGTTAATCCTGCCCTCAGAAATCAACTCGGTCGGTCTGTATCCATCCAACCAGAACGTATCAATGACGACGTGCAATTCACGGATCGTGCTCCAAACTACCGTCCATCTCATGAGTCTCCTCATTCGGACCTTTTCCATGTCAAGTCGTTTCCGATGTCGCCTGGCTTTCTCGGCCCCTCAATCAACGATGACAGTGTTGCGCAGCTCGGGTCCGCGCGAGGACCGAATCGTGGCGTCGTGCAAAGCAACGATATTCAACCCGAAGTTTATTCTCAAACTGCTTGGATGGACTCGAAGGAATCTGTGGAGCGTTCTAAACCAGTGGGAGCGTATGGTACTGATCCTAGAGCTGAACTGGAGGCTTCAATGCACGCTTTTCACGGGGTCTCTCCATATACTCAAAGTCGCCTCAACTTACCTCCGTCGCCTGCCACACACACCTCTACACTACTATCTACAAATGACCTCTTTCCTCAACACAAGAATATGCAGTATCCCACGTCGTCTTTTGTTCCTAACTTCTCTCAACTTCCGCATGCCTTAACCTCGCCCACACCTCGTCCGCTTCCTCCCACTATTGCTGCGACAATGAGTGCCACGCAGTTCCTGCCGCCAGCCGGGTTGAGCTCTCGGGGCGATATATTCCAGGATATTTCCCGCCCTCTCCAGGCGCCGGATGCTCTCGTCCAATCGTCATTTCCCCCTGCTTTTGATTCCTTCCCGCGCATGCAAAACCTCCCCACCAGCAGCCCTCGTCACCTCTCGCAGGAAACCCCCTTCGGTCATAACATACGCACACCGCCCGCTCCAGCGCATGAGGTCAGTATGATCAACCCCATTGCGACTTCAACTCACGCAAGCCAACTTGTTTAGCCCATCAATTTCCTACAAATGCTGCAACCCAATGCCAATCCTCCATACGATGAGTTCGTCAACCGAATCGTGTCATATTCCGACCAGCAAGCATCTGTATTCCTCCAGGTGTGCAATACGGCTACATCCCCTTCCTCCAGCTTGAATAATATTAAACCTCTGTGTGCGTAGCAAAAGATGAAAGTCGCCTCCGTGGCGGACAGATCCAAAATTGTTACTGCCATCGCTAACCGCGGATGTGAGATGATGGTGCGTGTTGATTTTGGCTTATGCGTTCTCAGAAAATGACTCAGCGCTGAATTGTCATTACAGACGCACCGCTTCGGAAATTGTGGGTGACTTATGGATACTGACATGGAAAAAGGTCATTATTCACAATTGGAGTGATATCCAGGGGCTGTACAACGCTGTCTCGAATCACCTTGCACACGGGATGATCGAATGAGACTTGTCAGTGTCATGAAGTACGTGATTTTGGCCCGTTGGCTCGCGTCTTATTAACCAGATTATTCTGTGTGTAGGGGTCGTGTGGTCGAATTGGCCACCAACTGTTATGGGACTCATGTAATCCAGAAGGCACTAGACTGCGAGCAAGATATCAAAGTATGTCTTTCGTTATAATGGGCGCATTGAGAGGGGCTACTGAGGTGACAGTTGTTGTAGCTGCTGATCCTTACCGAACTGCTAGTTAGTGACCCCTACAGTACGCTTATGAACAAACATGCCGCGCACGTCTGGAGCCGGATCATGGAACTCAGCTGGTCGGACCCAGCACCGCCCATTTTTCAGTGCGTCAATAATGCCTTGCGTGGACGCTGGGCGGACCTTGCTTGTCATGAAACCGGCTGTAAGTCTGTGGCCTTTTCTGGTGCTTGGAAGAATGAAGATCATGGTTCTCCGCACAGCGCTCGTTGTACAGCATGCATTCGAGAACTTAGACGAAGAGGATACCCGCGACCTTGTCGACGAAGTACTCCAGAGTTTCGATCGCATCATCCGGGATGCGTGGGGAAGTAAGTCTCAACATTGTGCTTTACTCATCGCGCCTTGACTATAATGCCTCAGGTTGGGTCGTCCAACACTGTTTGTTATATGACCCGAGGTCTGCGGTCGTAATCTGACCCTCATTCTAGTGCTTGAACATGGCGCCGGACAAGATCGTGCTCGTGCTCTATCTCTCATCGTGGCGTCCCTTCATCTGTACGGCACTGACGCTCAGGCTCTCAAATCCATTGAAAAAGCAATCAAGTGCGGTGGTTCTGAAGTCCTCGAACAACTTGTTAATCGTCTTTGCGAGCCTGGGGCCAGCAAGCGTCGAGCAATGCTGGTTGATCTTGCGCTTAATGGTATTGGTAGCCAACTCATTGCTGTTATCCTTCCCTCGGTCAACAAAGAGCAAGGTACCACGCTATATGACGCTGTGAGTTTTCGCAACCTCGCTCGTATGCCGGACAGACAAGCTCTAACTTAGAAACCGAAGATCAAAAAGCATGTCGTGACCCTTAAAGGCAGCAAGTCGGGCTCGCGCGTTACGTGGCTCTTGTATGTGCAGGGAGTTTCTCTTGGTCTTCTCCCCTTAACAATGTCCTGCAGCGATAAAATGCGAGCCTACTATGGCTACTGATTCCTCCGGCGCCGACTCGAATCGGTCACTTCGCGCAAACTTTGGTTTCACATCATTGAACTTTTGATATCTTGAGCCTGAAGTGCTTCGTCCTTCGGCTTTCCTCGCATCCTAGACTTAATTGCTAGCCCAATTACTCATCTGCATCTGCAATTCTGCATCCTCACTATTCTCCAAAAAAAGCATGTTCGCATTCAACCCATACTGACATTTCACATTTTCATAATTCATTCACGAACAAAGCATCCGTGCCAATGGTGCTTATTATTCGTCGTTCAGTCAATACCATTTGACCTACACCATCCGTCTTCATTCATAACATCTGTTTCGTCAGTTAGCACACTTCTTGTCCATAGTAGTCCCGTAGACATCAGCAGTTGCTATCCAATATCAATTGTATGGTACTGTACTGTGCACAAAGTCCTCGATCTTGCATGAACGAGCTCTCAATATTTCGAGCCGAACTGTCAGTCAGCGTCGTGGACTGACGCGCAGGACGTCGGCGTCATGGCCAAACTAATCAATTGGTTCATGGCTTAATAGAGGCCGTCGTGACTTCAGAGGATGCTGCTTTCGCGCGTGCCCCTTCAAGAAGCGCTTGCGCCATTACCCCGTGTATGTCAGCACATCGTTGTAAACATAAATCCAAGCACTGATGGGATTGATGTTAAAGTCCATGGGGACTTGTAGTGGATGCTGATATACGCACCTTTCCAGTTGTGGCGGTAGTCATGATGCCAGTTTGATAAACGTTTGTTACAGTCCCGAACGCTGGCATACACGCCATGAACAATGACCCTTTCGCATGGGATGACTCTTCGGCAGTCGGATCTAACCATATTCCTACATCCTCTGGCACCTTCGACTCTCCCTCATCCACATCCATGTCATTTGGACTGGACGATAAAGGGAATGCGCATGCGGAGCATGCTGCAACGAGACCGAACATTTCAAAACCAGCGTCGGCGATTGCGGCACTTGCCGCTATCGATGCGGAGGCCACACAAGACTCTGCGCCATCCGCCTCGAGAACGGTGATGAATACGTCAATGGTGGATTTGGGGAAGAGTTCCAATTGAATGGAAGGCCGAAGAGCTTGGTGCACTTGCACAGATGTCGGACGATCTTCGACATCCTGAAATATAAGGATCAAATTAGTAAAAGAATGAACCGCATTCCTTGAATTTATGACACATACTCGCATTGGATTTCGTCGTCTGGCGGACGAAAATGGTGCGTATTTCACCTCAACGTTTAACTTGCCTTTCTCACTGAAAGGTGATTTACTTTGACGGGGTCCATATCTGTTCTTGTGCTCAGTTCAGCAGCCTCTTCATAGAATGCAAGCAAGAGAACATACACTGCACATGCGATCTTGACCTTTCCAGTTTCGATATACGAAGAACCATTCGCTTGATTTATTAGTCCGGTTTTAAGAACTGAAGTGGCAAGATCCATGATGTTGGCAAGCAATTCATATCCATCCATGGATATACGAACGAACTCACGTACAAATGGGGCGAATATCTTTGGGACCACGATTCACTCTTTCACGCCTGATGATACCGCCTTTGGAAGAGGGTCCTGAGGTTTCCTCTGTTTCGAATGTTGGAGGTACGCTCCATTCGGGTCCATTTACTCGTCGTCGATCGAACGCATAATATGACTGCGACATGTCGGGATAAGCGCCGGTATTACATAATGTTGTCGAGTGCGACCAGGCCTGTTTGGGTCATGGGAGCGTTCGTCCCAGGGTTAAATGAACACAGCGGCTCCGCGGCCTTGAATGATCTCGGTGCAACCAAAGTGCCCAGGGATCACATAGGATCTCAGTACTCTACTCAAAAAGGCCTGACATCCTAGTAGTGGACATGTTAAGACACTAGTAAGCGAAGCTCTGCTGTTATACTGTCGTCGTTGTTGTTCAGCTCAGGCGGCCCAATGCCCCAGCATTTCCAGATCATCCCCCAAAAGGAAATCCATGTTGGCAGGCTCGCCATAGTACTAGGACGCGTAGGAAACCCGGTATCGCATGTTCCGATCTCTCAACACCTCAGGGCTCAGGCGATCTGGCGTGTTGCGCCGCGGGGTAGGCAGCAATTTATGCGGCACTTTTGATATTCACTGCGTCGTTAATAATAGTACGTCGCATGGGGGGCTATTGTTATAACAATAAACTGATGCAACACTCCCTCCCCACATGATTGTTATACTTTTGGGGCAACGAACCAATATCAGCGGAGGCATCAGCAATATTGAGCCAATTGACGCAATCGTCCACGTCCATAAGAGGTGCCAAACAGCTCCTGCATCTGGCCGAGTGTCCAAATGAACGTTAATCGGTGGAATCGACCACGGCTGCGCGTATTCCAAGCATTGCAGGTGTTTTTCGTTCGTTCACACTGCCCCGTGGTAACATGTTCGCTGATCCCGGAGTTTGCCCCAATAAGGTCGGCTTAGACTGTGGAAACTCCCAAGGGGATCGAGGAAAAACAATCCTCAAAAAAAAAAGCACAATCCTCGTCTCGCCAGAAAAGCAACAGCCGCTCCCGTAAATCTTATCATATCAAGGAAACGCGCCATAAGATGGGGCAGGCCATATTTCTAGATTCCCGCCCTTCCCTTCGATTCCCACTCGTCTTGCCACGATGGCACCGTCACCAAAGGAATTCGTAGGATCGACGCTTGGACCTTTCCTGGCCGGGACATTTCTGAATTATCTTATGGTACACTTCAGTTTCCATTTGGAACAGATTGTTCCGCAGAGCTTACGCTGCGTGTATCCCTCAGACGGGGATCGTGTCCGTGCAGCTCTACAGCTATTTTCGCAAGTTCCAAAGGTTTTAACTTCTCTAAACGACCTTGCTTCCTCGCCACTCATGAAATATTGGAGCAGCGATCAGATTGCCCTCAAGCTACTCGTTGCATTCTGCGCCACCATCAATTTCGCCATTCTGGCTTTGAACACTGTCACTATATACCAATACGCGGTGTTAGGCTTCGGTAGGCGATTCTCACCACCAGTTTCCCAATGTTTCCGCCCTCATCCTTGACGTGTCTCAAGGCGATTATTCGGTTTTGAGTCGCTTAACCAGACGTGGGTTTCGCGCCGGCAGGACATTCTAGTTGCTCCAAACTTCACCAATATGACACGTAATTCTTTCCCTCTGCACAGCGCTCACGGCAAGTACGTAGTCCATGAGTCACCACCGCTTGCCTTACGGCTGATGCATTGCCATCCTCTGTGTTTGCCTAGGCCTCTTGATTGTAAGTCCGTTTGTCAACGGCGTCACAGCGCATTGCATTCTTACACTACCAATAGGCGATTTTCCCCTCTACTTGCGTACAAGTCTTCTTCGGGTGGTATGCCTAAGTGACACCATCTGGCACATACACTAATCTCTTTGTAGGCGAGTCAAGCGTCTCACAGGGCAGCTGTGGGTCTTGATAGTCGTCCTAATAGGAGCCGCAGTCCAGTGGGGTGATTCCAGATTGTGTCCATACTCGTAACGTGTCCATCTAACCTTTGTGTTAACTTAGCGATATGCCTCGCGAGCACTTCAAGTTCGTATTTTCTGTGTTATTACTGTTCTGCAGCAAATGATTGTCCCGCATCCAGCTTGCGTGAGGGTTAGGGAGTACGCGGACCAATGGCGTTTGAAGCCATATTTGCTTGCATGGTTTGCACTGTGTTTGTTTGTTCCTTTTCGACGGATTTTAAGCCTGACCGGGAATAGGTGGGCTGTGGCGACGAGCGTCGACTTACTTATTTCGATCAATCTCGTGCTGTGGTTTGTAAGTCCAATATTCCACGCCCGTCAAAGCAAGGCTTAACGATGTCAACCCCATCAGAGATCCCAACGTACGGCCTACAAAGAGACAAATGATCTGCTTAGCAGACTGACAAAAGGTAGCCCCCAACATCTCGGTTGTTCGACATTGCGATGCTCATAATGTCGTGTATAGTAACAATAAGGTCGTGCGGAGCCGTCACCGTTTGGTCCATTGCCACCATACTTACTTTCGTACGCCATTATTCTAATTCTCACCGAGGAATTCATTCTGAGACCCCACACATGTTTAGGCCCTTGTCGTAAGTCCTCAAGTGCCCAAGACCTTGACCGCAACACTCGTTGTGACTCTTTGATCCTTTAGAAAAATGCCACATGCATGATGTTCCTTCTACCATTGCCTTCTCTCTACGTTATCACTTTCTTATCGTCTAGTACGCCACGGTTTTGCTCAACGCATTATATGATGGTCTGATTTGTCTTATTCCTAGTGAACGCCCGACAATACACGTCGCAGAATGGCAGTCCTCAATGGAGCGAGGAAATTCCAAATCACGGCTCATCTGGCAGTCGCGCGGCGGTACGTCTGCAATGCGCTTCTTGCTGGCTAGCTAATTCATACTGAGCATTGTCCACACACTAATCACTCCGGATCATGGCCATAGAATTCGAGAACGGTACATTCTGAAATTCACGTATCCCGGACGATAGAAGCAGAGGCTTATGAGTTCGAGCCTCGCACGCCAGCGAAATCCCGCTTGACTAAGACCAACCTGACAACACACGTCGTTGACATAGGGGACGCCGAATCTGATCTGGATAGAAAGGCAGATTTGGAATTGGGTGCGGTCGGACATGATACCCAGTTTGAACCTCACCTCGGAGGCAAAGGAGTTCCGCAATGACCTTGAAAGCATAGAGAATCTCTACTGTACTTCCGTTTCGCATCGAAAGATGCAAATTTCAATTCATGATGTATTTTGACAGATACCCAGCTATTTGCAGTACAAATGGGGTGGGAATGAACTCCAGGAAAGCGTGACGTTCAGGTATCATGATATCAGTAGATTGCAAGTTAAGATGGGCAGCTCAGAAGGCCTTAACAGGCCTTAACTGGCACGACGCTCCGGAGGTCGATTTCCTAACTCGCTGTCAAGGCCCAGTTAAGGAGTCAAGGCAACGAGTTAAGAGAGTTAAGGTCCAGTGCGAACGCCCGGCGCCCCTTTTAACTTTTAAGGGTGGTACCAGTGCAATGCTGATGTTACGTGACTTAGGGCACACTAGTGGCGGGAGGGTCCAAAATCGACAAGTGTACGGTAAAATACGACAACGAGCTTGTATCTCTAGACCTGAACCGTAGCTGAAGATATAAGTGCTTTAAGCGCCGTAGGGGTTACGTACAGCCACCAGATTGTGTTGACTGAATTGATTGAATAGAATAGAACCATCTACCTTCTTCGTGAGAGTCGGGGAAACGGTACCTGACATCGCGGCCAAACAAAAACTGAGGCGGGAAACACGATACAAGTATGAGCATCGGTGAAAAGGATAGGAGAACTCTCATGACATCTCCGGGTGGCCACTGGTAATCTCGATCAGCAGATGCCAGGCTGGCCATTCGGGATGCAGGGATTGGTGACAAAGTTGAAAGTGAGCTCGCCGTCGGAAACATCATAATCGCCCCGACCAACGTAGTAGGCGACCTTATCAACGACCCGCATCAGCGTCGAAGTAACCCGGTTCACATTATTGCAAAGGCTTACGGATCCGCAATGAACGCAGTCCTTTTGAATATAAGGGGCGAGCATCTTGATCCATTGACCATTGGACCCCGCGGTGTTTTGCAAGAAAGCGCACACGCCCGAACGCGAACAAGCTATAATAGAAAAACCAATGAGACAACTTGAAACACCAACGACATTGTGCAACAACAACCGCACCGATTTGCTGTCCATCTTTGTACCAGGCATCGTCGCGGATCTGAGAAATGAGGGTCACGAGGTCTTGACTTGTGCTATAAGAAGCTCCGTTGCACCGGCTGCTGCCTTTGCAATTGACGCCGTCCGCTGGTGGAGTCGAAGCCCAAGCAATGGTGGCCCCAAGGAGAGTATACACGAGGGTTGGGAGGACGAACATGGTGCTAACGAGTGTGTTAAAAGAGATGGAATGCTGTAGGCAAGAGAGTCGGTCCTACTTGCAAGGCGTGCTGTTATTCACGAGAGTTGGAAGTGCTTTGTTAGAGAAGTAAGGTTCTCTGAGGCTAGAAATTGAGCTCCATTTTCCTCTTTTATGCGTCCCCGCGGCAAGCGGACCCCGATGTGCGTGCACAGTCCGCATGTGGCCATCGTTTCTGCC
>Ga0307508_10004247_pt1 | contig 14061 bp, 21 predicted proteins | sample 9_EM_MG_FD_203089 | JGI IMG/M metagenome (GOLD analysis project Ga0307508, IMG submission 203089) | Populus trichocarpa ectomycorrhiza microbial communities from riparian zone in the Pacific Northwest, United States - 9_EM | ecosystem: Host-associated > Plants > Roots > Unclassified | place... | reverse complement strand
AAACACCGATGCTACAGATTATTGGTGTCTTGGTTAAATGAGATGAAGTTTATCGTACGTACAGTATGCATCAATTCGGGCGGCAAATGTGTCGTTGGTGGACAACGCATGTTATCCCAAATGGACACGTTTCAGCTGAAGTGCTTGTCTGCAGCCATTGGATTTCTTCGTCAACCACCGTTGAGATTGAAGCTTATGAGCGGAGACTGGGAGTAGCGGCGGCAAATGCCAGGTCCCCGACTCAAGTGGGCCGCCTGCACAGTGCACATAGACCGTCTTGCCAGTTAGCATAATACAGCATCGATTATGTTTATGTACTCGGGGCAATTCACACTGTCAATCAGGAGCGTAAACCAGAATGGAGAGTATCTTTGAACCCTGGGTGTGCAGCGACAATATCTTGACCTCCCAAGCGGTTCCAGCATCTTCCCTCCTGACTGTGGCCCATCGCCATGGTCCTACCGTTATGACCCCACGCCTGTCCATTGGGGGATTTCCATTGTGGTGTCCAATGATTCCCGTCGTGATATATCGCCATACAAAGGCAGTCAACTTGGGTGTGCCATCACTCGTCTCGAGCTCCAGCGAGTGCAACGGGTCGGTTGTATATTCCAATCAGAGACGTTGATGAAGAAAAACGGAGGGATATGGGTGAACTGCAGGTTGAGTGGGAGTCGTGACACGGTCGGCCGCAAGATGGACCAGGTGATGCGGGCTCGAGCTCATCAGGACTGCGCGGGGAGAAACAACCGAACCAGAAGGCTGCCATCCAATCATTGAATGATACGGACGGTCGACTTGTGGCAGGGATCACCTGGGCTTCTTGGCAAAGCTCATAAACTTTCTCCAATGTGGAACGGGTGACGTCGCAGTGAAGGGGGCTGGTTCATGACAACCGCGGCGTTTCACAGCGGCGCAAACGAGCTGGCCGAATGCTTCCAACGATGTATGGCCCAACACTTCATGCAAGACGTCAAAAACGGGGATCGGTCGTGGTCCATTACGGGGGAAACGTGCGAGATCCTGTTTCACAAGAATGTCACACACATTGACGCGAAGGTTGTTGAGATGTTGCTGGTGATCGGAAGGCAAGGAATGTGGGGAGCCAAGCAAGATGCTGATGCTAAAATCATGGAGGCCCGCGTACAAAGCGCGTGGAATCGAGGGACAACGGCGCACGCGAGGGGAATTTTTTGATAACACCTTGATAATGTTAACATAACAGAGAGAACACGGAGGGGGGGGCGCGTGTGTGTGGGCGACCAAGCAAGAGGCAACAGGAAAGTGTCCAACCGAAAGGAGGGGAAAGGCATGGGGGATCGAAGGTGAGCACCATTGTATTGAAGCTATTGAGTTGGGAGACGCTGGCACGTGCCGCGTTCAAATAAACAGAAGACGCTGTTCTGTTGGCCTCGATGGAACCTGCACTGCATGGGTCCTTTAACCTGTCAGCTTCTCCAATGTTATCACAGGCTGGAGGTTGGCTGACCTTTCCTCCAGCTATATAACTCCCGACCTTTACACCTTCGAGCCTGCGGAGCCAACTAATGATGCGTCTACCAGCCGGTCGCTTACCATTAGCAGACTGTCGGGAGAAATTCTTCTGAGCGGTACGAGGCCTTTCTATCTATGTGTACCACTTGTTTATGCTGTTGTATTCTCCAGAACCTTCGTCGCGGCCACCAGCTTTGTCTTTTCGCGCCCTCACCGTGTATGGCATTCTTGGCCTGTCGACTTTGTCGACCAGTGAGTCGAGTGCCCGCTGCATATGTTCCCACGCTGAAACTAGCTTTCACACCGACTCTCGTAGCTGAGTATCTCGTCGTTATTACTGGCCGCGCCCCCATACGCCGGCGCATAAATGGCCATGCCATATACCATGCTACAGAATTTCGGGTTCTACCCGTCGCGACCCCTACATCAAATCACCTCATAGACCATCCAGTAGAAAAACATCTTGTAGACTTGGTCGAAAAGCACCTTGCTGACAGTGTACTATGGTTCAGCTATGGCTTCGATTTGACAAGAAATTTGCAATCCCAGACGCTCAACCCCGCAAATGGAAAGCCAATGTGGGAGATGGTACGAACTACTGCTATATTTCTCTTGCCTACATTCTTGGGCTGACCTTCGAGGCGCAGGCCGACGATCGCTTCTTCTGGAACAAGTTTCTCCAGTCTCGTCTGATAGATATTACTACCTCCCCTAATTCCAGCCAAGATGTAAGGAAAAACATTACGATCCTGTTTCTTGTAATCTGACTTCTTGGGCAGCTTAGTACATTCATTCTTCCAGTAATTTATGGATGTAAGTCGGTCTACCATGAGCATCGACCCACGACGCTTGCTGATACATAGGCCCTAGCTGTGGAGATCCACCAAAGCCACATAGGACGTATACCTTTTGACCTTGCACTTATTTCCCGACGGGCGCGGCATCGTGCGGGCACTCGCTACTTCACGCGGGGCATTGACAGCCGTGGTCACGTCGCTAATTTCAATGAAACCGAACAAATAATCCTCATAGATGCTCACGATGAACTCGCTGGAAAAACGGGCATGCTATCCGAAATAGGCCACGGCGGCTTCGCTGAGGTCCAAGCAACGACAAAATTAAGTTTTGTTCAGACACGCGGAAGTGTCCCCGTCTATTGGGCAGAAATCAATAACCTGCGATATAAACCCGACCTTTTGATTATGGACCGTGAGGACACTGTAAGTATTTCGCCTATTGTTCCCTATTAAAAGTCAGACAATCTAACTCCTCGCTCCATAAGGGTGCTGCTCTTAAGCTCCATCTCGCCGAACAGCTGCAGAATTATGGTCCTCAGACACTTGTAAACCTAGTCAAGCAGAAAGGTCACGAAAAGCCGGTCAAAGAAGCGTTTGAACGGCGCCTTGCAGAGATCAAGATGGACGATGTAAATTACGAATATTTCGATTTTGCCACTGAGTGCAAGGCCATGCGCTTTGACAAAGTCAAGATTCTCATTGACCGCATGGCGACGCTTTTCCCGGTCATGGGGTAAACCAACTCGCAAGGCTCTTTATTCGACTTGTTCTCACGGTTTGCTTGCAGGTATCTGCATATTGACTCGAAGAGTCCGAAACCTCTCAAGCAGCAAGTGGGAGTCATTAGAACAAATTGCATGGTTAGTCGTCATGCGCCCCTGTTGAGCCTCATTGTCACACGATAGTTTGTGTCTCAGGACTGCTTGGACCGCACGAATGTCATGCAATCCGCCTTTGCCAAGTTCGTCTTGACTCAACAACTAAAAGACATCGGCGTGCTCAGCGATAAGGAGTCCATCGACGATCATGAGGATTTTATGAGTGTATTCCGAAACCGTAAGTTGAATTATCCTTTTGCGCATTCCACACGCCTTGTGTTTTTGATGTTGCGATCAGTGTGGGCGGACCATGCAGACCATATTTCCAGGGCTTATAGCGGTTCTGGAGCACTCAAGACAGATTTTACTCGGACGGGTGTCCGAACCAAACAAGGTCTATGGATGGACGGACAGAACTCGACACTCCGGTACTTGAAGAACAACTATTTCGATGGTGATCGACAGGTAGAGGCCATTATTTTCGAGACTCTTCAGCTTGCTACCATCTCGTCAACGCTCATGTAGGATGCATTCGATCTCTTCACCGGTGCCTGGATTCCGAGGCACGGGCCAGCCGCCGGACTCACCATTATAACCGACCCTCGTCCTCTTGTCACCCGCTCGGTGAGCGCTTTTTCCCCTACTCTACGGCGCTACTTATGACGTGATTGTCATAGATGCCGTACATACTAGCATTTTCCCTCTTTATGATCTTTGCTGGCGTTACACTGCCGAGGACATCCAGTAGGTCTGACCGTGATCAAATATTGCCCATCACTTATGAGATTCTCGGTTAGCGTATTCACTCTTTTATTTCAACATTTTCTGGCTATTCCTCGTCGCTATATCTCTCGTTTACATCTTAGGTCACGGGGTTGAATATGTTGCCTGGCCACGTCTCAATCCTCCTACCTTCCTGATGTACGAAGGGCCAGGGTATAGGAGTGGGAATAATGGAAAGGGATTCAAGATTCCTTTCAATCTCGATCGGCGCCTCGTTAAAGGTGGGATTAGGATTGGCGGCGTGTATTCAAATTTGTCCCGCGGGTACTCTAAGGTGGAGGAAATGGAGCTGGGTCTCAAGAAGCGCTCGGACTAACCAACAGACGTCGCCCGCTCCGTACTTATTTTCCTATTAGCTTCCTACATGGACTCTTTGGGGATGATGTTTTATTATTATAAACCTGAATCATGACTAGTCACTCCCCGTGTCAAGCGCAGAAACAATGTCCGAGAATGAGGCTGACGCTCATGAGCGGAAAACCGGGATCTGCGGAACATCTGCACACATGTGAACTATTTCAGTACCACCGATTGAGTGCGCCGAGAGAAGGTGCTCCCATTCCGAGAGTCTAAGAGTGCCGTGGCCTCGATGTGACAGGCGACCACCGTAACAGTGAGGCACACAACACTCCTTCGTTCTCCAGCCAACCTTTAGTCCAGCCTGGGACGGTCTGGTGCAGCAAGCAGCGGCCGTGCTAGCCAGGCCACCGTGATCGCACCCCCGTGCGCTTCAGTCAACAAGATTGCGGTTTGCTCCACACGCCAGCAGTCACGCCCGCGGTAAACCTGTGCCACAAAAGTATCACACATAAGCACGTTGTTTCTCTTTCAGTCTTCTCGCTCTTCCTCCAAGTTGTCTCCTCAGCCTGCTACGCAAAATGGCTGCGATGCGTGCGATGAAGATTCGCGAGTTGCTAGATCATATTTTGAGCATGATGGATGATTATGGTGATGCTGGGGACCTCGCTTGCTGTGCGCGAGTATGCAGGGATTGGGAACTTCCAGCACTCCGCCATCTTTGGAGAGATTCGCCCCCGGCCCATGCCTTGTTTGGCTTGTTGGGAGATTTGAGCTCGATGGAGCCTGTAGTGAGTACATCATTTGTTCTGTGGATCCAATCTGACATCGCACCGAACTGCGTGTAGGTGTTTACGCAACAACCTGATATATCTGCTTGGGGACGTTTCCAGCGATACGCTTCCATGGTGCAGGAAGTTGCTCTCGTAGTTGGCACGATTCCTGGAAGTGAGCCTGCGGACCGTACGCACAGTTACACGCACATCTCAAAGGCAGCATTTCATGATGTCATGTTCATTGCGAGTGCTTTGGAACAGAACGTGTTTCCTTTCGCGAAGATATTTCGCATCATACCGCTCGACGCAGAATCGGCTAAGCTGTCTGCATCTCTCGTGAATAACAGAACATCCCAACTCGCCCTGGAATGGAGATACGTGCCCGCACTGTCTATACTTCACACGTTGCAACGCATCCAAGGGAAGACCCGGACAAACAAGATCAGCTCCCTTGATATTCGCCTCCGCGACGACGACAAGACCGTGCCAAAGGTTTTGTCCCCACTTGGCGACACGCTTAACAAGCTGCATTCTTTGGAGGAGCTCAAACTTGAGCCATTCATAATGTGCGATCAAAACATCTGGGAAAGCATACGACAGCTTCCTCGCCTTCGCAGCCTTTCAATTCCTGCATATGCCGGAAGGCCTTGGCTCGAGTCGTGCCTAATGCCAAGGTCGGGCCTTGGCGAGGGATTCCCAGCGCTATCCAAATTCCGCTGCGCTTTGTCGCATGCCACCGCGTCACGCCTTTTTTCGCCACCCACTGCAAAATCTGCACTGCAGGAAATCCACATTATTGTCTACCAGCTGTTCGATGTAAATCAAACGCGCGCTCTCATGACAGAAATAGCTCGCACCGCCCCCGATTTACGATATTTTGGCATGGATTTCACTGCGTCTGAACACGCGTTGGAGATTGCAGTCTTTGCGTCCGTACTTCAATTAAGGAGCATTTCCTCCCTTGTTCTTCGCACGGATCTCGCACACGACCTCACCAACGAGGCATTCCAACTGATCGTTGATGCAGCTCCCCAACTTCAAGTGCTGGATATATCTCCCAGCACAACGCCGGACTCCACGAGGCCGCTCGCCACCCTCGAAGTCCTGAATTGCATTGCACACCGATGCACGAGTATACAGAGTATTTGCGTCCACGTGGACGCATCTAATGAGCGGTTGCCGAAATACAGCACTCAGCTCGAACAATTACCAGAGACCTTGACGGAGCTCAACTTTGGCCTGTCCATTTCCGATGATTCATTAAACACTGCGTTGCAGCTGATACGCATGCTTAAACATTCCCAACCACATATTTATTCCTTTCGAACCCACAACCTCCTTCGTAGAGCATCGCATGAGGGCACAAGGGATGGGGATGCTGCACGACGCTGGTACCGAGTGGCGGAGTATGTTCGTAGGCTGCGACCATTTGTAGACGCAGTGGTGCAGTCGGCGTTAGGCGCAGTGCAGTGATGGATCCGACCGTTCGGCTCCGAAAAGGACGTTGCAATGGAAGGATTACCGTAGGATTCTTGGGGTTTGCGGGGGGTTCGTTGTGTATAGGGGACATGTCAGGCTTATCACCCCCCAATCCCTGCTGAAGACACTGCTCTCCTTTTACAACATCTGCTTATCTGAACGTTTACGTATTCTTCTTGGACCTGAGCAGTCACTCAAAGCGATAATCGTCGGGCGGTGTTCATTGTAACCATCATGTTGATCATCTCGCCGTCGTACTTTGTGGAGCGACACATCGCATCGTCAGCATCTATCGCGCTTCACGCCATTTGGATGTAAACTGTTGTGGCTATGAGGGGGCAGAAACTCTATACTGTATGCTTCCAACTCCGTTTACTTTACATTTGTTTACACCGAGCTCATCTCTGTACACCAGTCATTTCAATGCCACTTCTACCCTGGAAGTGTAGGTGCACAGTGACAACGGAGACTTCTTCAGCACCCTACTGCAGGGGAATATGGCGCATTGCAGGGTCTCTTGTGCACCGAACAATTGCTTTGAACTGCGCCGCAAGACCGTTCTTCGGTTCAACGTTGGCAGGGAATGAAATCAGATCTGGAGACTACCAATGTCAGATACCTGCAAGTCCTACGGCATTTCACTGGACATGTTCACAATGTACTCAGACATGAATGGGGAATCCACGAAGACCGCGTTTCATTTAACACTGTGACCGGAAAGTTGAGGGTGCGGATCATCAAACTTACCGCTATCTACCATGAAAATGATATCAGCGCACGGAAACTGACGCCTTCATTGGCCACTAACTCGATCCATTATCGAGGGTTTGCGCGCATTTCACTTCCACGCCCTTAAATATAGATTTTCCGATTTTCTAACATGAGCGGCTTCCTCGCCTTGGTCCATGTTCTCGATGGCACCCCCGACAGGCGTGGCCGAGTTGCGCGATACGTGAAATCAATCAGTTCAAACGCTGGGGCTGATCGACGGCATTTTACCTTCTTTGGAGGTTTCACTCGATTTCGTGTATGGACGATGCGTGTGAAATGCGGAGATCTGCTGTGGAGACGAATCCTCTTGGATTTCCGAGCTGAGGGATACTGTAGTCGGTCACAAGCGATCTGATCAACTCGAATCTTTGAAGCTTGAGGCAAATTCAGGAAGGTGCCGTTATTGCCTCTGTATGCAGTATAATACTGATGAGCATGACACGATCCGATTCCCCCCTCAATTGATTCAACCGTGCTTCCTGATGACCACAACAAGGAATAGAACCAGTCGCTAACGTTGCCAAGCATGCTAGATTTATCCGCGCTTTTGCTGAATCAGAACCCCAAGAGTCGTTTTTGCTCCCTCCATAATAATGGAGATAAGGGCGAGGCGATTAGCCGCGAATACCGCGCGCAGTAGAGCGGCTTATAACGGGCGCTCGTCTCTCCGAGGAACTGCCGGGGTTTCAACCATCAAGACGCTGGATTATCGCCTCCATCATCCGCATATGGTTATCGCACCGACGTCCGTTCCATATGATAAGTAATTCATAAATCTTTACTTCACGTTCGCGAAAACTAGAGGATTTTATAAGCGATCATCTAGACACTTAAGGACCACTCATATAGACACTAGAGGATCAATCGATGTAGTGTTTGAGTACTAATTCTCCAGTGGTTTCATTGTAACTGGGTGATTTTCGTGATTTTGATCAAGTTATCTGGTGACGGAGGATCGATTTTCGAAATGTCCCAAAAAGGAAGCTTTGATTCAATCTTAGCTTGACTCTTAACTGCAACATCTCCCCGAGTTCCCTCCAACTAGTTCATCATGCCTGCCGGGGAGCGAGATACCAACGTCGCTGCTGGACACACATCCACCTTTGACCTCCACGAACAGATTCGTAAACTCGAGGAAGATTATGCTGCGAAGGATGTCAAGCTCTCTGGCCGCATCGTCCACGTAGCCCACTACCTACCTATCGTTGCAACATGGAACAATGCCGAGTACATCGGCGTACCCACCCCTCCACGAACCCCAGACCGTCGGCCGGCGAGCTTGGCCTCCAGCTCCAGCGTTAGGGAGTCAGTCCAGGGTATGTTGCCCATCAGTCTCCAGCCGCCATCACCGACCCCCGCACAAACTGCCGCCGAATCCAAATGGTCATTCTCACTCAGGAGAGGGCATACCGCTATGCATAGTGGTATTCGATCCTTGTCATACACTCATGAACAAGTCATGATCGGCTGGACGGGCCCTATACATGTCGCACCTACCTCTTCCGCTGCTTCGAATAGTTATCAAACGAACGAATCTTCGTCGCTTGCTTCCATTGTGCCAACCAGCTCCATCTCGGATGAAGACAAGGCGTTGCTGGATGAGCAAGTGAAGCATTGGGAAGACGAAACGTCACCCGACCCCAAACCCAAACCCATGACCTATGGTTCCGTCTGGTTGGACGATTCCACTGCTCACGATCACTACGATGGATATTGCAAGAAGACTCTCTGGCCTTTGTTCCACTATCTTCTTTGGCAGGACGTCACTACCGAACTCCCAGTCGAAGACACCGATTGGAAAGCATATGTCCGTGCAAACGAGGCATATGCCAAACGCGTCGCTGAATTGTACAAGCCCGGCGACCTCATCTGGATTCACGACTATCACTGCTTGCTCGTACCTCGACTTGTCCGGCAACTAATCCCCGATGCCTACATTGGCCTTTTCATTCACACTCCTTTTCCCAGTTCTGAGGTGTTTAGATGTCTTCCCAGTACGTTGTTGTCTCCTTCCCGTACCCCCTATCACTATCGGGCCTCCGGTGCATGTCGTTCACTGCCGGACCCGTGATTTACTAACGTCGATTGCCTTATCTTTTTTCATCATATTCTATATTTGTCGTCGGACACGCATCCCCTTCCCCGACAAACGACATGCCGCTCCCCATCATCCTCCCCCCGGTCTCCGCCCCGCTGCTCTAACAGGACGCAAGGAGCTGTTGGAAGGCATGCTCGGGGCCAGCTTGGTTTGTTTCCAAACATATTCATACGCGCGGCATTTCTCCTCGTCCTGCATTCGCGTTTGTGGCTACGAATCCGCGCCAACGGGAGTCGACGTCAAAGGTGTATTGACGACCGTCAAGCACTGCGCCGTAGGCATTGATGCGGAGCGCGTCGAGAAAGACACGTTACGGCCAGGTATATTACCAAAAATGGAAGCACTCCGAAATCTGTATCAGGGCAAGAAGATTATCGTTGCGCGGGATAAGCTCGACGTTGTAAAGGGCATCCTACAGAAACTGCGCGCTTTCGAGAAGTTGCTGCAAGATTATCCCGAATGGCGTGGCAAGGTGCGTTCCGCCGCAATGAGCAAGCAGCAGATATTGGACCTTCAAATTGTTCACGTATTTTGCCGCCAGGTTGTCATGATTCAGGTTACATCGCCTGCGCTTTCGGATTCGCCAAAATTAGAGCGGCAAATTTCTGAGCTGGTTGCACACATTAATGGCGAATATGGCTCTCTCGATTTCGTGCCTGTCCATCACTAGTTCGTGAAATAGTGTGGAACGAACCGCTGGGCAGAAGCTGACTCCCTATTAATGGATAGTCATCAAGTGATCAAGAAGGACGAGTTCTATGCGCTCTTGAGTGTAGCTGATCTCGCTCTTATCACCCCTCTTCGCGACGGCATGAACACGACATGTATGGAATACGTCATTTGCCAGCAAAAGACCCACAAGAGCCCACTGATTCTTAGTGAGTTTATGGGTATCTCGCCCGATATGACTCAAGCGCTGTGAGTGCAGCTTCAATTTCGCTATCTCTCTCTTCATCGAAAATGAATTTACTTTCCCCAGACAAGTCAATCCTTGGGATCTTGGGGTACGGGTTCATTTTCTTGCACGGCCATCGCTTCTAGCTTATCTGCGAGTGCCGAACTAGGACGTCGCTGCGCAAATTAACCACGGTCTGACAATGGAGGATGATGAGCGGTTGACTCGGCAAGCAGCGCTTTACGACATGGTCCGAACCCATACCTCCCACACTTGGGCAGCTATTCTCGTGAAGATGCTCCTCAATTTGGTCGGAACACAGGATATGGCGCGTCACACGCCAGAACTCGACAAGGCTGAACTCAAGGGGAAATATGACTCAGCCAAAAGCAGATTACTCATGTTCGACTACGACGTATGTTATTCTGTTCCAACCGCGCGCCGTACAGTTCTTTTCATCCTAATGGTCTTACGCATAGGGTACGCTTACTCCCATCGTTAAATCGCCGAGTCTGGCTGTCCCATCACCCGACGCTTTGGAGGCTCTGGAGAAACTCTCTAATGACCCGAAGAATGTCGTCTACATCATCTCCGGGCGCGACAGCGCTTTCCTCGACCAGCATCTTGGACACCTCACAAAGATAGGCTTCTCTGCTGAGCACGGGTCCTTCGTCAAGGAGCCATCGACGGATGGCAAGCCTACCTCGTGGACGAACCTGACAGAGAGCTTGGATATGTCTTGGATGAGCGAGGTCAAAGAGATCTTCGAGTATTATACTGAGCGAACAACCGGGAGCTTTATCGAGATGAAAAAGAGCTCGGTAACGTGGCATTACCGGGCTTCGGATCCTGATTGGGGGTGTGTATTAGCAGATCGCCCTGCGCATGTTTTGTGATGCAACTGACATTCCGGGGAAGTCTCTTCCAGTGCCGACAATGTCTCGACCTCTTGGAAACAAATGTTGCCCCCAAGCGGCCAATTGAAGGTACGCATGGTGTTCGCTCATAGTAACCGTGACAAGCATATTAGTTGACCATGTTTCCCTATTCGAAAGTCCTTGTGGGTAAGATGAATCTCGAAGTCCGTCCTGTCGCAATCAACAAGGGCGAAATAGTAAAACGTCTCATCTACAACAATCCGGGTGCCGAATTCGTCTTCTGTGCTGGTGACGACAAGACCGACGAGGACATGTTCCGCGCACTCGGCGGCGTCGCAGCATCCCACTCCCAATCGGCCTCGGGCGCTAGCACTCCCGCCCGAATGGACCCACCACTTTCAGCGTCATTGATGATGACAAAATCAAATCCATCAGGCATATTGACACCCATAGATTTATCCATTCATCCTGCCGCGATTTTCTCCACGTCAGTTGGTGCAAGTACCAAGAAAACTTTGGCCGTTTGGCACGTCACTACCCCACAGGAGATCCTCAATTCCATGTTGCTCTTGGCGAATGGCACCTGTGATAATCAAGTTGACGCCACCGAGACCGCTTTGCAAAGTTACCTCTAGAAAAAATGTCATTTGGAGGCTAGCATCATATGTTCTGTTTTTTGGGGTCCTCTCTCTCCGTTTGTTCCATCACTTTGTCGAGATACATTCACTGCGAGCATACAATCACTGGACAAACCCCGGTGGTATGAACTAGGATTTTTAGCATCGTATTAGATGGTTAATGTGTTGACAATGTGTGTACTTGTAAATGCTGGAATAAGGATACACAAAGATGGCGTGAGCCAATGCATGCAGGGTATAACGTGGTTCAGCTGGGCCCTAAAAATGCGTAGTGTGAAAAGAATGGTGGGGATTGCTAAGACAAAAGGTCAAGGAGTGACTCCAGGATTAATTCGTGAAGGCGTCGCAGCGCCATCCTCGCGAGATTCTCTGTGCAGCGAAGTCCACTCCCGATGGAATAAAGCGCGGTAGGACCGGTCAGTTGGGGAGATTCTTGACGGACAGCAGCAATGGCAGTATCCACAAGTTCATCCAAACGCGGAAGGTTTTGCAACGGTTGATTTTGACTAACGTCGCGCGACTTTTGCGCAGGAAGTAGGGAGCAAAGACCATCAAGAATGACCACTTCCCGACCCGCTAAGATGCGCACATCCAATGCGTACCTTCAAAAGCCGCAAGAAACCACATTAATGCTCAGCAATCGCAGGACTGAGGATATACACTCACATAATGCCATAAAGTATTCGGAACCACGCGCCACTCTTGTAAAGAATACTGACTTTGGGACAAGCCAATGATTTTCGACGCGCCAGCGCTGCATCTTCGCGGATACTTTCAAGCTCCTGTAGGACGGGAAGTGTGGACCGAAGAAGCTAACGTATCCGGACGATCAGCACACCGCACTCCGCGTTCCGCGATGACTAGAAAACGTACGAGAACAAACTCTTGCATAGCTTGACGTATCTGTACCGAGTTACCCTCGATAAGGCGGGGAGAGAGAAATGGGGCGATTTCCTGATGCGGATTTGGCAAGGAGACGCTAGCCGTTGTACGAGCCGATTTGGAACCGTCTGGAGGCAATCGCGAAAACGACACTTGGAAGGTACCCGTAGGGAGGAGTCCCGCCTGAAGAACAGGGGAGGGGGGTATATATTCGATAGTGGCCACAAAGTCCTGGTCGCGCAAGAAACCATGAGTGCTAGTACATACTACGGGATATTGCGGTGAGCTCACAGATTGATATGTGAACTCAATGGCCAATAAATTGAACGAAAGCAATCGTACATCCTCATACCCTTTCAATCGAGTCATGTTGGATACATGTCGCGCAATGGCCAGAGTTTTTTGCACGCGATCCCATTCCCCTTGAAGCTCATCAATTGCCACATCCACATCGCTGGATAAGAATGACACAATGGATGTTTTAGGATCGTAAGACACAAGCGAGTTGGGCCTGAGTCCAGGGCCGGATACGGGCTGGTTCCGACGGTGAGAGGATATGAGGGACAAAGGGGGGGGTGATTTCAATTTCACCTCAGTGACAATCTGATGAAATGATAAATTGACAAACGGGTCACCGAGGGCAATGGCCTACCTGTGGAGGTCGTTGATTCCACCAATTCATGACGGAGAGTTTCACATTTCGGCACGCGCCCTCTTCCCCATCGCCAGATAGATTAGGCCAAAGATCACGAGCTAGGATCCTCAACACGGGAACGGCTCGATTTCGCTGTGCAGCAGGATCCAAGACTGGAGACGGGAAGATAGATGTGTACGGTATCCCTCTTGATTTCAATTGTTGCTCGACAATGGTGTGAGAAACGCGAGCGCTGTGAACCCATTTTCGTGAGCACCAGGGGGCGCGTTGAAACATGAGTCTACATACCAAGCGAAGGCATACATCTCTCGTAATACGTCGGCCCGGACGGCGAAACTAAGCAGGGACAGGTGAACGTTGACCTTGTGCAAACATGCGGACAATTTACTCATTTGGAATGGGTCCTAACCCCAGTTTCTCAGGGTCGAGCCAGCCAAGATCTCTAATGATGACTTTCGGCGGCTTGTCAGTGAATTCGCGGGCAGTATTAATCAATGCATATTTGAAGCCGTCGACGGTCACAATGATGACCAGATAATAAGATGGAAGTGTTGTAAGATTGATGAATAAGTAACCTGGGGCACTATTGCCGAATTTTTGCAGTTCTGCAACATAAGATGGGTATATCAACGTCTCGCCAAAGCACCAAGCTATGACAGGATCTGCTGACCTAATTCAGGCAACAGAGTGCGGACGGATTGGAGTCCAATATAGCTCACTTGGAGCTCTACTGCCTCCAAGATAGTCTAGTCGCCAGCGTGAAGCCTTGATCAGCATGCAGCTGTCAGGCTTGTGATACG
>Ga0307508_10004246_pt1 | contig 14065 bp, 14 predicted proteins | sample 9_EM_MG_FD_203089 | JGI IMG/M metagenome (GOLD analysis project Ga0307508, IMG submission 203089) | Populus trichocarpa ectomycorrhiza microbial communities from riparian zone in the Pacific Northwest, United States - 9_EM | ecosystem: Host-associated > Plants > Roots > Unclassified | place... | reverse complement strand
TTAGATTTGGCACTTGAGCCTTAGAGTTTGTTGAGGACACGATTGCGTAAGGCGCAAGCGGGGAAGTGTCAGCGGAGGATATTTGTTCCGCGGGTTCTTTCTCTTCTCCTTCTACTCAATACTTATCAAATACTACAACGAAGCTGTGAACCACTCGAACTACAAGAATCGATACGCCTCGTGTTTCCTCATCTCACACAGCATTAAGACTGATCGAACTCCTATCATTCGTTTCTATCCTCATCGCTAATCGGTATTCTTTCAACAAGCAGTGGCACCAGTCCTGGGGCGAACAACCATCTCTTCGACACATCACAGCATCTGACACTGGCTAAGGCGCGCCCCACTGCCCAGTGCTGGTGGTGTCAATGCCCCTCGCAAACGAGAGACCACCTTTTCAAGGTGTGCCCAGAATGGAAGATGCAGCAGAAGATCCTGTGGGCGGAAGTGCGGAAGGAGACCGGGAGGTGGAAGAGCCGGTGGAAGACCCCGCCACCGCGCGAACTGCGGACAGGAAATCTGGTAAAACGCAAGCCGCCATGATCTATGGGTCGAATGCGAGTATGAATAAATAAAAAAAATAACAGCAACTGACACTGCTGGTGGACCGAGAAACGAGTGAGATCTCATGATGCTTCTATTAGCGTCCTTTTTCGATTAGCGACTACAATCCCTCCGCATGTGAGACCTCGATGTGAGATAATACAGTATATGTGACCAACACGACGACGACCTTATCTACCATTTAAATTCTACTTATATTGAAGATCAACTCGATTACGTGTTGACACCTACTTCTTCAGACGAAAGACCACCAACACCTCAAGTCAGAAGTCAAACAAGGTAACCTAGTGTTGATGCGGCGTGATTGAGGTATTCGATTAACCGCGTAATCCCTTGAATTCACTACCAACACACTACCAAGGACTTACAAATAGCTTTGTCTCTCTCAGAAGCTGTATTTTGTCAGACAACCCTCTTTGTTACTATCAAAATTCCCTTTTACTTCCAATTAGGAGGGTATATGATAGAAGTCGAAGTTTTTCAGAATCGCGGTGTAATGATGTCAAGTCGGTGTCAATTTTGCTCAACTTTTTGGCGCTGTACTTGAGATTCTATTAAAAATAATTCCAAGCCTCACCCGAGTCCGTTGCCCACGAATTTATCGTTGCAGTTCTTTGTGTATCGACATACACGGGCCAACTTCACATTCATCGCGCTGTCCCTCTTCATTTAATCCATTTTACCTACGCAGCACGCTTGGCTGCCTCCTTCTTCGCAATGCGATACTTGGTGTCGACGTTCAGGCCTTTGAGACCCTTGCTGCGCTTTTTCGGCATTGGGAGGGAATGACGTGGAATGCTGGTCGGCCAGCCGTTTTCATCGTAGGTACCCGAGTTGCCGACACCCTCCCCATCTTGGTCATCAAAATATGCGCTCGCAGGGACCTTCGAAGAGTATGGAAGCAGCGGCGTAGATGCGTCATAGGTCAGTTTGGTGACCTTGCTCTGAACCGGGAATGGGCTGAGACCCGGAGAGCCCTGGCGGCGGGCGCGGCACCGAGCGAGCTCGCCTACAATCGTCAGTATCTTCAATACTTGCTGATGGTAGGGTATCGTACAGTCGTCTGCGTGATGAAAGTCGTTGCCACTTCGGGTGGCGCGGCATGTGCGAATTTTGTAGGCGCGGCGCTGGGTTGGTCAGCAGTTGGCAATGCGCATTGGCACGAGGGTCCAACCTTTTCAAGGCACGGCTGCTTCGCCGTCAGGGAGGGAGGCGGACTGGAGTGCACCTGCGTGCTCGTGGGGGTCAGGAAGCGGCTTGCTCGTTTGTCGTACGTCACATCGTGCGGCATAACCAAAGGGTCGTAAAGGCAAACGGTTTTGTCGTGATGTTGGCGGTTGAGTTTTGTAGTAACGTAGGATGGATCTATAGGTGGATAGATTTGTCCTCGAGGTTTGTCCATTAGGTAGGAGAAATTTGTTGGAGAGATGGTGGATGGAGGGGAGATGTTTTATGTATCACAGACGGTTGTCGCGGTGGAATGTCAAGTGAGTTGGGGGAAACCCGTGTAGCGCGAATAGCGATCAATCCTTACCGCGTCTACGTACCTGTCTCGCGCCTTCGATCTAGGGTCGCGAATTATCCAGCCATAGAGGCATAGAAGAACTCGCACGCGAAATGGAGGACCTTAGCCTCGAACCACCCAATATAAGTGGCCATCTGGTCTAAAGCGGTGTCGAAATGGGAGTTTTTTTTTTGCTTCACCACCACGAAGTACAGCTGATGGAAAATTGGGAATACGAAGTTACTGTGTCAAAAAACGGTTAACTTTTGCAGCTGTAGTAGTTCGGTACTTTATAAAGTAAGGTCGTAGCTCTGTGGTGTAGTGGATCCAGCAGTCTTGCAAAAAAAATTGACGGCGTCAATTCGCAATTAATTGAATTTCCGTGCCATTTGGACCCACGCAACCACAATTCTCTATCATAGTGGAAGAAGTAGCCTGTTGTACCCAAATACTGAAGTTTGTTTTGTTCTTGATGTCTGAACTAGGTATCCTGCTATCAATTCTTAGAGGTATGTGTTAAGATAGCGCTGTCACACCTGCGTATGAGCCATATGCGATTGGAACAAATCAAACGCTACTTTCATTCCTCCTCACCAAGCCTTGAGCTTTTCACTCCATCTGGGCGGCGACTATGACATGCGAAAGTACCTTCGGAAAGCTCAAAAGCGTACGGGATGCCAACTACCAATCCTGCTGTTAACGCCATGACCAGCTGTACCGTTCACTCTCAGGATACGTCCAAGACGCCTAGCAAGCCCATCCAGCAACGTTTTCCGTCTCATTGCCTCGCCGGCGGTGGTGCCAGGAGGGGGCCGTGGAGGATAAAAGCCGTAAATAAAATGGCTGTCAGTAAATAGAATGCATATGTAAAATTGAATGGCTCCGGACGAGACATCCAATGAGTTAATAAATACGGCGCCGTGATAAATAAAACGCGTGTCGATAATTAGATTAACCGTGTTGGAATATAGAAATCGATAGAGATAACGGTAGGAATTGGATTGATAATACATAGTCAAAGTCAGAACACTATATACAACGGGCCTCGGGGGCTCGCCAGGAGGAAAGGACGGAAGACTATCTCCCGAGCTAGTTGGGGGGGGCGGCGGGGGCCGGTCGAAGCGGGGCGACGAGACAGTAACAGCAGAGCTGTAGGCTCGGAGACTCGGGCAGCTGTCATCTCCGGACGCCCATTATTCCGACAAACTAGGCTCAATAAATAGAATAAGTCGAGCCAATAAGTAAACATCGATGCCATAACACCAGCCCTTTTCGGTAACCCTTCGGCCAACAATGCCCTTCTCCATATAATCAGACTTTCTCTCCACCACAGATGTGGGAAGGCGGGTGCCGGCCGAGGAGGCTGCAGTCAGTGAGGTGTCGGAGGCAGAGCTGCAGGAGTTCTTGGGGAAGCTGGGAGCCGGGGGGACTCCACTGTTCCTCCCCACGCCCGACTTCATGGCGTTTGCGGGAACGGTTGAGGGGGGTGGACAGCGCCTTTCTTTCGTCTTTTCCTTTGTCTTTCACGCTCGCTCTCCTTTCCGTTGTAGTTTCCTTGGTGCGCATCACATCTTCTTGGGACAGGCCTGGGCGGAGGGCGGAGGGGAGCTAGCAACGAGCCGCTACTGCGCGGACAGCGGACAGGAAACGGACTGTATATAATCTCGCCATGATCTGATAGGTCGTATGCGAGTAATGAATAAACAGAAGAAGAAGAAAAGAAAGAAAAAACCTCCATATAATCAATTTCGCGGCTTCGCATGGTGACGTATCATGAGGAAATATGAACCGCCGATTTTGTCGTTAAAAGTGAGTTGAACACGGCTTCGCTCACACCTCCAGCTCGCCACACAACGTAAAAACAATTTTCTTCTTAATCTGACGCCAGTAATAAATACATGCATAATCGCCTTGCGTTTCATTATGTAGGAGCAATCTATATATTATGTGAATGTGGTTGAGTGGGGGACCGGAAAACAGTCGGTGCGGCCGCGGGGCGCACCCGCTTTCTACGACCAAGTTAGGTTCAGGGCACAGAAAGGCGGTATGCACCTAATAGGGTTTTTAATTGGCTCGCCACTGGTGAGTCCCCGACCCAACGGGGATAGCTGCCACAACCCGCCTCTCAAATCCCCCTCTCCCTTGCTCTGTTAGCCTGCATCGGGCGAACACTCCTCGTCCATCAGCCACACCAAAACTCCTCCCGGTGTAGATTCCCGCGCGATGCCGCCCCGATCACCTCGGCGGGAGATCGCCGAGAAGAAGTGGGTGGACGTGCGCCAGTGGGCTGGGGGCAGGACCTCCAAGACGAAATACAGCCACTGGGGCTGATTCGGTCAAACCGTCGCCTGAGCCAGACGTCGTGATGCCGATGAGGCCTAATTCGACCTGAGATTTGGAGTGTTAGATAAAAGGCAAAAGTTGAGATGCGTCTTTCCTGAGGTAGATGTGGCATCTCTATGGCATCGTCTGACAGATCACGGAGAAGAAGCAGGAGGAAGCCCAAGGACGGGCTGGAGGCCGGACCTCTAAGAAGTACCTATAGGGCGTCAAGAAGCCAGAAGTCCGACAGCACGGTTGCAGGTAGCTTCGAGTGGCTTGCCTCGAAGCTCTACCAGCTGAAAAATAAGTCACTGTCTCTCTAGGAAAAACCTGCAGTATATGAAGAAACGCTCCACCGCTCAGTGCCAGTAGATAATGCCAGCCAGGGGGGTCTCAACAGTCCGGCCGGGCCAGTCCTGGCCTCGGCCTTGACTGGTCTGCGCGAAGCAGTCTACGCTAGCTCACGGCCCGCGGGCCCACGGGCTATTTTGGAGCCGGCCTGGTCTGGACTGGGTCTGCCGGCGGGCCGGGAAAATGAGGGAGATCTCATGATTCTCTGCGTCCTACCATATCCTAGGCGGGCAGTGGGTTTCCAGGTTTTGGACTACAACTAGGCGATTGCTGGGAGCTTCCGGCCGCCGCACAGTAACAGACAGAAAATCGTATACGCTCAGGAGAGAACCGAGAAGATAAGGCCCAAGCTCCCCTTTGCCTTCCGCCCAGGCAGAGGCCCTTTGTACAGTATATAGTCAGAATGAACTACCTACAACCACGTAGCTTTAATCGAATCAACCATCTTCATCCCTGCGGATCCCTATATTCCAACACCGATCTCATTCCGGTGTCCACCTCAGCGCTCTGCGGGGGGAAATTGGGAGTTGGAAGAGCCGGTTCACGATCCGGGATCTCCTTGCAGATAGGCGGTGCAGTCAGGCGGTACAAGACTTCCTCTCCACTACGGAAGTGGGAAGGCAAGATTAGAAAAAGCGTATTTGCCCTTCAGGCTGGGTAGAACATAAACACATTTGATACCATTCCCAAGTGGCATCAGCCACCGCCATGCCATCACGGGCGCCCGGGCCCCGGTGGGTGTGAATAACCGCGAGTAAGGAGACTCAACATTCCTGCATTTCGGCATCCTCAGTACAACCTCGCTCATTTGCGCCGCCTTGCATCATCGGGAGTATCTAGGTACCTACTTTATATATGCTGACCCTCGGTAGGGTAGCCGCGCAACGGAATTTCCTAACAGTGGCAGCTATTAACACCTCCTTACGCTAACGGTGAGTGCGTGAGCCAGATAGCGAGGCGATCAGCCAGAACCGCAAGAATTTAAACCCCATCATTGACGTCCCTCTTCTCAGCTCGAACACCACACTTCCAACGCCCCACGGCCGACGCTCACGGTGACCGATCACCTCAACACTCAACACATCACCACGACACCACTGAACGCCACGATGTTGCTCCCCACCCTCCTCCTCGGCAGCGCCATGCTCGCATACAATTTGGCGATGGTCTCCTCGACCCCTACTGGCGCGGTAACCGACGACAACATTCCGGGGGTGATCGGCAGGGGGTTCAATGGGATCGGCTTGGTCTGCGAGACCAGCCAGGCTTCGCCTACGTTCTCGGAGATTGACTACATGGTGATGCGCCTCCACAAGTTCGCGTCGTGCCTCAACACCAACCCATTCGGCTCGCACTGCACGGAGCTGATCCGCTATGAGGGCGGCAACGTCGCCATCTGCGGTAGTTACTGGGGCAATCTCGACTGCCACGACGTCGCCAGCGCCGTCGACAACATCAGGGACAACTGCGCTGATTGGAATGCCCAGCGCTCTGGAGGGCAGTTCGTCGTTAATACAAAGATGAAGGTCATTCTCTACTAGCCCGCTTGCGGGTGCACAATCTCGCAGGATGGGGGGTGGTTTGCGGGACTGCAGGCTAGAGGAACAGATGGCGGGAGGAGGGAGTGCGATGGATGTTCGTGGGTTGTGCGCGGTGGCATGGGGTGTGTTTGATTCAAATATCTCACGACCAGATTCCATCTTGATTTCCTTCTCCTGTGATCGTTTGTTGCCATGTGTCATCTGCCCCATGGAGAAGTTTGCCAGACTTGTAGCGATGATATACATATTAGAGTTACTCATAAATGACCTTCACGACCAGTGCTTGCTGCCGGCTCCTACACTGATGTTCTGGCGAAGGATTCGATCCTTAGCAAATTCCCCGCCTAGGCGGAAAGTGGTTCCGAAGGAGCATGGCATAAGGATGAACCACGCACACGCCCACTGTCGCCATGTCTCCTGCTGATCTCGGTTCGTCCTACCGGTAGCCAGAGTAACCTCCAGTAGGAATATCTTAAGTTGGGTGCTCCTTCGCCCAAATATGCTATCGGTAGCCCTCAGCACCGCCACACCGAAGGGCCCAATCGTTGCGAGTCAGATTGGACGTCGGACCAAGAATACCAGGCTTAGTGTCGGGGCCCGGATACTCCGCACCGAAAAAAAAGGGTGAATTGACAAAACAACAAAATCCCTTACTTCAAGGTGCCAAACAAGGCGGCGGGGCTTGCACTACTTAAGGAGATGTGGGGCAATAAGTTCCGGGCGGAGACCTCCATGCCAAACAAGGCGGACACGCTGTGCAGCGTCTGCGGCCAGTGGGACACTCGGAATTCCGGTGCCAGCGCGACGCCCTAACACGCGCTATCCGCACAGGCAACTACCGAACGGCGGAGCACCGGTGCGAGATTGCGGCGTGCGGCGAGGTGGGAAAGGTGGTTGGGTGCAGCGGGGGAGCTGGGCACCGGGCAGGTGCCACTATTGCTACCCGCGCCCTCTTTAATGGCAACCACAAGCGAGGCTCAGGGATGGACAGTGATTTTTTTGCTCTCTCTTTCCTCTGTTCGAATCCTTTTCCTTTGTAATTTCCATTATGCGCGTCACATCTGCTCGGGACAGGCCTGGGCGGAGGCCAAGGGGGAGCTTGCAACATGCCGCCATTGCGCGGACTGCAGACAGGGGATTGTACATATCCATGCCGCGATCTAGATAGATCTCTTTACTCGTGGCTTTTTCTTTCGTTTACTCGCGTTCCGCAATCTAGACTATGGCGACACACTTTTTGCCCGGGTTTCCCGTTCGCTGTCCGCGCGAAGACAGCACGTTGCAAGCTCCCCTTTGTCCTCCGCCCCCGCCTGACCTAAGATAGAATGCGCACCAAAGAAACTAGTTACACATCAAGGGGGCAAAAAGAATCGTGACCAAAAGGAAACAAAAGGGGACCGCGTCCGGCCCCTACTGTACTCCTCTTCGTCCGTAGGTGCCATGAAGGAGGGCATGGCGACAAACAGTATCTGGTACCGTATTAACTCACGTTAGAGGCACTGTTTTTTAAGCGGTAAGCGCCGTCTTGGCGCTGAATAAGCTCGCAAAAGTGCGCTTATGGTCAGCGCCCCGCGGGACCCAGCCGCCGGACGGGAAGCCAAGCCTCTCGGCCAACAGAACCCACCACGCATCAAGGCAATCACCAACGGAAACAGGGCCGCGATGTCCGACAAAGAACATGCCACGGACGACACGAGAACACAGATGCCGACAGAGAGGCCGACGGTAGTTACCAGGTCAGTATCCATAATCACGACTCCTCGTCGCCAACGCGCCCCTGCTGTCGACTTCTCACTATCGCCGCAACCTCCTGTTCATCACATCTTAGTTCTCGACTCTCCGGTGCCACCTGTACCTGTTCACGAACTCCCAAGAATACTCTCTGCCGTCAGCATACAGTCCACCGCCGATGATGAGTCGGCTCGCACACCAAATATCCGTTCCCTTCTGAAGTTCAGGCAGCAGCCAGGCCCTCGTACGAAGGGGGTCGCTGAAGCTCCACGCTGGATTCCTCGCCTCACTGCAACACCCCCGAGAAATGCGCCCGCGCACAGTCGAATTGAAGCTGGGGGTCCTTGCTCGGCACCAACGAGGGAGGAGACTAGACATGGGTTTGGTTTGAAGAGTGTGACGCAGATACTGTGATGGAGAAGTGTAGGCAACTCCAGTCTAGTTCATACAGTGCCAGTATCTGATCTGAACCCAAGTGTGACTTCGCTCAGTACTGGCGACATAACTGCGGCTTCACTCGCCATTGACGACTCATGTGGGGCCTCGAGGCTCGCGTACAGCCGGAGATACGCCCTCGGCTTCGCGCATCATCGATGGCTTGGCCCTCACGAGCGTAGGGTTCGCGCGCGTGGTCTCTGCACGTACGGACTCGGCGGGCGTACTTTCAGCAAGGCCCGCAAGTCTCGGAACCGAACTCGAAGGCTAGGAAAGGAAGGGAAAGTGGAGAAGTTAAGAAAGGACGGGGGAAGGGAAAAGCTGCTACTAGTAGTAGTGTATCAGCTGCTGCTAGTACAGGTACAAGAAGGAGTGCGAGGTTGACTGCGAAACCTACCCAGACATTAGACATGTGTTGGAGTTTCCACAATTCACTGTTGCAGAGGAATCTGACAGGGATGACGGTGTTGAGTATGACTTTCGATGGCAGGATGGGGATTTTAGTAGCTTGTTCCTCCCGCCGAGGGCGACCCTCTTTGGAACGGTGATTGATAGATAGAATGTCTTCAAACCCGAAATATTGAACCTGGCACGATTTTGATATTGCCCTAATTAATCTCGAAGCGCGCTAGTGTGCGCTTACCGCTAAAAAACAGTGCCTCTTGCGTGAGTTAATACGGTAGCTCCCCTCCGGCGCCCAGCTCCTCAACCTCCGCCCTCCTCTCTTGAGTCTCCTCTTTCCGTTCCCTGGCTCCCAGAGTTCCATCCCGACACCTCGCTCTCCCACGTCTTTCTTAGCCGGGGCCAGCCTTCCCACATCCGTAGTCGAGAGCAAGTCTAGTACCGCGCGCCTGGCTGCACTTCCCGTTGACGAGGAGGTCCCAGGTCTTGAGCCGGTGTCTGAGGTCTCCCGCTCCGCTTTCCTCCCTTTCCGCATCTCTACCCACAGGATCTTCTGCTGGGCATTTCACTGGGGGTGCACCTTGAAGAGATGATCCTGCGTCTGCATCTGACATCAGCACCACCAGCACCGAGCAGTGCCGGTTCTCCGCCCACTTCTTCTCCGTGATCTCCCGCTTGAAGTGTGAGAGGAATCTAGGGAGCGGGATTGTGCGTGCTCCCGTCCGGTTTGAATAGCCTAGCCATTCTTCCCCACGGGCGGCTGGCTCTTCCGCCGTGAGCTTCGCCCATTCGTCGCACTTTTCATTCCCTGGGACTCCCTTGTGCGCCGGGCAATACTTGATCTCAATGGTGATGTCCGGCCCGGCCCACTGCAGCACTGCGATTTGTTTCCTTGCCTGGAGCGCGTACATCTGGCCAGGGCCAGCCATCCGCTTGATGGCGGCTTGGGCATCTGTGAGGATTGCAATCCGCTCTGGTGTTGTCTGTTTCCGTGAAGCGAATTCCAGTGTCCTTGCAAGAGCAGCGCACTTCGCTTCACGGCCCCCCTAGTTGTAGCCCATGTAGGTTTTGATGCCCACCCAGGGCCGGACATTCCTCCATACCACCGCACTTCTGGCGGCCCCGTCACCCAGTCATGACCCATCCGTGAACATGGTCAGCCCAGGCCGGGCCTTCTCTGCCTCGTCGTTGTCTTCGGCCTCCTCCTCCTGCAGCAGTTCCTCTAGAAAAACTGTGCCCCCCGTCCTGCCCGAGTGTGAAAGAGCCTCCGTAAGTCTGCGTCCGAACGCCGCCGAGGAACTGACGACCTCCCCGGCCTGGCTACCCTGCGGTAGGCTAAGTAGCCGAAGCCCGAGCCGCCACTGTCCGATCTCCTGCTGGACTGGGTCCCGGCTCCATCGACAAGGCCCCAGGTTGGTTGTCCGGTAGTAGCCTGTGGTCACTCGCGCCTGGCGGGCTGGTTTTTTTTTTATATTGTTATTCATTTCTCGCATGCGACCTATCAGATCATGGCGGGGTTATGTGCAGTCCGTTTCCTGTCCGCTGTCCGCGCAGTGACGGCACGTTGCAAGCTCCCCTTTGCCCTCCACCCACGCCTGTCCCCAGAAGATGAGATGCGCACCAAGGGAATTACAAAAGAAAGGAAAACGAGCATGAAGGACAAAGGAAAGAACAAAGGAGAGGCGCCGCCCAGCCCCTATACCGTTCCGCCTGACGGGCTGGTGTGGCTGTTAGTACTCAGTTCAGACGTTTAACTAGAACCCGAACGTGCACCTAGCCGTCTATTCAAAATTGCCCGTTCCAGTCATCATGTCCAGTCTTCGCAAAGTCGCAGAACTGAATGCCTGACGAGTAGGCAATTTCTCCTCCACTTTGGAACCTCATCATATATCACTACGCTTGCGCTCTTTAATAATAAATTTCTTTTACTCAGGGTCTGGAAGGAAAACTCTGAGCCCCCAAACTCCGAACTAGGAGCCCGTGCCAAAGTCTACTCGGCACAAATGTGTGGTGTTCGGGGTTCTGTAATGATTTTCCGATGGCTCAAGCCGCGTTAATTTGAAAATTGGCGTGTCGGGTGTGGAAAATTTTGCATGTACGTATGTAATAGGGGGTACTTACTTTCCCTTCCAGACTCCCAGCCTTACGCAGGGCAACAACTAGATAGAGTGAATATTATTTTTTTGCCACGTGATCGGAGAATTCCAAATTATCACTCGGCCGGCTGGGAGTCATCGATGTTGTTGTAGCATGTCTTCTGTATGCTAGAAAACACTGCGGCAGAAGTCCGAAGAGCCACGGGCAGAGGAAAGAACCGCTTCAAAATTCGAGGTCTGGCGACGAGCGATGCACCCGACCAATCCTAGACTTCCTGCGCACCACCGGAGTGGGAAGCAGGGTGGGACCCAGAGCGGTGCCGCCGGAACCTGGGGGCGATGAGGCGGAGAAGCCGAGGAGCAGGAGGGAGGTGGTGGGTGAGGAACGGAAAGGGGAGAGGGCCGTGAACGAGGGGGAGGAGTAGGGGAGAAGGGTGTGATTTTCTTTGTCTTTCCTTGAGCCTGGAACGTCATTTCCTTAGGTCGAGATGCGAATATTCTGTCGTTACTCCGATTCCCATGCCTAGGGAAAGGCCAGGCGGGGGCAGGGGGAGTTGCCGTGGGCTGCCAGCAGACTGTGAGAGGTCGTGGCGGACGGTGAACGAGAGAGGACTGTACATAATATCGCCATGATCCGATAGGGTCGCATGCGATCAACGAACCATCATCATCATCTTCTATATGCTTAGTCAGTCCTTGTGATGGCCAATGCTATAGATATGAGCAGTGGCGTCACATCGTCACAAGGCAACCATCACATCTTCACTTCACTCCTATTGACAATCGAGACTGGCTGGAACCCACCGAGCCAGCACCCACCACAAAGCCTAATCTGCTCGAACACCTTCACAACACTCCGTCAATAGGTTCCTCGTGAAGCCAAGCACTGTAGCCAGTTTTTTAGAAGACGATTGTGATTCATAGTATCTGGGTGCACTGGAACAACGGCTCAATCTGCACTTGATATAGTGTTGGTCCACAGTTGCTATGGTCTCCTCCGAGAATCGCCGTCGCCCGCACAGTACAGCCGAGGCATCGAGCCCGCTCACTGTTGGAAATACATCTCCCCGCCCCCGGCATGGCGTGTCGACGGAGCAACGCCGACGGGAGCAGTGCTGGGCTGCAAGGGCACCAGCCTGGACTCTGGAACCAGTGTTGTGTAACAGCTTGGCGTTCTGTACTAAGTTCGCTCTCCTTCGCCCTTCCTTCCTCTCTCCTGCGCACATCGAGATAGAATACGAGTGCCGCTTCCAACTCGCACCGCTTTATCCCCACCATCACCTCTCTTCACTACCATCTCTGTTTGTGTCTCTACCACTCTTCTCTCCACGACAGTACGTTCTCACCCCATTAGAAACTCCTCTGTCTCGACGGTGATCCGGCAATTTCTCACCCTCACCCACAACAGGCGGCCAACTACCAACCCATGGTGCCGCACAACGATGCAAAATATGATCCCTACGGGCCCGCCAGATTCCGCCTACCCAAAACCCGGAAACCAACCCAAGATACGCCAGGTCATGAGGTCTCACTCGCTCAGCCCCCGCTGCAGAAACGCGCCCCGGCACTTTTTTGCCTAGTTCGGTCAGGACACCTTCCACGCCACTGGCCGCACTGGGTCTTGGATTGGCACGGCGGAAACAGCCCAAGCTGCGGGTGTGATCACCTCCGATCACCAGCCTCGGCTTTCCCAGTGCGGTGCACGTGACTAGCATACGGCGCATCACCCGACTGCGCGTCCAACCGTTCACCCCTCTCCCCATGATTTCTTTGGGTCGCGATGCAAGTTTCCTGTCGCTGCTTCCCATTCTTCCGGGGAAAGGCCAGGCTGGGGGGGGGACAGGGTGAGTTGCCACGGGCTGACGGGCGGACGGTGAGAGCTTGCGGCGGATGGCTAACGGGGTCGCATGCAATCAATGAATCATCATCAGCGGCACCACCGTGCGATCAACGAGCCGCTATCATCCAGCCAGCGCATCGCATTGCACCGATTCCAGGCGAGTCGTGACGCGAACGAATTCGCTGCCGCCGCCGCAGGATTAGGCGCGGGCGACAGGAGCATCCCCCCTCCCCCGAGCCAGAGTACATACCCTACGTTTCCCGCCGGCTACGATCCTCATTTCCGCGATTCGCCAACTCTGCGCCCGGCGCCTCCGAGTCTCGACGTGTCCGAAGAAGCCCCCAATCCGTCCACTCCGTCACGCAGCCCGGCCGACACCGGCACTGGCACCGACACCAACCCTCTTTCCACACGTGCTATGCCGTATCTTGCCGTCCGACCCCAGCCTGCCGCCCGGAAGCAAGAGGAACGGCGGATGGAACGTGAGGGTGGTGCAACCGGTCCGCGGAGATGCACGCAGGCATAACCCCGCCCCTCCCCCCTTGGTGCGCGCCGGGCCTGCATATCTACCAGCTTTTAACAACATACCACCCCAAACCCCCACGAGCGATCCCACTCTTGCGCATAACTCCGCCGACGTACATATCGCATGGCGTCGCCGGCGACAGTACAGGGTAACTATGTACATGCAGCAGAGATCTTCGACTGCCCACAATGTATGTATGTACTGTACTATGTAGAGTAGTTACCGTGTACTGTACGTATGCAACTACGCGTGCAGACTTGCCGGAAACAAAGTCAATTCAACCGTGCCGGATCGGTTCCGGAAAAGCCGGTGCAAAGGACCCGTGCGAACCCCAAAGTAATCAAAGCACTTCGGTGTCAAGTATACTTAGGTAGGTATGGCAAACGAATAAATTACATACACAAATGATACACGCTACCCGTCGAGTTCAAGAGAGACCCTATCTATAATACAATCCGTCCCTTCTGTGAGGTATCAAAGCACCCATCATTCCTCCCGTTCAATCCATCCCACCCGTTCGATCCATCCAATCCGATGCCATCGCTCCAAATAAAATCCAACCCAAACCAGACCGAATAAAAAAAAAGGCCCACTCCTCCCAATGCAATGATAATGTATGATACCAATAATCCGCCCCGCCAATACACTCTCAGACTCGACACTCGCTTTATCCGAAGGAAAAAAGAGATAAGAAAAAGAGGAAAACAGAAAATACAATGGAAAAGGAAATTGTATGACAAACAAGACGAGGGG
>Ga0307508_10004244_pt1 | contig 14068 bp, 10 predicted proteins | sample 9_EM_MG_FD_203089 | JGI IMG/M metagenome (GOLD analysis project Ga0307508, IMG submission 203089) | Populus trichocarpa ectomycorrhiza microbial communities from riparian zone in the Pacific Northwest, United States - 9_EM | ecosystem: Host-associated > Plants > Roots > Unclassified | place... | reverse complement strand
CATTATAAAAGAGACCAACCTGTTTATCCGCGACCTGCACATACATACCGGCAGCGAGATAAAGGACGTGGAAGTATTTGCCAAAGGCATCGAAGTATTGTTTGATATAGCGCAGCAGTTTCCCGAGCTGGAATTTATTGACCTGGGCGGCGGGTTTAAAGTACCCTATGTGCCCGGCGAACCCGGTACAGACATCGAAAAGCTGGGAAAGAAGGTAGCGGAAGAGTTTAGCGATTTTGAAAAAAAGCACCAGCGCCACCTGCAGGTATGGTTTGAACCGGGTAAGTTTCTGGTGAGCGAGGCCGGTTATTTTGTGTCTACGGTGAATGTGATCAAGGAATCGGGGACAACGAGCTTTATAGGACTGGATACCGGTCTTAACCATCTTATCCGCCCTATGTTTTATGGGTCTTACCATGGCATCGAAAATATCAGCAACCCCGGCGGTGTGCTGAAAAACTATACTGTTACCGGCAATATCTGTGAAACGGATACTTTTGCCGAAAACCGTACGCTGCCTGAAGTGCGCGAAGGCGACCTGCTGGCTTTTTATAACGCAGGGGCCTATGGCTTCGAAATGGCGTCTAATTACAACAGCCGCTATAAACCTGCCGAAGTGCTGGTGCTTGATGGTAAGCCTCACCTGATACGCAAGCGCGATGAGATGGAAGATTTGCTTCGCAACCAGGTTGAAGTGCTGTAAGGGATTGAAGTATTATAGTCCGCGCACACTCGCCCGCCTCTGGCGGGTGAGGATTAGTTGAGAGCCTCCGGCTCTCCTTCTCGCCCTCCGGGCGAGCTTTTTTAACCACAATGGACACAAAGGCTTTGCTTCGTTTTTCCTTTTGAGGGACACAAAGGGAGAGCCGGAGGCTCTCTACCAGCCCCCAACATGTCGCCCCTACGGGGCCCGGCATATAACGGTTTTTATTTGCTACGAATATACCGCCCCGATGGAGCTTTATTGTTATGTCATCAGGATGGGGCATGACAGTTATATACACCCGCATTCAGTACATTTAGATACCGGTTGCTTGTATACGAAATAAACTATCTGCCTTTTGATCTCATTATTCCTGCCCTGCTTCGCCCGATAATCCTTCTCTCTTCGTTTATCAAAAGCTGATTGACTTATTCTGTGCAAACAGCCTGATATTAATCATTTAAACCAGCTATCATGAAACAACGATTGCTTTGCAGAAGCATTGCCGCTTCTGTTGCAGGCCTCCTGCGCGCTTCCCTTCCTTCTTTTCTTGTAACCTGTATTGCACTAACATCGGCCACAACAGCTGTAAAGGCGCAGATTGCTTTTCCCGGCGCACTGGGCTTTGGCGCCAATGCCACCGGCGGGCGCGGCGGTACCGTGTACCATGTGACCACCCTGGCGGATGCCGGCACCGGTTCCTTCCGCGATGCGGTGAGCGCCTCCAACCGCATCGTGGTATTCGATGTGGGTGGTTATATTACACTCGCTACGGCGGTATCGGTTAAAAGCAATATCACCATTGCGGGGCAGACGGCGCCCGGCGGCGGCATCGGCTTTATGGGCGGCGAAATTTCTTTTGCCAACTCCACGAATATCATCTGCCGTTATATCCGTATCCGCCCGGGCAGTCTTACTGCCAGCAGCACCGACGACGCGCTGAGCTTTTACCGCGCTACCAATGTGATCGTGGATCATTGCTCTATTGAATTTGCACCCTGGAATAATATCGACGGCGTGAGCGACGACTGGCAAAACCACCCGGTGAACAGCATCACCGTGCAGCACTCTATTATTGCAGATCCTACAGGCCAGCAGTTTGGCGCCCATACGGAGGCGGTTGCCGGTACCTGGTCATGGTTTTATAACATCTTCGCCAACTCGCACAACCGCAACCCGCTGGCGAAGATCAATACCATTTTTGTCAACAACGTGCTGTACAACTGCTCGGCAGGGTATACCACGCATACCAGCACGGCTTTCAAGCATGATATCGTGAACAACTATTTTATTTTCGGGCCTGCTTCTACCGGCACGGACAATACCTGGTACCAGGTGGATAAAAACCAAAGCATTTATTACAGCGGCAACCTGAAGGATAACAATCTCGATGGTGCGCTCAATGGCAGTATCACCACGCCCTACTGGTACCAGGGGCCGGGCACCATTCTTGCTTCGCCATGGTCGCCGCTTACCACCACCGTACCGCCGTATAATACGCAAACTGCTTACCGGCTTTGCGTGTCCCGGGCCGGCGCTTTCCCGCGCGACCAGATGGATGCATTGATAATAAGCCAGGTAAAAACACTGGGCAGCGGCACGACGGGCACCGGCGCCGGCACTACCGGCCCCAATGGTTCGCTCTATACCAGCCAGTCGCAAACCGGCCTGGGCAACAGCGGCTATGGCACCATCAGCAGCGGCAGCGTCTTAACGGATACCGATCACGATGGTATGCCCGATTTCTGGGAGAATACGGTGGGCGCCAATGTGAACAGCAACGACGCTATGACACCGGGCAGTGATGGTTACCGTTACATAGAGAAATATATCAACTGGATGGCCGACCCGCATGCCAATACCGTTAAAAATACGGCTGTTAATACCGACCTGCGGAAGTTTACCGATGGCTTTACTGTAGCAAGCCCCACGTTTACCATCAGCAATGCAAGCAATGGCACGGCCGTGCTGCAGCCCGACGGCCATACGGTGCGTTTTACGCCCACGTCTAATTTTGGCGGGCTGGGCAGCTTTACATTTACTCTCAGCGCTTCTGATGGCAGCGCCTATAGCAATACCGTCAGCGTAGCGGTGTCTACCACGGCAGCCACGCTTCCGCTTGCCGGGGCCAGGGCGCAGGATGCGGAGCCGGTACCCGTTGCGGGGTTTGATGTATATCCCAACCCCGTTGTATCGGGTTTACTGCATATAAAAACGGGCAATGCCGCCGGGCCGTTTACCGTACTGCTATATAACCTGGAGGGCAAGCTGGTTTACAGCGAAGCCAATGCGGGGAACAGCGGTCATGAATACGAAATAAAACTCCCCGGTAAGCCTGTTGCCGGCCAATATGTGCTGCAGGTGAGCGGCAATGGATGGAAGGAAACGAGGAGTGTATTGATTAAATGATGTTACGGGCTTTCCTGTCTCAGCATAAATGAATAGAATTTTACATCCACCTGCATCACAGGGAACTCCGGTGGCAATTCATTTTTATCAATCATCCGGAAGCCGTTCTTTTCATAAAAGCGTTGTGCTGCGAGGAATTTTTCGGTCGTGCCGAGGAGTATTTCGGAAAACTGTTTTTCGCGGGCCCATTGCAACAGGGTTTCGAGCAGGGCCTGCCCGAGCCGGTATTGTTTTCCGCGGTACAATTCGTGTACAAACATTTTTCGCAGGGCGCCGCGTGCATGGCCGATATCGAGCAGGGCAATGGTGCCTGCCATGGTATCGTTGACCGTGGCCACCCAGAAATTGCCCTTGTCTTTCTGGTAGAAGCCGGGAATATTTTGCAGGTCGGGCTGTTCGGCCAGGGTGATGGGAACGCCAAACTCTTCCCGCTGAATGTGTAAAATATGATCGATCACCTGCTGCCGGCAGGCATCGTCATAAGGTTTGATGCTGATGCTGTTCATGGCGGATGTTAGAAAGGCAAGTTAAGGCAATCTGCAAAAATAAGCTGCGAGCCATGAGCTGCGGGCTGTGAGTTCCTTCAGCGGTAAACGGCTCATAACTCTTATGACTCGCAGCTTTTCCTAATAAGTATAATCAATACGTATACCCCTTAGTGTTCTCCATTGGGCTTCATCTATTTTGCCGGTACTGTATACCTGTATAAAGTACAGGTATTTGTCGATGATAACGCCGCCGCCATCAAAATGATTGATGAGCTTTGCCAGGTAGTTGTCGGGCGCGGAGGTGCCGGGCGGGCAATTGTCGAGCGATACTTCCACCTCTCCGGAAAAACAATAGTGGTCGATGCTTTTCTTCAGGATGGCGATGGGCATCGATTCTGTGCTCGTATTTTTATAATAAATGGTAACGGCTTTTATGGTGGTACCTACGGGCAATGCCAGTGGCGCCTGCAGCATGCCGTTGAGCGTGATGGTATAGCGTCCTGCCTGCGAATCGTCGGTATATCCTTCGGCGTTGTTGGGCGGAAAGAAAAAGGAGGAGTCGATATATATGGTGTGGCTGCTCCTGAGCGGGCGAATGACGGGAACCGGGAATTTCTTTGGGGCGGTTGCTTTGCCGGCTTTGGCTGGTTGTTTGACAGCAGCCTTTTTAACCGCTTTTTTTTTGGTGGGGGCAGCAATTCGTTTGGGCAGCTTTTTTGCAGAGGCCATAGAATAAGTTTTAGAATGAATAATTGAGCGCGCAATAACAGCGCAAAATAAGTGTGCCAGCCAGCACCAAACAATACAACTATGTGGTAAAATTGACGCTAAACAGCGGCCGGCTATACCACTTTTAGGTAGGTTTCCCCGATCGCTGTTTCATTTTTCTTACCTTAGGCTCACGTATTATTTTTAATTAAATCTGTTTATATGCCTATACGAATGACAGATGATCCGCAGGATCAGGACCAGGAATACAATAACCAGGACGACGACCGCGGTCATTCGGGCGGGGGTGGTTTTGGCGGTGGCGGGGGATTATTCCAGCTGCTCCCCCTGTTATTGGGTTTATTCAGGGGCCGGGGTCTTATATTCCTGTTGATTATTATTGTGGGCGGTTATTTTTTGTTGGGCCGGGGCGGCTGCAACCCGGGCGGCGGCGATACCGGCGGTAATGGTAACATTGTACAGCAGCTGGGTAAGCTGGCTACCGGTGGTATACTCGACCCGCGCCAGTTTGAGAAAGCGAATATTTACGAGCCGCTGACGGAGGACGATAATAAAAATCCTTTGCCGGAAAGCGCCAACCTGCAGCGGTTTGCCCCATCGGTGGGCAACCAGGGCCAGCAGGGCAGCTGCGTGGCCTGGGGCAGCGCCTACGGCGCCCGCTCGATACTGGAATCGGCGCGTACGGGCAAGCCGGGTGAAGCCGTGAAATTCAGTCCTGCTTTTTTATACAACCAGATAGGGCTAGACGGGTGCCAGGGCTCCTATATTATCAGGGCCATGGAATTTATGACCCAAAACGGCGTCGTACCCTACAATGAGTTCCCCTATACCGATAAAGACTGTTCACGCCAGCCCGACGGCTCGCTGATGCAGGAAGCACAGCAATACAAGATGCGTGGCTTTAACCGCCTGAGCCTGGGCGACCGCAACGATAAGATCGATTTGAATGCTGTGCGCCAGAACCTGTCGCAGGGCGCGCCGGTGGTTATCGGTATGATGGTAGGCGGCACTTATATGAAGCCGATGACGGGCAAAGACCTTTGGGAGCCCGATGCCGATGACCGCCGCCAGATAGGTTTTGGCGGCCATGCCCAGTGCGTGGTAGGTTACGACGATAAAAAATACGGCGGCGCTTTTTTGATCATGAACAGCTGGGGGCCTGAATGGGGCAATAACGGTTTTGCCTGGGTGCGCTACCGCGATTTCAGGTATTTTGTGCGCGAAGCCTATGGCCTTGAGCCCATGCAGAAAACAGGGGCCGCCGCCAATCAGCCCTTTGCCGGCGAAGTAGGACTGATGGCGGTAGCATTCGATGCCGCGCAAAAGAAAACGGTTACAAAGGGATATATCCCGCTCCGCAATGCCGGTGGTAATCGTTTTGAAACCGTATCGCCTGTAAAGGTGGGCAGCAAATTTAAAATGGAAGTAAAGAACAGCACGGAATGCTATATTTATGTATTCGGTAAAGAAACCGATGGAACCAGCTATACGCTCTTTCCTTATCCCCGCGCCGATGATCCTGCTAAAACAAAATATGCCCCTTTTTGCGGCATTACCGGCTATCGCTTGTTTCCCAAAGACAAGAGCATGACGCCGGACAGCATCGGCGCCAGGGATATGATAGCGGTGGTGGTGAGCAGGCAGCCGCTGGACTGGTATAAGCTCAACCAGCAAATAAGCGCCAACCCCCAGCAGGCGTATGCCGACAGGCTGAATAATGCGCTGCGCAGTCAACTGATAAAAAATGTCCGGTTCCAGGCTACCGCCAACGGCACCATGCAGTTTGATACCAATGGTGATGAAAACGAAGTGGTGGCTTGTATCGTAGAGATAGATAAAACGAATTAACTATGCCAACGGCCGCTACTGAATTTATACGCTCCATGAAACATCCTGTTAAGCTCAGGGTGTTTCTTTTTTTGAAACTGCCTGCTGCGTTTATGGCCGGGGTCAGGATAAAGGAGATGGACGAGCATCGCTGTTTGGTTACTATCCCTTACAAATGGCTTTCGCAAAACCCGTTTCGCTCTACGTATTTCGCCTGCCTGGCCATGGCTGCCGAAATGAGTACCGGCGCGCTGGCGATGGCGCACCTGTATAAAAGACAACCGCCGGTATCGATGCTGGTAACAAAGCTGTCGGCCGAATACTATAAAAAAGCGGTGGGCCGGACAACGTTTACCTGTGAAGACGGCGACCGGTTGAATGCGGCCATAGAGAAAGCGATTGCCAGCGGCGAGGGACAGGAATTTGTGGCGCAATCCACGGGAAGAAATGAAGCAGGAGAGGTGGTAGCGGTATTTTTCGTTACCTGGTCGTTTAAGGCTAAGAAATAAGAAAGGCCTACCTTCATTACCCATTCATATCAACTCAACAGCAATAGATGAAAATAGCCTTTCACGGTGCCGCCAGAACGGTTACAGGCTCCAAGCACCTGCTCACCCTAAAGAACGGAAAGAAGTATTTGCTCGATTGTGGCCTGTTCCAGGGCATGGGCCGCGATACCGATACCCTCAATCGCAACTGGGGCTTTAACCCCGCCGAAGTAAGTTATCTTATACTGTCGCATGCGCATATAGACCATAGCGGGCTGATACCAAAACTGGTGAAAGACGGGTTTGCCGGCAAGATATTCTGTACACCTGCCACCAGGGACCTGACGATGGTATTGCTGGAAGATTCCGGCGAGATACAGGAAGACGATGTAAAATACGTCAATAAGAAAAGGGCCGTCGACGGCCTGCCTTCTATCTCACCGCTCTATACGGTGAAGGATGCCAAAGCCTGCTTCAGCCGGTTTGAGGGCGTGGAATATGGCCAATGGGTGCGCATCGATGAAAGCGTGGAGCTGCAGTTTACGGATGCCGGCCATATCATTGGCAGCGCGGCGGTGAATTTACGGATAGACGAAAATGGTAAGTCGAGCCGCCTTACCTTCAGCGGCGATGTAGGCCGCTACCGCGATGTGATCCTCAAATCGCCGGAAGTGTTTTCGCAGGCGGATTATATCCTGATAGAATCTACTTATGGCAACAGCCTGCATGATATGAATACCACCACGCCGGATGCCCTGCTGCAATGGGTAGAAAAGGCCTGCCTGCAGAAAAAAGGCAAGCTTATCGTACCTGCCTTTAGCGTAGGCCGCACGCAGGAATTGCTGTTTGCGCTCAACCAGCTGGAAAACGAAGGACGTTTGCCCGCCATTGCGTATTATGTAGACAGCCCCCTGAGCGTGGAAGCCACCGAAGTGGTGAAGCGCTACCCGAAGTACTTCAACAAGACCATCCAGAAGGTAATGGAAAAAGACGTCGATCCTTTTGAATTCAGGGGATTGAAATACATTAAAACGGTGGATGAGTCGAAAATGCTCAATTACAATACAGACCCCTGCGTTATTATCTCCGCCAGCGGCATGGCCGATGCCGGACGTGTAAAGCACCATATCAGCAACACCATCGAAAACAGCCGTAATACCATCCTGTTTACCGGTTACTGCGAGCCCCATTCGCTGGGTGGCCGCCTCATAGCGGGCGCACGCGAAGTAAGCATCTATGGCGTACAGCATGAAGTGCATGCGGAGATAGGCGCTATCCGGAGCATGAGCGCCCACGGCGATTACGAAGACCTGAGCCAGTTTCTTGCTTCGCAGGATCAGCGCCAGGTAAAAAAGCTATTCCTGGTGCATGGTGAATATGATGTACAGCTCCAGTTCAAGCAACGCTTAATTAAAAAAGGGTTTATGGATGTGGAGATACCCGATCAGCATTATGAGATAGGGCTGACCTAGGGTATGCTTTCACATTTCCTTCACTAAACTTTCACAATCCTTTTATCACGATAAGCGACTGTTGCCCGTTTATAATGGGTGCGGCCGTTTATTGTTAACGGCGTCTGCCACCACAAAAAGATTGAAGGGGACGGTTCAGTATATAGTGAGCTTCAGCAAATGAGGCTTTTCACAAAGGCGCCGGAAAGAAGTTTCCGGCGCTTTGCTTGTTTATAGGAGAATGCTGTTATTATTCTACTTCCCTGCCTTGTACCCTTTTATCGAGTAATAAAGAATATACACGTATCCCGGCAGCATGCAGGTGAAAAAAGACAGGTTATTGGGCAGGTGCAGCCGATCTTTGAGCAGCCCGTATAGTAACGGGATAACGGCTCCGCCGGCAATGCCCATAATGAGCAGGGCAGACCCGAGCTTGGTAAACCGCCCCAGCCCCATAATGGCCAGGGGAAATATGGCAGGCCACATCAGCGCATTGGCGAGACCCAGCAATGCGATAAAACCGATGGCCGTGTAGCCGGTGCTAAGAAAAGCGCCGGTAGAAAAAATAATACCCAGCACGGCAGATATTTTCAATCCTGTTTGTTGCGAAATAATCCGGGGAATGGTAATAATCCCCGCGATATATCCTACCAGCATGCCCAGCAGCGTGAAAGTGGTAAAATACTTTGTAATATCGAGCGAGAGGCCCTGCGCCCTGCCATACATGCCAATGGCATCCCCGGCCATTACTTCCACGCCTACATACAGGAATATGCACAATACGCCGAGCAATAAATGGGGGAATTGAAAAACGCTGGATCTATCCTTTTGTGCTGTCAAGGTGGTGGCGTCTTCTTTTTCTGTATCAACCTCTGGCAGGGGCGAAAGTTTTATCATCACGGCCAGCAGCACCAGGACGGCGGTAATGATCATATAAGGAGTAATGACCCGGGAAGCCAGCTCCTGCAGCAGTATGTTTTTTTGGATGATGTCTTTCGTAGCAGTGATGTTTGTTTCCAGCTCCGATGCGTTGTGCAGAATGATGGTGCCCAGTATAAGCGGGCTTATCATGCCGGCTACTTTGTTGCATATGCCCATGATGCTGATGCGCCTGGCCGCGCTTTCCATGGGGCCGATAATGCTGATGTAGGGGTTGGAAGCTGTTTGCAGCAATGCAAGCCCCATGCCCTGTACAAATAGTCCCGTAAGGAATAAGGGAAAACTTCTTGCATGCGCTGCCGGGATAAAAATGGCCGAGCCAATCGCCATAATGAGCAGTCCCAGCGCCATACCGTTTTTGTAGCCGGATTTCTTTAATATAAACCACGAAGGGATGGCCAGGCAGAAATATGCCATATAAAACGAGAAGGTCACAAAGAATGCCTGTATATCATTGGTCAGCTGGCAGGCCAGTTTTAAAAAAGGAATTAAAGTGCTGTTCAGCCAGGTGATGAACCCGAATATGAAAAACAACACGCCGATGATGGAAATGGCCTGGTAGCTGGTGCGACGGGGAACTGCTATGGCCGGGTGGTTTAGCTGGGACATACTGTTTATGTTATATTATGATGGGTTACCGGTAATGGCAGGTGTGCCTTTACCAGGAGGGTCAGTGCTTCTTCTTTTTCTGTGAGCCGTTGCAATAAAGTGATTTGATTGTTTGCCCGTACAAGGTTATGATCTTCGTACAGGGCGCCGTAGTAGGCATCATTATTAAGGTAGTCGGTCAAAAAGCGGATCGCCTGCATATAGATCATGAACTTGCCTGCGTATACAAGATATCCCAGCTCTGCATGGTGCAGCTCTTCCTTCATTTCAGACAGGTAGCCGGCAACAACGGCTTCAAAATAGTCTTCCCTGACGGTTATCCTGCTAAAATCTTTTTCTTCTTCGCTCACCGGCGAAAGATAGGTGCGCAGCATATCGCCGAAATCGCTGATAAAATAACCGGGCATCACGGTATCGAGGTCTATTACGCAAAGCCCGTTTCCTTCTTTGTCAAACAGCACGTTGCTGATCTTGGTATCGTGGTGCGTTACCCGGGTTTTAAAGCCGGGCTGCTGCCTCAGGTGTTCAAATCCCGTTGCAATATGCCTGTTATTGATAATGGCGGCGATGCTTTCACTGGCTTTTTTTATGCGTACGGCATTCCCGGTTTTAAGGGCCGTTTCAAATTGCCGGTAGCGCAAGGACAGGTTGTGGAAGTCGGGCAAAATCACCTGCAGATCTTCCGCAGGCAGTCCTGACAGCAGCCGGGTGAATTTGCCGAATTGCCTGGCTGCTTCAAAAGCAAGGGAAGGCGAGGATACCACATCGTGGCTATAAGAAGCGGGTACAAAAGGCAGCAGGCGGAAATATTGCCGGTCTTCGCTGGTGACAAGCGGCGTATTGTCCAACGAGGCGATGGGTTCTATAAATAAATATTCCGGGAAATGGTTTTTGAGGTAAATGCCTATTACCTGGATGTTTTGGGCTATCCATTCGGGATGACTGAAAATGTTACGGTTGATGCGCTGAAGGATGTATTCTTTTTTTTTGCTGGTTATTTTCCAGGTACGGTTGATAAGGCCGCTGCCAAAGGGTTGAACGGAACATTCGCTTACCGCCAGGTTATAAGCCGATAAAACAGAATCAAGCATGCCGAATCGATTGGAATAAAAAATGATTGTGCCGGCCAAACTTAATCAAGAACGGGAGTATGTGTACAAACAAACGATTGCGCTATTTTGACGCGGGCCTGTTCTGCCGCAGCACCAGCTGGGAGTCGAGGATGATTTTGTAGTAAGTAGTGGATTCGGTCGTCTCTTTGCTTTTTTCCATCAATTCCAATAACGTTTCTGTCGCTTTTTGCCCCTGCTGGTAAGGAAATTGTTCTACCGAAGCCACGGGTGGGAAAGCGGTATGGTTGCTGATGGGCATATTGGCATAGCTGACGAAGGTGATGTCTTTGTTGATCTTTAGTTTTTGCTCCCGCGCATATTGAACGGCATCAAGGGTTACATAATCATTAAACACCACTACGGCCGTTACTTTTCTCCGGCCGGATAAGAGCTGGCGCATCGCTTCGCGGGTACCTTCATGGGTGAGGTCGGACGTTACAACAAGGCTTGGATCAAATTTGAGGCGATGTTTTTTATGCGCCTGGATATATCCTTCCGCCCGTTGGCGGCTGGCCACCAGTTTCTCGGGTCCGTTGATCATTCCTATGATCCGGTGGCCACTTTTCAACAGGTAATTGACCGCTTCTATCGTGCCCGATTCCATATTGCAAGCCACATAGTGTATGTTGGGAAGATTGGGTATGCGATCAAAAAAGACAATGGGTATATCGTATCTCCTGATCATTTCGAAATGGTCGTAATTGGCGGTATTCTTGGCAAGGGATACAATCAGTCCGTCAACCCGGTGGTTCTTCATTGTTTCAATGATCTGTTTTTCTCTTTCTTCGCTGTCGTGCGACTGGCCCAGTAATACGGTGTATTTGTTTTTATTGGCCGTGTCTTCGATACCGCTGATAGCGGCCGAAAAAAATGCTTCAGACAATTCGGGCAGGATAACGCCTATGGTAAATGTCTTTCTTTGCTGGAAGAAGATGGCTGCCTGGTTGGGCTCATAATTCAATTCCTTTGCCAGTTCCTTTACGCGGGTTTTGGTACGCAGCCCGATACTATGGTGATCGTGTAATGCCCTCGATACCGTGGATATGGAAATATTAAGTCGCCTGGCTATTTCTTTTATGGTGGGTTGTTTGGATGACATCTGTACGCTATCGCATTGGTTTTACAGGTGGAAAATAGTCAAATAGATTGGGATGGAAAATTTTTAATATGAAGCGGCGGGCCGCCCGGAGGGCCTTGTGGGCGTACTATTCAGGTGAATATTGTTTGAGTGCGTAAATCGCACAAACGTTTGCGCAGGGATCACAAACGTTTGCGCCGGGCAAAGCGCGGGAGCCAATGATAAGCATGTTTATTTTTTTAGTAGAATCGTGGAGATAATCAATACATTGGCACGGGGATAAATAAATAGCATCAACATGAAAATGGCGCCGGGAAAACATAAAGGACTTGCAACTATTATATCACTGTTTTTACTGGTTGGCCTACAGGCCCAGCCTTTCCAGGGCGTACAGCAGCTGGCGCTGCGCCGCGTGCCCTGGCTGGCCCCGCATCTTGTCTTCTCTGTGATACCCAAAGAAAACGACCAGGATGTATTTGAGGTTTCTACGAAGGGGAATAAGATCCGTATTGCGGCGTCCGGGACCAATGCGGCGGCGGTGGGCCTTAGCTGGTATTTAAAATATTATTGCCATCGCTCTATGTCGCATATGGGCGATAATCTTTCTGTTGTATCCCCCTTACCTCTTATACAACAGCCCGTTAAAATGAATGCTGCCGCCGGGGTAAGGTATGCATTAAACTATTGCACCTACAATTATACCATGAGCTTTTATACATGGGCCGATTGGGAGCATGAGCTGGACTGGATGGCCTTAAGCGGCGTGAACACTATGCTGGTGGCCAATGGAGCGGAAGCGGTATGGCAAAACACCCTGAGAAGGATGGGCTACACCGAAAAGGAAATCAATGATTATATAACGGGGCCTGCATTCAATGCCTGGTGGCTGATGGGCAACATACAGGGATGGGGCGGCCCCATGCCGCAAAGTCAGGTAGACGGAAGAAAGGAGCTGGTGCAAAAAATGCTGGCGCGTATGCAGGTGTTGGGCATAGCGCCTGTCATGCCCGGGTTTTATGGAATGGTGCCCAGTACATTAAAGAATAAGACAACGGCACACATTATTGCGCAAGGCAACTGGGGCGCGTTTACAAGGCCGGATATACTTGATCCCACCGATACGGCTTTTGAACGCATTGCCGGTATTTTTTACGAGGAAACAAAAAAATTATATGGAAAGGATATCCGCTTTTTTTCAGGCGATCCTTTTCATGAAGGCGGGATAACGGCAGGCGTGAATTTAAGCAAGGCCGGCGTGGCTATCCAACAAAGCATGCAGCATTATTTTCCCGGCGCCACGTGGGTATTGCAGGGCTGGCAGGATAATCCCCGTAAGGAGATGCTGGCAGACGTGGATAAGTCAAGGATACTTGTACAGGAATTATTTGGCGAAACGACCAATAACTGGGAAAAAAGAAACGCCTACGAAGGCACGCCCTTTATCTGGTGTATGATAACCAATTACGGGGAGCGGCCGGGCCTGTTTGGCAAGCTGCAGCGGTTTGCCGACGAGCCTTACCGGGCAAAAAAAGGTCCGTGGGACAATTATATCAAAGGCGTGGGTATTATGCCGGAAGGTATCAACAATAATCCCGTATCCTTCGATGCCATGCTGGAAATGGGCTGGCATAACGAACATGTTGATATGACCAGCTGGATAAAGGGTTACACACTTTACCGGTACGGCCAATACAATGAGGACGTGGTAAACGCCTGGAAATTATTCCTGCAAACGATTTACAGCAGTCCCGAAGGTTACCAGGAAGGTCCGCCGGAAAACATTTTATGCGCCAGGCCGGCGCTACAGGTAAAATCCGTATCGGGCTGGGGTACGCTGAAGAAGAATTATAGTATCGACAGTTTTTTACTGGGCGTACAATTGTTTGCTGCCGCCGCTCCGCGGTTTACCCGCAGCGATACCTATAAAATTGATCTTATCAATTTTGTGCGCCAGGCATTGGCCAATACGGCCGATACCGTATTCAGCAATATGGTACGGGCTTACCACAAAAAAGATCTGACTGCTTTTGACGAACAGGCCGGCAGGTTTCTTACACTGTCGGATGTTACCAACGACCTGCTGAATACCCATGCGTATTACCGGCTGGGTACTTACCAGCGGCAGGCGCTTGGCGCTGGCAATACCCCTGCAGAAAAAAAGAACAACCTGCGCAACCTGATGATGCTTATTACTTATTGGGGTGAGCACAACCGCAAGGAAGATTACCTCCATGA
>Ga0307508_10004243_pt1 | contig 14068 bp, 13 predicted proteins | sample 9_EM_MG_FD_203089 | JGI IMG/M metagenome (GOLD analysis project Ga0307508, IMG submission 203089) | Populus trichocarpa ectomycorrhiza microbial communities from riparian zone in the Pacific Northwest, United States - 9_EM | ecosystem: Host-associated > Plants > Roots > Unclassified | place... | reverse complement strand
TATTTTGAAGTGAATGACACAAACTAACTTCAATTGGTTTTTGCATGTTATCCTTTTCTACTATACAACAGATTCTCAACAGACAAGCTGATAATGATCCAGATATGGGTGATGATCCTGAGTTTTAGGATTTACATTAAGTAGCTATATTACAGTTGTACTATCAATTTTTATATAACATTGCTATTAGTATGTTGACTTTTTTGAAAGATATTGCATGTATACAATATGGAATTTGTGTTGAATAATATGGAATCTATGTAAACAGTTTGTGGAATCCATAGAAAAAGTTATGGAATAATATGGAATATCTATGGAAAGGTATGAAATCCATATAAAAGGTCATGGAATGCTATGGAATCCATGTGGAAAGATGTGGAATCCATGTGGAAAGTTATGGATTCCATGGTGGAATGATATGGAATTCATGTGGAATGATATGGAATCCATGTGGAAAGATGTGGAATCTATGTGAAATGTCATGGATTCCATAGTGAAATGATGTGGAATTCATGTGGAATGATATGGAATCCATGTGGAAAGTTATGGATTCCATAGCGGAATGATGTGGAATCCATGTGGAAAGTTATGGATTCCATGGTGGAATGATATGGAATCCATGATGGAATGATGTGGAATCCATGTGGAAAGATGTGGAATCCATGTGGAAAGTTATGGATTCCATGATGAAATAATATAAAATCCATATGGAAAGATGTGGAATCCATGTGGAAAGTTATGGATTCCATGGTGGAATGATGTGGAATCCATATGGAGTGTCATGGATTCCATAGTAGGTGTGTGGAATCCATGTGGTAATGTGTGGAATCCATGGGGTAATGTGTGGAATGGAACCATTCCACCTGGAATCCACCTGGAATGTGGGGGCAGGGTAAACTACTGCAAAACGCATGTGCGGAGAAGTGCGTGAACAAGTTGATGCCATGGTTGAAGATTTATGTGGCCAGGACAATGGTGGAAAGAAACATAAAGTGGCAACAAAGGCCATTGTCAAGTGAGTTGATGGTCACATGAACATTTTAATCCGATCCTGAATGATTTCCCACATAGGTCCAGTATGACTCCTAAGACATACAACAACTCCGGATTGAATCCTGATTATCTCACCAATGCTAATGAGCCTGTCTCAGCCATTGGAGGGCTTGAGGACAAAGATGCTGATGCTGAGAGGCCCAATTTTCCTATTGATCCTGCCCACACACCTGTTGTTGCGGCTTATCCTCCCAATCGCAAACTCAAATGTGATCCCACTCGGAGGAATGAGGTTCGGTTTTCAATTTGCATGGATGTACTATTACTGACATCTTGCGGTAGCTTGTTGGAATCAAAGAGGAAGGATTGAACATACCCCTCAAGGTGCCTAGCTTATTCTTTTGATTACCTCCTATGATATTAACTTACTCGTCAAAGGCTGCAAAAAGACCAAGAGGAAATGCAACAGCCAAAGACAACACCAGCAAAGAGAATGTTGCGAAGCTATTGAAACAATGCACTAGCGTGGAGGTTACTGAAGAGGTTGCCGCAGTGCGACCTCTTACACATTGGACTGGGGACTCTCGTTGGAACCAAGCTTTCATTCCAACCCTCTCACATGCCCTATACACCTCTTGTGATCCCTTCAATGGCTTCATAAAGCGATCAGGTGCATTGCTAAAGGTCACCCAACAAGTATTTGATCTATTGTTTCCTAACATCAACTACACTCTCATGTCTTATGACCCAATTGTTACTGCAGTGAGTCTCTGGTTCTGCATCAGCTTTCTTTCTCTCACATTCATTGTTCCGTCAGGCATACTCTCAAGTCAAGACAAAGAAGTCAAATATCAGTAGAATAATTCTTGGCGATGTGAAAGCCTTCTTTCAGCAACCGGAATTCGAAGACCCAGCAAAAGTCAAGGCGTACGCACATTGGGCGATCAGGAGAGATGGACCTGGATTTTATGCCAAACCTACCCCAATGGAATGTACACTATGAAGAAATGACCCAATACATTGTGCGATGGCTCCATTTTCAGCTTGACTACAATGTCGGACATTTAAAATTAGCGTTACAACCAAATCGAGGTTGTAACGGGCGTTACTGGGAGTTAAAAGATTTTGCACCGTAATGCCCTTGTCCTGCAATGGTATGAAATTTTATCGTTGGCTACCTGAAACTATAGCAAAGTAAATTACATTGAGAGAACTTTTTTTAATGGACAGAGAGTTGATGTACGAAGATTTTATTTTTTGTTGTAACGCGTTACACCTCACCCGGACCGTTAAGTGGGTTATTACGCGTCACAGCGCGATACCACCAAAATTTGATTTCTCCGACAAAAAGACACTTACCGATGCCTTTAGCAACCTGAGGGCTTCTTTCAGTCATTGTGAGAAGATTGTCAAGAAATACATGCGCTGGGCTGAAAAGTCTGTTTTTACAACCAAGCTTGGCCCAAAGGATCCACCGAAAGGTCTCTATGGCCTCATACTTGTTTCGGCATGTTTTTGCTTTGTTCTCACCTCAATGTTGCATTAACAAGTCCAAAATCATAGGTTGAGCGAGCTTTTAAAAGCTTCTTGATAGCAGGACGCACCTGAGTTATCACATGAGAACTATTGGAGGGAGTTGGATGATTACTTCACGAAGCTTGATGCCTTCAGCGAAAGGCGCTGGAAGGAGACACTTGATAATGCCCTTGGGGTTAATGCTGATGCAGCACTTGTTGAAGATGAACAAGGTGATATTTTGTTGTGTTGTGTAAACATGTTCATTCCAGAAAGTCCAATCAAAGAGTGACATGTAGTGTACTGATCTGTGGCTATGGCACAATTAATTTCTATACACATTATGGACATCTTAATAAATCTAGGTTTGAAGGTTTCAGAAGGTTTCAGGAGTTTCAGGTGGCCATCCATAAAGAGGTTTTCAGAATTCTAGACATAGGTATTCAGGTTTGAATGTTTTGTTGGTTTGGTCAGTTTTGGTCAGTTTTACTGGTTGTGAAACTGTGTGAAACCAAATGGTTATCTGACTGATGGAGAGATAGGTGGGAGTGTTGGCAGATACAGGAGGGGGCAGGCTAGCCACAGAACACAAAAGACATGCCCCATGCAGCATGTTCTTTGTGTTTGGCAGGTGGGAGAGGGCAGGGGAGACAGGTGAGGGTGTTGGCAGCTATAGAAGGGGGCAGGATACCCACCAAACACGAAGAATAGCTGCTGAAATAAAAAAAACGTGCCATGAATGGCACATTTTTCATGTTTGGTGACTGGGCATGGCATAATTGGGAGATTTCCCAGGAGAGAGGGGGGGTTTGCTGGAGAAAAACAGTAAGATATAGAAATAAAGAAAAAAATATAGTGGGCATATCTGGTACACCGGTCCTTTTCCTGTCTCTGTGCCCTTCTGTGCTCCTTTCATATTTTGTCGGTGGTGGTGTGTGTAAAGACATGGCGGTTGGGGTAGGGTTGTGGTGGTGTGATGGTGTTGAAAACAAGTGCCACAAAAGGAAGTTAGTGTTTGTTGACATGTGAAATGGTCATGTGGTCTCATCCAGTGAGCTGAACAAAATGTGAAACTTTGATGATGATCTACCTGTGCAGATATACCTTACAAATATTGTTGGTACAGTGATTTATTTTTATTTTCGGTGTTAAGGTGGGTGGAATAATTTATTTTTCCCTGCTTAGAATATCATCAGGTGATCTCCTACTATATATGCACTGATCTGACTCTTTCTGATTGGTTCTGATTGGTTCCACTTGGTACTGGTTGGAATTAATTGGACTTGGAATCAATTGAAAAAATTGGGGAAATTTCCTACTGTTTGGCTTATACTGGGATCCAAAAATTTCAATTGAAGTCCAGCTGGTTTCAACCAGTTCTGATTGAAACCTGTGGGGCACAGCAAAGACCTCAAATAAGACAAGCAATTAAAAATGTTTTTAAGTCCAATTGTCTATTAATAAAAGCAGCAAATCATATAATTTAACCTGATCTGGAAAGTCCTGATATAGAGCTATCCACTGGCAAAAAGTGTTCTATTTTTAGCTCCAACCACCGGCTCTGAACATGTATTTTGCATTTTTCTTGCTATTTATACCATCTAATCACATAATTTTACCAGATACAGAGCCCCAACACAAGGCTATCAAATTGGGAAATTTTTCTTATTTTTTTGGAAATACTGCCAACTGAGAGTGACTACCTACATATTTGATCACAGTTCACTAGTCCACTAACATCCTGTAGGATCACAGCCAGTTGGCTGCCAGTCCATTGAGCCACTACCTGGATGCATTATAATCACCTTCTTACTGGCCAGTCTGATACATGAGAGTAGCCACTACAAGTGCAAATGCTGAAAAGTGTGTGTTTCATGAATCATATTCTGGCCTACAATGTGGCTCATTCTATAGTTTTCACAAGAATAATCTTATTGGCTGAAGATTGCTTGGACCAAGCAAATGGACCATCATCTGTTCAAAATTCTTCTCTGAAATCTTGTCCTGTGCTGTAAACAAAATATGTCAAAGGCCTTTGGATTCAGTGTTATCTTCAGCTCTGCATCCCACTGGTTTAGAATTGTTCTGGAAATGATAATTAAATGAGGAAAATTGGGAATAGTTTGGCTTTCAGTGAAGTATGAGTTTTTAGCTATTGTAATAATGCTTAAACACCAAGTAAAAGTAAAACAGAAATATGAATGACATACCAATTAATAGTGGCAGGTGCAAACATCTACTAGCTTTCTGTTATCCAACAAGTTCTATAAGAAAGGCAAGAATGGTCATACACTGCAGTGTCTTTCCAAAACCAATGTCATTCACAATAAGCATCTCCAGAGTATCACATTTTGGCTCTTTGAAGAAAAAATGCCTAAAGACAGCATGAGTGCCAGCAATCTGATATGATTGAAGATGAATTGGTGAGAATGCCATGGTATAACCCCACTATCAAAAAGAGAGGACTCAATCTCAACACCAGGATCTGCATGTTCTCCATATTGGAAAGTAATGGTAGGATGTTGTTCTTCCAACTGCAGTGGATTGTCTCTCTTGGAATATAAGCGATCTGTATATAAGTTGATAACATTGGCAACATCTTCTGCCTTTGTGAGTGATCTAAACATCTGGTCAGTAATGTGGAAGAGGCATTCTGTTCAATATAATGAAAAACAGCTCACAAAATAATGCATAAAATAGCCACTGGATTTCTTGTTGGCTGTCAGCTTCATGTCTGCACTCAGCCCTGCCATTATAATTTGAGCTATAACTATTGTGATCTTGGCCTTCGTTGGCTTGCCACAGTCAAGCTCTAAAAGTATCACATAGAGTTAGATCTAGAAAGGGGTGTTCATTGATTGCTATTGGGCCAGTTGTCTATAGAACCAGATTGCTCTATAAAAGTCAGTGAGTGGAGATCTTTGGCAATCAGAACATCAACAATCTTGGCATGTACTTTTCAAAACTTCCATCCATCTGTCACCCAATTGCACCAGGCTTTGCAACCAGACACAATTTCAGCACCTTTGTTTTGTGAGGCAAACTTCATCTTCTCATTCTTTGTCTTGCAAGCACCTTTCATGATTTTCTCATACTATACTTAGAATTTGAACATGAAAATACTACACTTGGCACTCTCAAGGTTGTTAATTGTTATACATAAATGTCCTGAAATGCCTTGGGATACCTTGAGAATCTCTGTATCACTTTCTGAAGTCCCACTTTCTTACAAGACATCTCCAGGAAATTATGCTTTTTCCTGATAATGAGTCCAAGAATTTATAAAGTCATTGCTCCCTCATCACAACTAACTCATCTCTTTTCTTCTCTCTGCTTTGCTGCTTTACTTGTAATGCTATTTCATCCTGTTTACAATGGCTCTCAATGCACCTCTCGATGATATCATTGTTCTTCAGTATCCTGTTGCAAGGAAAGAAGACATGAATTTCATACCAGGGGTCAGTTAGTTAGTCCAAGAATATTCCTTGAAAAAAAATTTTAAACCCCTTGACAACTTGGTTTCAAAATGATATTTTAAGGCTTACTGAAGTATAATATGTTAAAAGAAGATGTCGACAATTGAGCTTCTCATTGTTTTACTATGTAAGTTCATATTCAATTTGGTGTTTTGAATCGACTAATAAAGACCAATAGTTTTCTTTTTATCATTGCCATCGTCATTGCCATTATCATTCCCCTTTGTTCTTACAAGTTGTTTGTGCACAATCTCAAATGGTCTGTTGCAGGCTCATCAGAAAATGTGGAGCACGATTGTAAGGCCTTTTAGCTGGGTTGTGTGGAGAAGGTGTTGGGGAAGAAGGCCTCTAAATATACATGATGGTTCCTCTCTCTGGCATAATCTTAGTATTGATATTAACCTTACTGGTGTCAACATTACAGGTTGCATGAATGATACATATATTTGGTGGGAGATTTACTATTGACCAGAGGGTCATCAGTTGTTTTAACAATACAAGCACTCAGTCAAATGGTAAGTTCTTTAGTTGCTATACCCTGGACATTAGTTGATGATCCCTCCAATGGTACTGTTGGAATGAACCAGGCAAACATCAACAGACAAGCATTTTTAGGTGCCAATATTTGTGAAGACATTTGATCCATTACTGTGCCCATTTACCTGTACTATAAAAATCTGATCTGCAACTGTACAGGATAATTTGAATCACTCTTGGGCCATTACATGATAAAGATTGTTGAACCTTGCAAAGTGTGAACAAAAAGATAAAAAGGTTGAGTGTCTGATATATGCAGATGCGACAGTGAGGGCCTGTAGCATGAAGTTTGCTAAACCCTATATCAAATATAAAAACCTTGTCCTAACCCTGTCCCCTCAACCCTAGAACTGAAAATGATATCTTGGGCCCCACAAACTATTCAGGGAACCTCAATCTGCAAGCAGTGTCACCAGTGCTCAGCAAACCTCTCACTCTGTGTGTGTATGCTTACTCACCCAATGCTGAATGATTGTGATGTTTGGTGAACCTCATAAGTATAATGCGGGTGTGCACTTGACACCAATTGTGAGGTTTGCTGAACATCTTGCACTTAACTGTGGAGTTCAAGTACTCACAAACTGTGAGGCTTGCTAAGCCTCTTTCTCATAGTTGGGTGGACTCTGTGATTGTACTTAAATGGTCAAATGATATAATGTTATTACATATGTAACAAGTTTGTATAAAAATACAAGTTTAAGTTTCAAAGAGAAAGAGAAAAGACTGGACAGTATTCCCTTCTTATTGCATCTAGAAAAAAAGGATATGATGAGGAAGATATATCAGCATGGAAAGAGACAAAAAAGACAACAATATAAAATACCCTCCCCATTACTTTGAAACTGAAATATGATAACTCAAAGGAAACAAAACAAAGATTTTCTCATTAATCATAACTCTACAACACAAAGTTGTGAGGTTAGATGAACTGCAGAAGACAGGACCATGCAAAAATTGCCTGGAGATAAAGTGATAGTTAGGTAATCTTTGGCCTGACTCTTCTCACCTTTAAATGCTATAAATGTATGACACAAGATGTGAAAATTCAACAAACCTTGGGAAAGTAGGACACAAAGGTGAAAGAAACAATACAGGATTTATCAAACATTGGAAGGTAGAATGCATATATGAAGGGCATGAAAATAAAGAGATATGAAGGCACAAGATGTGAACAAAGCATGTTCCAATCTCTATTGACAACCTTTATTTCCAGGGCCAGTCATTCAACACAAACCCCACCAATCAGGTCTTTCAACAAAAATCGCATTCTTGCATTGTGTCTGCTGTACTGACCACTGACAACAGCCCAGGCATCCAGGCATCTATTATCAACTGCCTTCAGATAAATCTCTGCTTTTGCCAAGACTGATGATGATGTTTTAATAGCTCTGGTATCTGGATATTATTTTTTGCATAGACAGCTCAATCTTCGAACAGTGTGTCATATCAAAAAATACAAGGGACAAGAAATGCTAGGTTCAGCGAACCTGTGAGAAAAAGGGAGACAATCATCTTTAGAAATGAAATATATAAGAGACAGGAACTGCAAGGTTCACAGAGAATCAACTGAAATGAAAGAATATAAGGGACAGAAATGTGAGGTTTGGCGATCTTAAGAGAAAGAGTGGAAGTGAAAGATATAAGAGCCATGAACAGCAAGATTCACTGATCCTCAGAGAAAGAGAATTGAAATAACAGATATATTGAACAGAAACACAAGGTTCGCTGATTCCCAGGAACAAACCAAAATGATTTAGACAGATGAGGGACAGAAATACAAGGTTTATCAAATCTCAGGGCAGAGCTGCCCTCTGGCCCTCTGGTTGGGATATGGTAGAACTTAAATGAGATTCACGGCAGAAATAGACACTTTGAGAGTACTACTCACAAAATGGCCTTGTTGAAAATGAATGAATGAAATGAAAAGGATGGAGTAGAAACAAAGGGACAAGTGTAAGGGGACTGCGAGTTCGGTCCAACCCTCAGCACGCTTAGCTCCACCCTAGTCACCCTTACCCTAGACTAGGGCTACGCTGCACGCCTTCATCCTTTGTCATCCCTTCCCCCCATATAGCTGTATGTATCTCACAGACTGTCAGTGCCCATGTTGCACTGTTTGTATTACATCTATTGGACACTTGTATGTACCAGCTGCCAAGTAGCTTGGTGGCTGATAGACTGATCTTAGCTTAGCCCTGTGCCCTAGCCCTTAGCCCTAGCACAGCCCCCGTGTGTAATATATAAGTGTGGATGCCCTATCAAAGATAGGCATCTTTGTTATCAACTTGATTCCTGGGCTCTCCAATCCCCTAACAACAAGGAGAAAAGGCTCCTCATTACTGGGAGGTCTTTCCTGTTTCCCACATATTCCACTTGAAGTCCACCTGGAGTCTAGTGAAGTCAAATTTTTTAAATAGCTTCTAACCCTAATTCTGATCCTAACCCTAACCCCTAACCCTAACCCCTAACCCCTAACTCTACGAACTCTGGTGGACTCCAGTGGAGTCCACTGGAGTCTGAAATATGAAAATTCCCTTTTTTGGCATAAATGTCCCAATTTCCCTAACTCTAACCCCTAACCCTAATCCCTAATCCTAATCCCTAAATAGCAATTTAGCAGACTCCACCTGAGTCCACTGGAGTCCAGGTGGAGTCTGTGGGGGACAGTAAACTACTGCATCGCTGATGCATCTTTACTGCTACAGGTGCTGAGAGGGAGGAAGAACACCTCTAGACCTGAGTGAGATCTATTGCAATGAAATTTATGAATTGAATGGCTCTGAGGATGCAAGTCAGATTGATCATATATAAATCCTCTTAAAGGAATTCTGCAGGGGAATAATTCATGAATTTATGAAGAGGTGTGAAGTGTTATGGGCGAGAATTGAAGAGGGTTCAAAGAAATTGAAGAAATAGTTGAAAGTTCTACTATGAACCTTCTAGACAAGCCACAGGGCTTCTGAACGATGGCATACAAGTGCTCTATGATGAGCCAAGTAAAACAAGACTGAGAATGACGAGATTCAATGGCTGGATCGAACTGAACAAAGCTAGAGTGTGAAATATTGAGTTTAGAGTTGATTTATTGAGAAATACAACTTAGAATAAAAGGTTGAGCTTGGAGAGGAAGGGAGACAGTCCCTAAAACTCCTTAAAACTGTATATTTGAATCATACTGTCCAGTATATGAAAGAATTGATGAAACTATGAAAAAATCAAACAAATAGACAATCAATGATAAAAATGTAGGTATAGGGGGCAAGATCTTGGAGATAGTGCCACAGGCTGAGATGACTGGTAAAACACAAGCTAAAACAGATCTGAATATGATTGAAACAAAACCGAAGGGGTCCAAAACAATAAAGATCTGAAATAATGAAGAAAATACTCCAATACTTGCATGTGATAACAAGTTTGAAAATCACATGAAACATTAAATGAGCACAGCTAGAATGTGTAGGAGGGTTGGATGAACTGATCCAAATATGAAATGGGCTTGACAAAGAGCTTCTGAAAGTGTAGAATGAGTTCTTGAAGGTTTGTGAAGGTTTTCGAAGTTTGAAAATGTCAAAAGCAAAGATAGTTCAAAGATGGTTCGTCTTGAATGGGTCAAAGATGTATATTTCAAGTGAGAAGTGCTGAAAAACGATGGAGGGTGTGTCTGAGATATGAAGGATATGTGTCCAATAGAAACAATAGTCAATTGAAAGATGTCAAAATGCGTCAAAATGTGAATTTCTGGACTCAAGGCATTCTGATCATATCATTGTGTTGATGCCTCCCTCACCAGTCTAGCTATGTATTTTTGCAATTGGCATATCCTTCATGAGTATATGAATAATATAACTTGCTAGTATACTATAACTGTATGGTACTAGTCTCGTTCCAATAGTCTGATGAAGCTAGGCCCAGAGTTATCTAAGGAAACCACAGCAGAGCTCAGCAGACTCAGTTCATGGCAGCTAGCTAGACAAAGTAGCTGTGATAAAACATTTATATTGCACAGACTCTCAACAACATGAAGCCTTATACCTAGTAATATATGGTAGAGGTCTGAGAACTCAAATAAGCACCAAGGACAAGGCATTATTGCATGTTCTAGAGCAAGCTAGCACAGCTAGCGTGGTGTTAAAGCTGAATTTTCTTAAACTAATGCATATCTAATCTAAGTTGCACATCTAACAACATGAGCCTAAACTAGGGAGCACATGTGATTGATTACACATATCTTGGACTGATAGAGCCAAACTTGATCAGCATAATTGATACAACATGTCAAGCACATCAGTGCTATTGCCAAAACCAGAAGGTAGAGTGATGTCACATGATGATAATGTTGAGCACACAGAGCTTGTAACAGACACACAAGCTATGGTGTCAAATGACATAGCAGACCACAAGGGATAATTGGCACCATATGTTAAGATAAGGAGCTGAGTGTCTGACAAACCAATCATATAACTAGCTCAATTGGAAACAATCAAGCTTAATAGATAAAAATGCAAAAGATGTGCATGTCATCACGGCCGACACAAAGCAAGGAATTGCCATGGAGAAATCCTTGGCAAGCTTGGTGTGATATCCATGCGGGCGTTGCATGTGGGCTAGCATGAAGAAATGCAGATGTGAGCATGATCTAGATGAGGATCAGGCATGAGCAGGTATAAAAGCTGCTTGCTTTCAAGGAAGGAACCCAGACAAGCAGAACCCAGTCGAGCGCATCAAGCAGAGCAGTGACCAAAGCTTTGTATAGTGCAATCGCTGCTTAGTCTCGAATGAGGTAGCAGACGAATGGATAAACCATGAGTATTATTGCCAGTACACACATTAGCTCAGTGTTGGGGCCAACAGCTTGGAACCAACATTAAACTTGAAGTGCAATAGTTGGTTGTTGTTCTGACCTAGCTGTTCTAAAATTGCTGAGTTCACAAAAGAAAGAAAGAACAAGTCATAGTTGTAGCTTGAGTCTTGAGTCTGTTTCAATTGTTTGATCTGTCCAAGAAAATCTGGATGTGCTTGTTCAGTTCTTCTAAAGATACAGATGGACAAGAAGACAGCTCCAGTCTAGTGTTAAGGCATTGCAGAACCCATTGAGATCTTGGGGGACTTATAAACCAAACAATATAATTTCATTTCTGTCTATAATCTAGCGTGACATACTCAATAAATGAAAGCATAAGAACTGAGAAAACAGATAGTGAGGTAGCTTGTTTTACTCAAAGATTTCAAGAGACTACACCACTATTTTGGCTCCAGGTAGTCACAACCTGGATGCAAACAGATGGTCACACTATTTCTCCATGTAGGACCAGGTTGAGGACGACTGGTGTCATGGTGAAAAAGAACTAATAGCAGACTGGGACCAGGTATCATGGTGTCAATATGTGCAAAAACATGGTGACCAGAGAGGGTTTCAGCTTTGTTCCATCTGTGTACCAGCTGGAGCATTCACGATGACACCTGTAGCTTATTTGAAGTACATATATTTAATACTTACAGTTTATATTCAGGCAATGGATAAGAGTTTTTTAAAACAGTAAAATTGTCTGGCTGCTACATGCATGGTCCTAATAGCTACTACATAATACCAAACTTCCAAATCTGGACTTCACAAGAAAAAAAACCCACAATCAACTCGAAAGAGCCTAGCACAAGGTTTATCAGTGCTTACAGAGATTGGAAGTAATGCAAGCCTCACCTTGGCTTCAATCAATTCAAAGGCCACAAAGCCTTCCTAAAGTGATCTGCATGAAGTGGATCAGCCCTACTGCAAGGTCACGAGAAGTGGATGAACATACTAGGTTCCAGGCAAATCGACGCAGCAAGGAGGGGAACAACCCTCTCCTGTCATGTCAATTCACATTTTTTGACACAGCAGGGAGATTTCTTGGAGGGAGAACCCTCCCTGCTATGTCGATTTGTGTGTAAGGGGTGGGGGTGTCAAATGGGGTGGGAACAACTGGGGGGGGAGAGGGAGGGAGTTAGAATTAGAATACAAAAGTTTTTAATTTACAGACAAACCTTTTATGGGGATGCTGGGCACGACAGTCCATCCCCACCATGCCCACCCTCATTATTGAGTTGTGCTTGTGTCCTCCACATCTTGCCCCATTCCCCCCCCTCTCCATCTCCATATCATCATATTCTGGGGCTTGTTTTTGTGTCCAGGGCTGGGTGGTGAATGTGGAGTGACTGAGACATTTGGCAGATTGGAAGACCCACCAAATCCATGGCACCAGGAGTGAGTTTCGAACAGATATGCCATGGTGACCCATATCCATACCCATGCTCCCCCATACACCTCCAATTGGGCTGCAGGTTTTCGCCAGGATGCACAAAAATGTTGTTATCAGGTATTTCTCCAAGGTGAACCACCCTCCAGTCCACTGAGCCCTGTCACCCAGCATCCTTCCATATCAATTCCACCTAGTGAGAGTCCATGGTTATTATAGTTCATACACATGTACTCTAGTTCTCTCATGGCTCTGATAGCGAGCTGGGGTATAGCATGACACTGGGTTGGCAAATATAATCTAGATGGGACTCTGGAATGTGTCATACAGGAGATATTGAGTCTGGGTACTATGTGGTGTCCATGTCAAGTTCAGTAGGTAATCCATCTAATCGTGTTCTCTTTGAGGGCCCTCCCTCAGGACCTTTCTTAGTGGCCTCCATCATCTTCCGCTTCTCAGCCGTCTCTTTCCACTTGATTTCTTGTGTACCGTGAAGCCGGCTAGCATACACGTCATGGTCAGCACGGTGGTTTGCTGAATAAGTGATTGGAGCTGTTAAATTGTGCGGAAGCACAGAACGAAGGAGATGCACGTTGTGGATTGATGAGAAAGTGGGGCAAAGACTTATGCTCAATGAAAGCTTCCGTCAGCTCTGTTTGACCGCGTTCCTGCACAACCCTCCGCTTTCCTGATGCAGTACATTTTGCTTCTCGGCAGTCATGTTGAACATTGTAAGCAAATAAGACATCCTGAAAGACAAGTTAACTTCGATAATCAAATGGTGAATGTGACTCAATACCTTTGACTGGATCAGAACCAAGGAAATCTCGTCAAGCCGGCGCGAAAGGATGGGCATTCCTGTAAGGGGAACCCCTTACACTTCCGATGCCCGCCCGTCTTCCGCTTCCGCTTCCGACTCCTGCCTGCCTTCCACTCCCGCTCCTGCCACCTCGTCTCTCTTCCGCAACGCATTCGGTCGAATGACATCTTACGCCACCCGCTCCCGATCGCATGATGTCACGTGATGTTGCATGATGTCGCAAGACTCATCGTCCCGACCCGACATCTCTTCCGACCCGCCTTCTGTCTATGACACGTTGACACGACACATATGCTGTACCTCACATGTATTTCCTAATTTCAGACTTATCTCTTATATCCATTATTTCGTATATTAGCCCACACCTACAGGTGGATCCTTATCCTTTCCTCTTTGGATCCCCTGCTAGGTATGTCTGTGATTAGAGTAGTATTACATAATAATCTAATCCCCTTTGGATCCCCTGCTAGTACCGCGTTCCGCTCCGCGTCCCG
>Ga0307508_10004241_pt1 | contig 14072 bp, 16 predicted proteins | sample 9_EM_MG_FD_203089 | JGI IMG/M metagenome (GOLD analysis project Ga0307508, IMG submission 203089) | Populus trichocarpa ectomycorrhiza microbial communities from riparian zone in the Pacific Northwest, United States - 9_EM | ecosystem: Host-associated > Plants > Roots > Unclassified | place... | reverse complement strand
TGTTCTGAAATTCGCTGTAATGCTTTGTTTTGCTTTGTCTTTTGTTACTTTGGGCGGTGTTAGAGAGATGGGAACCCCATGGGGGTGGTATGGCGAGGAGGAGCATACATAGCCTGTAGTGCTGAACGCAATAGATTGAAGTTGCATATTATCTCTCTCCACAGACCTACCTCTCTATCCCCGTGACCGGCGCTGCGACCATCCCTCCCCAGAACAACGAGCCCATGCAAGGCATGTGAGAAAAGCCGCGAAGAGACCACGCTGGGCGTGACGGATACTGCGAGAACAACGAGCCCACGCTGGGCATGACGGATACTGCGAGAACAACGAGCCCACGCAAGGCGTGTGAGAAGAACCGCGAAGAGACCACGCCGGGCATAACGGATACCGCGAGAACAACGAGCCCACGCAAGGCGTGTGAGAAGAGCCGTGAAGAAACCACACCGGGTGTGACGGATACCACGAGAACAACGAGCCCATGCAAGGTGTGTGAGAAGAGCCGCGAAGAGACTACGCCGGGCGTGACGGATACCGCGAGAACAACGAGGCCACGCAAGGTGTGTGAGAAGAGCCGCGAAGAGACCACGTCAGGCGTGACGGATACCGCGAGAACAATGAGCCCACGCCAGACGTGTGAATACACCAGAAGTGTGAGTACGCCGGAAGTGTGAGTAGGGGCGCTCGCTCCGCAGACCCAAGCCTACGTTGCCTGTCGAGCCAGAACGGAGAAGTCAAGGCAGGATCTTGACACTAGATTGCGTCTCCCCCATCGACACCTGACGTAGCAACAAGAAAGACACGGTGGAGTCCTCGGACCCCCTCAACCTGAGAGAATTCAGGGACGTCCCTGACGACCAGCGAGCACCGAGTCCAGTAACCCCAGAGCAAAGATCCAGGCCACAGACCCCCGAGTCACCAGAACAAACCAGAAGAATGACGGAAGGACCCCACCTGTTGACAACGGAAATGTTGCAGGCCCTCCTAGCGGCACGCGAGAGACCGCCGCAGACCAGCTACCCAAAGCTCCGGGACCCCGAACCGTTCGAAGGAGAAAAAGCAAAATTCAAAACGTTCCTGGCGTAGTGCGAGCTGAAGTTTAGAACAGAGGGAAATCGATTCGATGACGATGAGAAAAAAACGGGATACGCATCCTCCCTACTCCGGGGGGTGGCATGGAACTGGGTGGAAACCTTTCTGAACCAGGAAGGAGGAATCAACCTAACCTGGGAAGAACTGAAAACTAACATGAGACATGCGTTTAGCCAAGTACACACAGAGGAAATCGCATTCGAGAAATTCCAGAAAATCCAGCAAGGACATCGAACGGCGGCAACCTACTGGGCAGAATGCCAGCGGATCAAAGCAGATCTCCCGTACGCTGACAACGTATGCATTGCACAATTCCGAGACGGATTACACCCCAATGTAAAAGGCACCTAGTCATGAGCGAAATCCCCGCCCCAGTCTTGGTGGACTATGCCACCGTCGCCATCAAAACGGATAGCCGTCTATGCAACCTCGGAGTCATTACTCGACGACCTACCACCAACCCAGAAGCACGCTTCCATGTCCACACAAAAGAGCCTCCGTCAATACCCCTGGGAGACCCTATGGACCTCGATGCCACCCGACGATTCAAATTCGCAAGGACACCGAACCGATTCCCACGATGAGTAATCACGTGAGAATGTTACATCTGTGGAAAGAAAGGACATTTCGCAAAAGAATGCCCCAGCCCAGGAAAGAATGAATTCCATGGAGAAGACCATACAGGGTCGCAGAAGCCACCTTCGAGGAAACGACCGAGGAAGAACCGTTGGGAAACGACAGCCCTCGGGAATAGACAACTGCAACAGTCACCCGGGGGAGAAGCCAGTTGCGAAAGAGGAACCTCCCTACCAGGTCGGGACCACCCAGTACGATCGGGAAGAAAAAATAATGATCAAAGTAAGGATCCAGAGAACTGATGGCAAGGAGTGTACCACCACAGCCCTGGTGGACAGTGGAGCATCAGAAAACTTCATCGATAAGGCCTATGCTGAGGCCAGCGAAATACCCATGCAGCAGAAAACGACGCCAAGACGAGTACTAACAGTCGATGGGAGGGAGGTCACTGGTGGGCCGGTAACCCACAACACTGAAATCCACCTAACCATCAACCACCACGAAGAAGATATCTGGCTACACTGTATCACGATCGGGAACGCCCCGATCATCTTAGGGCTTCCGTGGCTCAAGCTCCATGACCTGGTGATAGGATGGAAAAATCATACTGTGAAGTTCCATTCGGACCACTGCACCGACAGATGCTTGCCCAGCTCGCCGAAAGCCAACACCGTCCCTGAGGAGAAAGCCAGGGAGCAATACTACAAGAAGACACTGGCAGAAGAAGAATGGGAAATTGGCGAAACGGACTCATGGGAGGTATACCAGACAGTAATCAACAAAATCAAGGAACCCTCCAGGACTAGCAAAAAGCCAATTCCCCCGGAATACCACGAATTCCTCGAGGTGTTCACCAAGAAAGAACCAATGGCCCCTCTGCCCCACCGCACTCAGAACCACCATATTCTGTTGGAAGAAGGGAAGACGCCCCCGTATGAGCCCCTAAGGCCCCTGAACGAAGAAAAAATGAAGGCCCTCAGAGAGTACTTAGAAACCAATGAGAAACTGGGATGGATCCGCGTATCCACCTCCCCAGCGGGGGCCCCAATACACTTTGTCAACAAAAAGAACGGAGGATTACGCATGTGTGTAGACTACCGGCAGTTGAACGAAATCACAATCAAAGATCGAACCCCGCTGCCATTAATCGGAGAATCCCTCGATCAACTATCCAGCGCCACCATCTACACCAAACTGGACATCCGAGACGCATACTACAACCTCCGTATTGGAAAAGGAGACGAATGGAAAACGGCGTTTCGTACTCGATACAGACTGTATGAGTATTGCGTCATGCCATTCGGACTCACCAACGCCCCGGCCTCCTTTCAGCGATGGATGAATGAGATCCTAAGCAACTATCTGGACATCTTCTGTGTGGCATATCTGGACGACATCCTGGTCTTCTCACCCGACGAGGAGACACACCGGGAACATGTCCAGGCAATACTCACATGAGTACGAGACACCGGACTGAAGCTGAAAGCGTCCAAATGCGAATTCCACACAAAAGAGACAGAATACCTAGGATACGTCATATCACCACAAGGACTAAGAATGGACGAAGAAATAATCCGGACCATCAGGGACTGGAAGGAACTGACGAATGTCAAAGGAATACAGAGTTTTCTGGGCTTTGCCAATTTTTACCAACTGTTCATCAGAGACTACAGCAAGATTACAATGCCTCTATCCTCCCTGACAAGGAAGGAAAAAGCATGGGAATGGGGGGATAAGCAGCAGGAGGTATTTGAGACGCTCAAGGAAGCAATGATCATGGAACCAATACTGCAACACTTCGACCCGGAACGGGCCGTTACCATCGAAACGGATGCATCAGACTACACCATAGGAGCAATCTGCTCCCAACCCGACGAGAAAGGGATCCTACATCCTGTAGCATATTACTCAAGGAAACTCAAGGACCCGGAACGCAACTACGATATCCACGACAAAGAACTACTGGCGATCGTAGACGCACTGCGAAAATGGGATACCTACTGCAAGACAACAGGACCCAAAATCACGATTCTCACAGATCACAAGAAACTCGAATACTGGAAAACAAAAAAAGATCTCAATTTGCGACAAGCCCGGTGGGGTGCGCGATTAGCTAACTATGACTTCGTGATCAAGTATCGACCTGGGAAATTGGCCGGCAAGCCAGACATCCTCTCTAGAGAGTCAGGAGATGTGACACCTGGGTACGCGAGTACAGAGGTGGAGGTAAGGATATTCGTAGAGTCAGGTTCGATTTCTTTATTCACAGTGGAATAATCTTAGGTTCGTCGTGTCGGGGTGTTTCGTGAGTGTGTTATCCGAGGATCGGAAAATGAGAGTAGTCGGTGAGGTTTGTTCGTATGGTTTATATGCAGAACTCTTTTTCGTCACGTGGTTTCTCTTTTCCCCCCGTCGACACGCCGGGTCCCCTAGTCTGAAGACGCGCGGCCTCAAAGAGCTCCGCACATGGGTGAGGTTGGTCCTGACCGGTTCTAGCGATAAGGGTGGAGGCTAACAGTCAGCAACCTCGTACTTCCCCCCGTCGCTAGTCTTCCGGACTATGTGGGCTTCGTATCGAGGTCCTAGTTAGGATCGGTCGTAACTCTTTCGGAGCTCGCCGTCCCTCCTAGTTTGCCGCTGTCCCCGCTCCGGAGTTATCCTTTCGCCCGTTCGTCTCGGCCGTAAGGTCCTAACTCCGGGTCTTATCTCCCGTCTAGACTCTCCCAGACCGGTCTTGCAACATAGGCCCCGCTTATGGCGTGTGACTTGCAGGAAGTTAGTTCTGCCCTTATCTCGTTCTCGTATGCAGCAGCTACAAGAGTCGGCAGTGCGTCGGGTCTACCCGGCAGGCTGGCCTAAGATCCATCACCCACTGAGGTTACCCTCGGCTCCACCTGCTCTTGCCAAACTGCTTTCCGAGGCCCCGAGATTTTATCAGGGATCCCTAGCCACGTGACTTACCATTTTTGGCTACCTCTCTCTTTGTGCCTTTTTCCCTTTGTTACCCTCGGGTGTAACACTACTCACCCTCTTTCTTAGCTGCAGCCCGAAGCTGATTTATCCCGACTCCCTCTCTTTCTTCGTGTGAATTTGGTGGAATGCAGTCCTCCAGCCCCTGCATCCCTCCGGCTGCCTGGTCCCGAGGAAAACCCTCCCGCGGGAAAAACTTCGGAACCAATTTGATCGGTGGCTGGCCCTCGGATCTGGGTGGTCTCCCGACCGGTCCAGGATCCTACTGTCGGAGTGGTGCAAAAGGAAACCAGGAAACAGCATCATTCCCCCGAAGAGGTGATCAGAAGACGTGTTGGCCTGGCACGCCGGTGTAGCAGGGGATCGGGCCTGCTGTATGGTAGTCTCGCCGCCAGAGCCGGTCAAAACCAGTGGCTCTTAACCGGCCACCCACGCCTCACCACAGTTAAAGGACGGATGCTGTTTCTTTCTGAGATTACAATACCTTTTGCTCTTCTACTCGTCGAAAGGTCTTTGTTTGGATGAAGTCCTCCCCCCCTTCATCCTACTACCCCCCGACCGTGCTTCAACCCCATTGGCTTCGATATGCGCCAGGGGTGGGTCGGAGTCTAGCCCTCGGTGAGCCCGTAGTCCCTCGGCGCGTCTGGATTCCGTTGGTGAAACTCTCGAAGTTTCTGCAGGCCGCCTACCGAAAAGTTATCGTATGGTTCTTCCGTCCAGTCCTTCCGGTCCGGGTAGTCGAGCCACTTGACGAGGTACAGGACGCGGTGCCCTTTCCTGGTACTCCCAAGGACCTCGTCAACATCGTATTCCTCGCTTTGTTCAATATCGTCGGCCTCCCGGAGTATCTTCAAGGGGTCCGGCGGTGCCCGATGTTCACTGGTTCGATAGGGTTTGAGTAGTGACACATGAAAGACGTTGTGGATCTTCCATTTCCAGGGCAGTGTAAGTCGAACTGCGAGGGGCGAGACGATTTTTTCCACCTGGAAGGGGCTATGATTCTTGTGGTCCAGCTTCTGGGAGGGTCAGCGTGTCTTGATGTTGCGCCCGTTGAGCATTACCAAGTCCCCGATCTGGTATTCCGGGGGCTCGTTGCGCTGGGGATCCGTGTAGCGGCGCATTCACTCGTGTGCCGCTTCCAGTCGTTTGGTGGACGCCTTGTGTACCGCGTGCATCCAGTGGGCGTAGAGCTTGCTGGCGGGGTTCAAGGGGCCCGAAGCGGCCGGGTCGGAGGATATGGGATGGAATCCGTAGTTAGCGTAGAACGGAGACATCCAGTTGCCCATGGTGATCGAATTGTCGTAGGCGAACTCCGCCATTGGGAGTAGGCCTACCCAGTTGTCTTGCTCGTGGCTGATAAACACTCGGAGGTATGCTCCAATTGTCTGGTTGAGGCGTTCCGTCTGTCCGTCGGTTTGGGGGTGGAAGGCCGTCGACATCCTTGGGCGAATACTGGATAGCCGTAGAAATTCTTGCCATGTCTTGGAGGTGAATCGCGAGTCCCGATCCGAGACGATGTCCGAGGGTAGCCCGTGGTGCTTCCAGATTTCCTGGGCGAAGATGACCGCCAGGTCGGCTGCCATCTTCTTTTCTTTTCCCAGGGGAAGAAAATGCGCCATCTTTGTGAATCGGTCTATAACCACCTACAATTGGTCACATCCTTCCGAGAGTGGCAGCTCCGTGATGAAGTCCATTGCAATGGACTGCCAGAGGGCGTACGGTAGTTCCAAGGGAGAGGAAAGTCCGTACGGTTGGTGCCAGGCCGCCTTGTTCTTCTGGCATTCGGGGCAGCTTCGGACAAAGTTGATGATTCTTTCGTTCATTTTTGGCCACCAGAAGTTGCGTCGGATTAGCTCGATCGTCTTGTCCTGGCCCATGTGGCTGGCGACCTTTGTGTCGTGTTCTGATTCGAAAATCAGAGTTTTGAGGTTGCCATCCTCCGGGATCCAGAGCATACCCTTTCGGTAGAGTAGCCCCTCCTTGATCTCGAGGACCTCTTCCGTCCTGACCTTTCGGTCCCTCTGCCGCACCTCACGAGGGCGGGCAGCTTCCTCCTTGACCTTCCGGTCATTCAGTGCCGCTTTCCCCAGCACTGCTTCCAGTTCCTTTACCGCGCCTTGGTATTCCCTGTCCTTTTTCCCGGCCTCTTTGACTGCTTCCGCAAATCCTTCCGACCATTGCGGTGGTTGGAGTAATGCCAACCTTGCCGAAGAGCAGATGAACGTTCTTTCTCGTCTGTCTGGTTTTGCATAATCCAGTTCCGCGAAGTTGTCTTTTCGCAAAACTGTCGTAATCGGCTGGTTTTCACTCCCCCCTTTTCCAGGGCGGTACTCCGAGCACCTTGACAGAGCGTTTGGTTTCCCATTACGGTTTCCTGGTCGGTAGTAAATGCGAAAGTCGATACTGGACAGTTCCTGTGTCCACCGTGCCTGGCGTCGGTTGAGTACCTTTGTGGTTGTGAAGTACTCTAGGTTCTGGTGATCGCTGAACACCTGGACCTGATTCGTTGCCCCTTCGCAGTACCGGCGCCAGTGTTTGAAGGCATCGACGATTGCCAGGAGTTCCTTGTCGTGGATTTTGTAGTTGATTTCCGCCAGCTGGAACTTTCGGGAGTGGAAGGCAACCGGGTGTAGTCTCCCTTCTTCATCTCTCTGCGATAGGACGGCTCCGATGGCGAGGTCGGAGGCATCGGTTTCGATGATCACCGTTTTGGTGGCGTCGAAATGGTCAAGTATTGGAGCCGTCGTGAATCGTCGCTTCAGCTCCCGAAAGGCTTCTTCTGCCTGTGGGTTCCATTCCCGTTCCTTTTTTCCTCCCTTCGTCAGCTCCGTTAGGGGTCTGGCAACTCAGGAGTAGTCCTTGATGAAGCGTCGGTAAAAATTGGCGAACCCCAAGAAGGACTGCACTTCTGTTAGCGATGCCGGAGTCTTCCAGTCCAGCACTGCCTCCACTTTTCCCCTTGCCATTTGGATTCCCTCCTGTCCAATGACATATCCCAGGAATTCCACTTCCTGGGTTTTCCAGATGCACTTGTCCGGTGAGACTGTCAGTCGGTTTTCCTGCAGCCTCCTCAATACTTCCTTGACCCGTTGATTGTGCTTCTCCTCAATTTTTGCATAGATCAAGAAGTCGTCCATGTAAAATAGGAGGCCTAAGTCGATCATGTCGGAGAAGACGTGGTTCATCATATCCTGGAAGGTTGACGGAGCGTTGGTCTGTCCAAATGGCATGACTTGGAATTCGTACAGCCCATAACGAGTTCGGAAGGCTGTTTTCCATTCGTCGCCTTCCCGAATGCGGATCAGGTTAAACCCATTCTTTAGGTCCAGCTTGGTGAACCATCTGGCTCCTTGTACTCGGTCCTGTAGTTTCTGCATCAGAGGGAGGGGGTACCGGTTGGGAATCGTTATCCGGTTGAGGGTTCGGTAGTAGACGCACAGCCGGAGTCCCCTCTCGTTTGGCTTTGGTACAAACAGAATCGGATATCCAGCCGGTGAGGTGGACCTCCGGATTTTGCCCATCCTCAACATCTCCTTGAGCCACTCCCTGAGGGTCTGAAGCTCGTACTCCGAGAGGGGGTAGATCGGTCCCCAGGGGGCAGTTTCTCCTTCCTTAAGGTCGATCTTGCAATCATATGGCCGGTGTGTTGGCAGCGCTTCTGCCGCTTCCTGGCCCATGATGTCGAGATATCCTCTGAATTCCTTAGGGATCTGGTCCCGAGGGTCCTCCACTATCGCTGAGACATATCCGATGACTTTGGCTTCCGGGTCCAGGGCAACCGTCTCGTCCAAGGATAGGGCGAATTCTGCGGTTTCGAACCGCGTGCATTTCTCCAGGCAATTGTGGCTGCTGAAGCGGAGTTCTTCCGAGTCCCATACGCCCTGGGGGGGGTGCTTCGCAATCCACCAGAATGGCAGGAAGAGGTCGACTTCTGGCTCCAATGGTGCGACCTCGAACACCTCCCAGGAATAGTGCTTTCGATGCTGAAGCAGGAGCGGCTCGGTGTATTCCATTCCTGCCCCTTTGACTTCTTCCCCCGAACAGTTCAGTAGTGGGGCTGCTTCTCTTCTGCGGATTCGGGGTATGTCGAGCTGCTCGGTAATCCTCGTGCTAATCAGAGGTACCGAGCAACCGGTGTCGAGCAGGACCCGTACCGTGTGTTGGGTTGGACCCCACGAAATGATCATGGTGGTGATCGGTCTTTTGCCGCATTGTGGTTTGTTCGTAGACTTTTCGGGTGAGGCTTCGTTATGGTTTAGCCTTCTTCGTTGTCTATCCTGCGAGGTTCCAGTGCTTGGTTCCTCCGGACCCTTTCGTTTTCGGTTTGTCCCACAAATTATTGGGAAGGACCTGGGGTGCGGCGAGCCCCGTCCTTCTAAAAATCCGAGTCGTCTTGCCAGGCTGACTGGAGCGTTATGGCCGCGGCTTCCCGCATGTCCTCATCCTCGATTTTGACGTGGATCGCTTTGGCTTGTTTGGGGGCAGGAGCCTCCTCGGCCCCCTCCTCTCTCTTCCTTATCCCTTGGATCGAGCTCACCTGCTTCGGGGCTTCTGGTAGCTCTGTGCCCTTGACCGTTGTTCGGGCGTAACAGTCCTGGGTGGTGTGGTTGTCCCGGCCACACCTCCAGCAGTTGGCCTTGCTGGTTTTGTGGGAGTCGATCTCGTTTTGTGGGACCCCCTTGAAGGTGTTGCCACCACTTCCCCAGTGGCTCTCTGCCCACAGTTTCCTTGGCTATCAGCCTTGCCCCCCGAGTCAGACTTCCCAGCCTGCTTGGGGCCACTGCTCTCCTTGCCCTTTCGAGCATTGCCCGGATTTTTCCCATCCAGGCTGTCCTTTCGTCCTGCACCGTTACCCGACTGCATCTTACGGGCCGCCTTCAGGGCCCTCCTTCGTTCCACGTGAAGACCGGCATTGTAGGTGGCTGTGAGGAAGTGTTCATCGTCTATGAACTCCTCCATATAATGGGCGAAGCGCATGTCCAGGATGTTGTCGGGTATAACCTGGTCAATCTTCTCCCTCAGTCCTTCGCTGGTTGCTTGAGCGTATACGTTCAAAGCCCGGAATTCCGTGAAGTAGGCCTTGATGTCGCCCTTGTAGCAGAGCTGGCTGAGCTTTAGCTGGGCGTTCGCGGCTTCCCTGGTGTCTCGAAATTCGGCCCAGATTGCCGCAGTGTATCGGGCCCAGGTGTCCCGGTCCGCCATTGTCCTTCGTCGGTGCTGGTGCCAGGCTTTCGCAGTGTCTGACAGCAGTGTTCCCACCCAGGCGATTTTCTGGGTGTCGAGGGTTTCCAGGTAGAACCCGAGGTACTCAAGAACCGATTCCCACCAGACGTTGAACGCCAAGGTGAGTTTCCCGTCGAAGGATTCTGGGTTCTTTAGCTTGAGCTGGGAAGTATTGGTTCTTACCTCCGGGGCCCTTTGGTCGGTTCGGGCTGCTACGATGCCTTCCCCCACAAGTCGAGCGATTTCTTCGGGGGTGAGCATGGTGGCAATGTGCCCTTCTTGAAGGGGGGTGGCTCCCGGTGGGGGTCTTCCGGTTACCGGGTTTCGCCGCCTCTCCGGGACTATATACATGTCGTCGTCGTTGTTGTTGCCTGGGTCTTCGTTCCCGGTGGGGTTCTTCGGTTCCGGGGAGGGAGACCGGGGTACCAACCTTGTACGGGGTCGTCTTGGGGGGTCTCCTCCGGCCCCTCCCGCCGCTGCTTCCGGGGTTCCTTCCCTTCAAGCTGGGAGGGGGACGTCCTTTGGGAGAGCCGACTGTAGGTAAGTGGGCGTGGTGGTCACCCGTTTAATGGCACTTACCTCCGTGCGTAGCCATTGTTGTTCCCTGGCCAGTCACTCGGTTTCCTCCTGTTGGTTCATGGCCCACTTTTCGCAGTTGGTGTTCCAGGTCTGTTGTTCCTCCGCCCGTTTTCGGTCCGCAACCTGGAGAAACTGGACGGCGTCATTCAACCGTGTGATCCGGGTGATCTGGTGCCCCTCCTTCTCGGCCTGGTCCTTGTCGCGGGAGGTGATGGCTGTCCAGACATCAGTGGTGAATTTCTGAGCGGCGCTTGCGGTGCGCATTAGCTCAGTTTGCATCCATTCGTGGGATACAGTCGTGTTGGCCTCGGCCGTCTTGTAGACGTACTCGAGGGCTTGCGTGTGCAGGTGGTAGTTGCGCTCAATCGTGACGATTCGTTGGTCGGCCCGATTGTAGGCGTCGCCACATATTCCATGTAGCTGCTCCAGGTCCCATTGAGCTTGCTGGCGCTGCGTAACCAGCAGTCGGACCCAGGCAGTGGGGTTTGGGAGGTCGATCGTCGATTGGTCGGTTTCGGTGTCGCTGTAGACTTCCAGCGTGGTCTGTGGGTATTCCAACCGGAGCATATCGACGTTGGATTCGGTCATTTTTCTAGTACAGGTCTAGGAAGTGTCCTGTATAGATTGTTTCGTCGTCGTAAAAGGTATAGTCACAGATTTCACGGAATTCGTATCCGTCGAGGTCGGCGCTCAGATTATTGGTTGCGCAGTTGCTCCAGTACTGTGTGTACCAGTTCTCGGGGATGCAGTCGATTGCTTCGGTGGGTATCGCTCCGTCGACTTCTTCGTCCCACTTATCGCAGTTCGAAAACTTGCTGTCAATTGAGGAGAAGGTGTGGTCGAGCGAGTATTGAGAGGTGGGTTCGAATATGTGTGAGCGTTCGAGCAGGTAGAAGTGGTCGTGCTCGAATGAGGGCATGTGTAGGGGTAAATCGAAGGTGACTTGTGAAGTAAGATTATAGCGTGACACCTGGGTACGCGAGTACGGAGATGGAGGTAAGGATATTCGTAGAGTCAGGTTCGATTTCTTTATTCACAGCAGAATAATCTTAGGTTCGTTGTGTCGGGGTGTTTCGTGAGTGTGTTATCCGAGGATCGGGAAATGAGGGTAGTTGGTGAGGTTCGTTCGTGTGGTTTATATGCAGAACTCTTTTTCGTCACATGGTTTCTCTTTTTCCCCCCGTCGACACGCCGGGTCCCCTAGTCTCAAGACGCGCGGCCTCAAAGAGCTCCGCACATGGGTGAGGTTGGTCCTGACCGGTTCTAGCGATAAGGGTGGAGGCTAACAGTCAGCAACCTCGTACTTCCCCCCGTCGCTAGTCTTCCGGACTATGTGGGCTTCGTATCGAGGTCCTAGTTAGGATCGGTCGTAACTCTTTCGGAGCTTGCCGTCCCTCCTAGTTTGCCACTGTCCCCGCTCCGGAGTTATCCTTTAGCCCGTTCGTCTCGGCCGTAAGGTCCTAACTCCGGGTCTTATCTCCCGTCTAGACTCTCCCAGACCGGTCTTGCAACATAGGCCCCACTTATAGCGTACGACTTGCAGAAAGCTAGTTCTGCCCTTATCTCGCTCTCGTATCCAGCGGCTACAAGAGTCGGCAGTGTGTTGGGTCTACCCGGCAGGCTGGCCTAAGATCCATCACCCGCTGAGGTTACCCTTGGCTCCACCTGCTCTTGCCGAACTGCTTTCTGAGGCCCCGAGATTTTATCAGGGATCCCTAGCCACGTGACTTACCGTTTCTGGCTACCTCTCTCTTTGTGCCTTTTTCCCTTTGTTACCCTCGGGTGTAACAGGAGACTCTCCCTGGGAAGGGGATATGAAGCATCGACAGAACCACGGCCGAATCCTGTTACCCGAAGAAGCTTTCGAAGCACTCCAGGCCAACACAACAGAAACCATCAACCTCGAGATAGACAAGGAACTCCTGAATGAAATACGGACACTAAGCGCAGCAGATAAAGAGATCCAAGAAATCCGGAGGAAAAAGGCGAGCAGGACCACCCGCGATGGAAATATCGCGCTAGGGTTATACGAGGAAAACAGTGGGCTGCTAATGTACGACGGCCTCATATGGATCCCGGACAACGACACCCTGCGACTACGCATATTAAGAGACCACCATGACGTGCAAGCCGCGGGACACCCGGGCCGAGCAAGAACCCTGGAACTTTTGTTAGCCGAAATTTCTACTGGCCAGGGCAACGAAAGTACATCCACAGATACGTCGACCACTGTGACACCTGCCATCGCATCAAGCCAATCCGACATGCACCATTTGGACTGCTAAAGCCACTCGAACTCCCACACTGGCCGTGGGACATGATATCAATGGGCTTTATCACCGCACTGCCAACGAGCAACGGAAAAGACACGTTATGGGTAATAATCGATCACCTCACAAAGATGGGACATTTCGTCACCTGCCAGGGCACCATGAACCCTGAAGACCTAGCAGACCACTTCCTCTGACAAGTCATATGACCCCACGGACTGCCAAGCAGTATTGTATCAGACAGAGGGTCCCTGTTTACCTCAGTCTTCTGGAAACGAGTAACGGAAGCACTCGGGATATCACGCAACCTCAGCACAGCTTTCCACCCACAGACGGACGGACAAAGGGAAAGAGCCAATGCCACCCTCGAGCGTTATCTCCGGGCATACTGCAACTACCAACAGGACAACTGGGAAAGGTTGTTGCCAATTGCCGAATTCTGCTACAACAACACACAAACCGGAACCACAAGAATAACCCCCTTCTTTGCCAACTACAGATATCACCCTCAATTCCTGCCAGACCTCGACACCTGGAACAATGAAACCCCAGAAGTGTCGGAATATGTTACAGCATTAAGAAGGTTTCATGAAGAACTTCGAGCAGAGATTAAGGAAGCCCAAATGTCTCAAGCTGAGAAAGCCAACAAAGCACGACATCCGGACCCGGTATTGAACCCAGGAGACAAGGTCTGGCTACGACGAAAACACATCTGAACAACCCTACCATTGAACAAACTGGACCACAAGCAAATAGGCCCATACACTATCCTCGAGAAGGTGCGCTTATGAGCATATAAACTGGACCTGACGGCCACTGTCAAGATCCACCCAGTCTTCCACATCAGCCTTCTTGAACCTACAGCCAGCACCGAACCCATCCCAGGACACCAACAACCACTGCCACCACCCATGATCATCCAAGAAAAGCAAGAGTGGGAAGTAGAGAAGATTCTCGACTCCCGACGCCATAGAAACAAGATCCAGTATCGAGTCAAGTGGACTGGCTTCCACGACCCCGATCGTACCTGGTATCCGTCCCACAACTTCGAGAACTCGCCCGACCTCATCCTCCAATTCCACGAGGAATATCCGGAGAAGCCGGCCCCCCAAAACTAGCAGCATGTCTACCACCACCACGGTCGACACCAACGAAGGCTGGACCTTCGCTGGCTGCAGCCTGTAACGGCGGCGGTTCTCCAAGGTACTCGAGTGAGTTCTGGTGACTCCAGCGAGAGCGGGAGCGGAAGCGGGGGGGGGGAACGGGAACGGGAACGCGAATGGAACGGGAACGGGAAGGGAACGGGAACGGGAACGGGAACGGGAACGTCAACGGACGTTTCGACAGAGACGGACAGCGTCAGAC
>Ga0307508_10004240_pt1 | contig 14076 bp, 8 predicted proteins | sample 9_EM_MG_FD_203089 | JGI IMG/M metagenome (GOLD analysis project Ga0307508, IMG submission 203089) | Populus trichocarpa ectomycorrhiza microbial communities from riparian zone in the Pacific Northwest, United States - 9_EM | ecosystem: Host-associated > Plants > Roots > Unclassified | place... | reverse complement strand
CAACTCGAGTGCGCGTCCTGTCGTCCAACTGGGGTAACAGCTTCTGTCGCTGGCTTGAAATCTCCAAAAACAGATATCGGACCAAAAGATCAACATCGGACTCAGGACCATAACCTATGAGTGAGCCATAACCATTTTCGTCTAGCCATTGGATCTGCGCAACGAGCGCTGCGATGTAGCGGGCAACTGTTGGGATATAGATATTGGTGGGAGGACGCATGGGTGACTGACAAGGATAATGAGGAAGAAAGCGCGTATCTGGCTTGGTCAATAGGAATGGGCGGAAGATGCCAGTGTCTGGATCTGGGTGCATATTTTGTTCCACAAGCACCGCATTGAGGGCCTCGCAGTCCGGCACTTTGATGTAGCCACTGGGTCCCACGTCAACGACGAGGTGGGTCGCCGATTCAGTCCAAATCTTGACGGAAAAGCTATCATCTGAACGTTTGATGATGCGAGGAGGTGGCTCAAGGTAGTCGTCCGTGTATTTCTTCTGTAGAGGAATTTCCTCCCAATGGTTCGTCTTGATCAATTCTGAGATAATCTCAGCGACCTCTTTATCGCGGATGAGTATATCAAGAGGCTATACAATGGGGAATCGAAGAGATGAGTGGTGAAATCAATGCAGGGTAAGTAACGAGACGGTCACCTCTTCAGAAAAGACTCCACAACCCATCCATTTCAATGCGAAGCGGCCTATGATAATGCATGGATGCTTACTGGCATCTAAGACATTGAAAACGTCGTCAAGGTAGCCTGCTTTCTTAGTGCCCATGGTAGTACTAAGTAGTAAGTTACCAAGTAGTAACGTGCTAATGAAGGCCATCGCGGAGCGTGGCAGGTACGAGTCCCTTCCAATTTTTTTTGGTCGTGATGCAATTAATTTACAGCTTAGCATGTCAGAATTTGTAAGAGCCAACCCATCGTAATACCAAATCCTGCCATCGCGGGTGATAATTTGGGCAGTGAAGTGTGCAGGATGCCACGATTAACAACTACACCTACACGAAATCGAGCGTTAAATTAACTCTCAAAGACGCGACCACTGAAGTCGAGAAATTGACGAACAACGATCGACTGAATCATGTGAATGCGAAAGGCGGGACCTCGGATACAGACTCCGGGAGTTACCGCACCTGGCACCATTACAGGACCCCGCGTTTCAACGGGATATAAGAACGAATCCCATAAATGGGACTCGTAATCTGGGTTTCGAGACTTTTTACCAAAAAAGGAAGTGCTCTGTCACATCAGTGACATCACGCCAGAAATTATGCACTGGCACTGGCAGTGGCAAACCCTCACTAAGTAACCCCTAAGCCAAACATCGGACAGCACCCATCGTTCGGTCAGTCACATAGGTACGTAGAATTCCTGATGTTCGAAGTGTGTACTAGAGGAGTTTTGAATTTCTCACAATTAGGATTAATTTTGTGTAACCTTTCCAGCACGTTGAAACGTTGAAGCTTGAAGCTTGAAGGACTGTCGAGACCCTCTCGGGGCAAAACGGGCGTTCATGCTGCCGTCGGATCACTTCAGCTCTCTACACTTTTCACTTAATTCAATACGCAAGTCAACCCACCTTGAACCTACAAGTACACACCAAGCCGCCGACCGTGCAATGGCACACTACCCTCACCAACCTCCGCTCTAAACGGTGACCGATTTCACTGGCTCAGATGGCCCGTATACCTTCTGGTCGTTCTCAATCTTCGTATTCAACCTTCAACAACTCATCTACCCCATCTAATGTTTCGGGTACCACCTCTTCTGCCATCTCACGGAGGACGATAATAACCCTGCAGAGCCTTCAAGCCCACATAACGTGATGGCGAACGTGAAACTTGATACTGGTACAGACGCGAAGATCACCAAATCCCAGAACAGGGACATAGAATTGATTGACCTGGCTTCCATTGGGCCAGCAGAGGTGTGGGGGTTGGAAGAAGAACGGGAAAGGTGAACTGGAGGTTAAGGGAGAGTATGCAGCTAAGCTTGGATGAGGCGAGGGTGTATGGGAAGTACGAGCCAGAGCGGATCTGCTCACGACGGAGGATTACGTCTAACAAGAATTTCTCACTTTGCGCCAAGTCGACCAGGTAGGAGAATACGGGACGGGACAGGAAACGCATCGGTGAAGCGACAACTTCGGCTGTGCCGTTAAGCTTTCGGCCGGGTGCATGGCAGGAGCGGTTTGACGGTGGATGAAAATCGACATCTGCATCCATCCAGTTTCAGTGTGCAGTCAGAATCGATTGACCCTTCCTCCGTAGCATCGATTTCGCCCATCTATCCCTGGAGGCTGTCAACGTCACAGCTTCCTCACCTACGCCAAAGAACATCTTTAGAAAGCTCTCCAACAAGGAGAACGCCCGCGTAGTCGAGCACGACTCCGATGCCTCTGGCGACGCCGCACTCGGAGTAGGCCTTTCAAGGCTCAGCGAGCAGGGAAACAGATTGACCACGATGAAATGGCTTCATTGACGCCCACTGTGCAATCGAGCAATCATCACTCGCGGAACCTCGGTCTGACGGGAGTCACCTTTCAAATCTACCCTAAAGAATCGCAATCGCGCCTTCGGTTGGTGGTGGGTCAGCAACCCCAAGTGGGTTTGGGATCACAGATGATGAGGCTGAGACTAGGACATGGGAAGAGGTTCGATTCCTAATCCTGGCCATACGAAAAGTATGAACAAGCAGGGTCGGCTGGGTTGGTACTACACCCAAAGCACAGATTCGCTCGAAGCTGGCCACAAGGAGGGAGCCCAAATGCAACGGCCACACTCTCCCAGTCGTTCCCTTCACGCCTTCACGAACAGAAGGAACCGCAAATGCCAGGCAACAGCATCAACTTCACCTTCGGCCTCCAGTGCTGTGCATCCAGCCGTCGTCCCTTCCATTAATGCTCCTCTTGTGATGTAGTCTGAGGAGGCCGAGAATTTGCTGGAGGGGTCATTGAGCGTTGGTGTACATGTGGTTCGTGAGGAGGTGGTTGAAGAGGCGGCCGTCGGCAATTCTTGCCAGCGAGATAACCGAGAGAGTTGGGTCTTTCGTACCAAGATATGTCGATTGAGTTGGCTGGACCACCGAATTTTGTCGTACAGTGGTGTGGAAGTGAGGTTTGAATGGAAGGGGGTCAAAGGCGAAGAACGAGGCGGGCTGAGGGCAGGAAAAGAGCAATCGAACTGCCAGTGGGTTCAGTTCGATTGCTGGGTGAGGTCGAGAACGGTCGGATAGGGAGAAGCTGAAGAAGGAGAAAAAGAAGTACCGAATGAGTGCAGTATCAGTATCTCGGACGAAACTGGATTTGGCACGCGGAGGGAGGACGGCGGATGAAGGACGGTCCAAGTGCAGAAGATGATGGCAACAAAAGTGATCCAGATGACTCGGAGACGCCTTGGGTATGTACTCTCAAAGTCAGAAGCGCTGCTGCCCTCAGTCCCACCTCAATAAAATATACGACTCCTGCTGTCGTATCACCTGCTTCAAGTTAAAGTCGGCACGTTGTCGCCTACGCCGCACCTTCCAAATGTGGTTGCGATGCTCAAGGTGCCATTCTCATTACCGGACGTGGAGGTGGAGAGGATGGTTATCTTCCAGAGTGATGCGAGAAGACCACGACTCAGACGAGGAGTTAGGATGCCGGCTGAGGAGATCATGGATGCTGTCCGCAACTATGATTGTGGCTGGTTGTGAGAGCGGGCTTTGGAGGTGTCTGTAAGGTGACGAGACGGAGAGGGATCGCGCATTCGAGGTTGAGCTCTGCTTGATCGTTCAGGACATATTTGGAAACTGTTTCCATTTTCGTCTGGAGCTGATGATATCCACGTCGCGTTCTTTAACTCATGTCGCATGCACATCCCTGTAGTCTTTTTAGGTCCTATATAATACCTGTTTGCCCTCTAAATTATGAACGGCCATTAGAATATACTTTATATACAACTTGTAAGCTCCGTAACTGTGACTGCTGTCATCCTATCACATTTCTATTAACTGGCCAACAGAATGTCGTGTGTGTATCCAATTATTGCATTTGACTACAGTACCGGGAATCAGGATTTTCGGCTTGTCAGAGAATCCCCTCAAGTACTACATAAACATTATATATGTTGATCCCGCGCAGTAATGACACAAACCTTCTGTTCGAAAGTTTTATTGACTCAAATTTTTTGAGAAAATGAGACACCAAGTTTGAAGTGTGGATCTGGACTTGGTAAAGCTTGGGGACCAATTGGGCTGGAACTGAGGCCGACATTCATGTTGTTCAAGTTTGAGTCTTGACTTGACAAGGACGTTTTGTATTCGCCATATATCTCGGTTTGGACGATGTCCACAGGGTAAGGCTCCGTCCGCAATTCAGAAAGGTGCATTATGGGGGCAGAACGTAGGTGCTGTATCCATATAGATGCCTTGGGAGGTGGGGTTACTATCCGACTCCTAATTTACTCAGTAACCTCACGTGGATCCAGCCATTGGGTCTGCGTCCTCAATGAATGACTTCGATCTGGCAGCGAGCGTGAAGCGCGAGGAGACCGCCAGGGCCAGGAGACGACGGGGACGAAAATCGATTCGTTAGAAGGTGAGGTTTGGAGCCTGAAGCTTGAAGATTGACGGGCGGCAACTATGCCCCGCCGCCTGATCCATTTCATCGTTCTCTACTCGGCTGCTCCTCTAGTCAAACGCGTCAACATCGACCTCTGCAGAACGACTTCTGAGAGGGCGGTAAACGGATGGGATTGAGGCGTCAGCTAACAGTGATGACAGAGACACGTGGAGCAGACGAATCGGTCTTCCTTCCTCGCCACCAGCACCCAGCAATCTCGGCCACTCTGTCAAGCAAAAAGCAAGTGCAACTCCCGCGCGACCTTCTCGCAAAGTGAAGAAACGGGGCGAGGCGGCGGCGGTGGCGGGAGGCAGGCATGTACAGGGGCAGTGAATAATGCAGAAGAGGGTGCATAGGGTATGTAGGTGTCCTACTTCAACGCCAGTGGACCGCTTGAGAATGCGCATCCCGAAATTAGGAATATCGTGTACCCGTAAGATATTCTTCTGAAAATTACTGAGATATTGTCAAAATATCAAAGTAGGCAAACATACGTGTTGCTGGAGACATTAGGCGGAGAGGGTTGTCGACTTCTAATGGGGAATCCGTTGATTATGCTGGAGAGGGAAACATCGGAATTAAGGGCTATGGAATCCAATCTAGAAAACGACATGAGTCCTCAGTCCTCTAGGTGACACGAGCATGTTCTGGCTCGTGACTCGAGGCTGTGTTCCTTTTGCCCCGAGCCCTTGCCTTCTACCATTACTGCAGCCTTTGACGAATTTCCATTGATTGCACATCTAACATGTCTGAAGCAGAAGATTCTGGTAATACGAGATCCCGCAAAAAAGATCGTTTTCTTTGGCTCTTCAAAAAGCGCAGGCCAATCGCGGAGTCCACCGAAGGAGAAGGGCAAGAACCAGGACCGGCCGTCGTGAACTCCCAATCGGTCGTTGGACCAATCTTGTCGACTTCCTCGGGTTTGCAGCATTTCGCTAGTGACGTTCCTCTCATGGTGGTAAGTAAAAGCCGGCTACATAAAGATAAGGCTGATATCTTTTCAAAGTCGAACCCGAACTCCCGACTGTCTTCCGGTAGTTTGATTCCTTCCAATACATTGTGTGCTTCTGTGGAAACACCCCAGCCTTTGGTCCTTGCAACCCAGCCCGGGGCCGCGCAACATGCCACTTGCATGAACAATCCTCCTGGTTTGATCACAAATTCACGCAATTTTGTTGTCAGTGGTGGCAACTTTATTGTAAGTCACCCTTTGACACAGGTTGCTCATGATGACGGCGTGCTTGACACAGATTAACAACAACACCTTCATTGGCGGCAACACCAATGAAGGCGTCACATTCAAGTCCGACGAAGCCGTATTTTCATGGAAACCAAATTCGAGTGCTCTGTTTATGGGACGAGGAGAACAGCTAGACAGACTTAAGAAGCACTTTGCTCCTCGTATGGATGGCCAGCCACTTTATCGGCGGTATTTCCTTCTCTATGGTATGGGTGGTATTGGAAAGACACAAATTTGTCTGAAATTTTTGGAAGAGATGTCAGATGTGTGCGTGTTCTGCTTACCTTAGGAATGTTGCAGTGTGGTTCTTATCCTTTGTTCAGGTTTTCTCACATATTCTGGATTGATGCATCCTCCACAGATACAATTATGCTAAATCTCAGAGGCCTTCTGAATATTTCAGGTACAGCAGCTTCTGGCTTCAATGAAGCTTCACAGTCTGCTCTTCAGTGGATGGCTCACTTACAAGGAGAATGGATCATGGTGTTTGATAATGCTGATGGTGCTCCTGAAGTAGTGGAAAAATTTATTCCACCTGGTTCTAGGGGTAACATTTTAATAACCAGTCGGAATAGATCTCTGGGCTGTCTGACACAATTTGAGAATTCTCTGGAAATTGATAACATGGAGGAGAAGGATGCCATATCTTTGCTTTTGAAAGCTAGTGGTTATCTTGATCAAGCTGACACACCTCTGTGGAAAATGGCTAGAAAGATTGTAACTGGGCTTTGCTGTCTACCTCTTGCTGTTGCCCAGGCTGGAGCTTCTATTGAAGCTGGTCTCTGTAATATCAGTGACTATCTTGATTTATATGCTGCAAAGCGCAAGGAGCTGTTATCTCATCCTTTTTTTAAAGGAGCATCACAATATCAGCAGACAGTATATGGAACATGGGAACTTTCATTCAAGGAAATTGAGTCAAGGGCAAGCAATAATTCTGGCTCAGAGAATATTCAAGGTGCTCAGATGGCAATTATCATTCTTCAAATATTTGCTTTTATGCATTATGAAAGCATTGATGAAAGTATATTCAAACATGCAGCTGAAGAGCTGAATATGTTGAATGAAAGAAGCCAGGTATCACAAATTGTGGGATCTGCTGAAAGACTTCTTTGCTGTGACAAGAATGGTAGATGGGATAAATTCTACTTCCGGCTGGGTATTCAAATTCTACAATCATTTTCATTGATTAAGAGAAGCTCATGTGGAAAGATTTTCTCAGTTCATCCATTAATACATTCTTGGAGTAGAGACAGACTGTCACATTCAGAGCATCATATGAACTTCTGCAGAGGGACTGCTATACTATCATGCTCAGTGACACTTTCTTATGGAATACAAGATTATATAATACGTCAGAAGCTGATTCCACATATCAAAGCTAGCTATGAGTATGCTGCTGAATTAGAAATTGACAAGGAATATAATGACAATATATATTCAAAGTTTGGTTTGGTATTTGGAGAAAATGGAGACTGGAAAGAGGCAGAGAAATTATATGTTGAAGTGATGATGAGAAGAAAAGAAATACTTGGACAGGAGCATCCAGACACTTTGGACAGTATGGCCAATCTAGGGGCAACATACAGAAATCAGGGAAGATGGAATGAAGCAGAGCAGCTGGAGATTCAAGTCCTAGATATGAGAAAGAGAATCCTTGGAAAAGAGCATCCAGACACTTTGACAAGTGTGGCCAATCTAGCAACAACACACTGGTATCAGGGGAGATGGAATGAAGCAGAGCAGCTGGATATTCAAGTTCTGAATATGAGAAAGAGAATCCTTGGAGAAGAGCATCCAGACACTTTGACAAGTGTGGCCAGTCTAGCAGCAACATACAGAAATCAGGGAAGATGGAATGAAGCAGAGCAGCTGAATATTCAAGTTCTGAATATGAGAAAGAGAATTCTTGGAGCAGAGCATCCAGACACTTTGACAAGTGTGGCCAATCTAGCAGCAACACACAGAAATCAGGGAAGATGGAATGAAGCAGAGCAGCTGGAGATTCAAGTTCTGGATGTGAGAAAAGGAATACTTGGAAGAGAGCATCCAGACACTTTGAACAGTATGGCCAATTTAGCAGCAACATACAGAAATCAGGGCAGATGGAATGAAGCAGAGCAGCTGGAGATTCAAGTTCTGGATATGAGAAAAAGAATCCTTGGAATAGAGCATCCTGACAATTTGAACAGCATGGCCAATCTGGCAGCAACACACAGAAATCAGGGAAGATGGAATGAAGCAGAGCAGCTGGATATTCAAGTTCTAGAGGTGAGAAAAAGAATGCTTGGAGAAGAGCACCCAGATACTTTAAACAGTATGGCCAATCTAGCAGCAACACACTGGTATCAGGGAAGGTGGAATGAAGCAGAGCAGCTGGATATTCAAGTTCTGAATATGAGAAAGAGAATGCTTGGAGAAGAGCATCCAGGCACTTTGAATAGTATGGCCAATCTGGCAGCAACATACAGAAATCAGGGAAGATGGAATGAAGCAGAGCAGCTGGATATTCAAGTTCTGAATATGAGAAAGAGAATGCTAGGAGAAGAGCATCCACACACTTTGAACAGTATGGCCAATCTAGCAGCAACATATAGCTATCAGGGAAGATGGAATAAAGCAGAGCAGCTGGATATTCAAGTTCTAGATGTGAGAAAGAGAATTCTTGGAGAAGAGCATCCAGGCACTTTGAAAGGTATGGCCAATCTAGCAGCAACACACAGAAATCAGGGAAGATGGAATGAAGCAGAGCAGCTGGAGATTCAAGTTCTGGATGTGAGGAAGAGAATCCTTGGAAAAGAGCATCCACACACTTTGAACAGTATGGCAAATCTAGCAGCAACATATAACTGTCAGGAAAGGTGGAATGAAGCAGAGCAGCTGGAGATTCAAGTTCTAGATGTGAGAAAGAGAATTCTTGGAAAAGAGCATCCAGACACTTTGACAAGTGTGGCCAGTCTAGCAGCAACACACAGAAATCAGGGGAGATGGAATGAAGCAGAGCAGCTGGAGATTCAAGTTCTGAATATGAGAAAGAGAATTCTTGGAGAAGAGCATCCAGACACTTTGACAAGTGTGGCCAATCTAGCAGCAACACACAGAAATCAGGGAAGATGGAATGAAGCAGAGCAGCTGGAGATTCAAGTTCTGGATATCAGAAAGAGAATTCTTGGAGGAGAGCATCCAGACACTTTGAACAGTATGGCCAATCTAGCAGCAACATACAGACATCAGGAAAGATGGAATGAAGCAGAGCAGCTGGAGATTCAAGTTCTGGATATGAGAAAGAAATTACTTGGATAGGAGCATTCAGACACTTTGAAAGGTATGGCCAATTTACCCTCCAGAATACAACAACAATAGATGATCAAATAAAACACAACAGCTGGACATTTAAATTCTGAATATAAAGAAAATGGTTCTTGTTGAAAATTGAGAGGAATTGTGCTGATTGACAATCTGACTACCCTGAGAACAATAAGATATCTATTTTTAAAACAATAATGTCATATCATACCATTCTGTGTTTCTTTTTTAAGTATCTGTTTGATATATAAGTACTAGACATCCAACAAGGGTTTCTTTGTCGAATTAAACCAATCTTAGCTTGGTTAACTACCTTGTTCCTTTGCTTTTAAACCAATATGACAACTCATCTGTAGTCCTGATTGTCCCAGTCAGAATATGCTTCCAGTAAATTCTTACAGTTCTTGAACAGAAACATCCACACACATTGCCAGTTTAGTAATCAGATTCCACAAGCAAGTTGAAAATTCAAGGTCTGAGTGCAGAGAGACAGGGAATCACTACTTTTTCATTTTAAAGCACATTAAACTCTATCAAATAATTCATAGTATCAAAGCTTTTAATTGTATTCTATTCTTGCTCATATCAATTGCACAACAATCTTTAGTCTTTGTTGAATTTTTCTTATTACTTCTTAGTTTTTTAATGTCCAGTTCACATAACCAACAAAGAAGCATAGACCATTAATCTAGTTTTTCTGATTTTTAATTGAAAAACTGATCCAATTGAACTGGTTGTGAACCAAATCTATTTTTCCCTATTAAATTCCATCAAAACACAAACAATCCAGAATTAATTGAGATATTATTATAAGTAAGCATTAAAAAAGTCAAGGAGATGACTGAAATAACATGGGATTAGGGGTGTCTCTTTGTGATACTGTAGCTCAAAAAACCTTTTGGTGATTAGCAGTAAATTAACTTTTAAGCACAAATTAATGCTTTCTGCAATAACAAAGCTGAAATATTAGTTAGAGGTAGTAAATAGTATTTTTTAAGCCAACAATAGACTATAAATACCACATGGCTGTATTTGAAATTACTAGCACTGTATAATTGATGAACCATATTTCCATAATGATGATATTTAGGCTCATATTACTATACATAAGTATGGAAATTATAATTCTCAGCTTGCTGGCATCTACTATTAATGTGACATTCCATGCTTTTCACTAATCAGGCTTTCAGAGAAGGCATACTCCTCCTACAAGTATACATCTCATCAAACTCAGAAATTCCAACACTGCACCAATTAGCTGCACACCTTCATGAGGCTATTGCAGTTGGGCAATTGAAAATACCCCTCTGTGTTCTACTGACCGCAACTGCACTTTGTACTTCTGCCCCTATCAGGCTTGATTGTCTGGCCTTTCTGGAGAAGGGTGTGCCAAGGGTCATTTTTCTTCCCAGAGACTACTGATGTAATCATGTGTATAGCTCCTATCCTTTGGTATCTTGATTTGTATTGATTGACATCAGAGACTGGTCTACCAGTCTTGGCTCAGCAATACCCCTTGCAGTGCATACTTCATATGCCTTGGCCATGGCCTATAGATGTCAGAGTGTTTGTGCAGAGTGTCATAATCTAGTTTTAGCCCTGGTGTGTTAATTGGCATTGATGACTGGCCTACCAGCCTTGGCTTGGCAATATCCCTTGTAGAGCACAGTGCATATGCTGCCTTGACCATGCCACCATGGACGTTAGCAGGGTGTCTCCAAAGGGTGTTATAATCTGGTTTTGGCCCTGATTACTACTGTTTCCCTGCCTTTTATCTCTGACCAGGGCCCATTCCAGCACCTTCCAATAGCTTCTTTGGCAATACTTCCTTTTCAGAGGCAAGGAGAGTGATGTGACTGTGATGTAAACACAACTGAAGGATGTGAATATGTTCTATTTGGCAGAACAATTCCTGTATACCATGTTATGGATAAATCCATCAATAAAATGACCTGGAGAGTCCTGTTTTGTCCTTTCCAAACACTTACCTGATGCTGATAAATTCACAGTGCAGCCACTGTGAGACTCCAGGAATGGGAAAAATTCACTCTAATTCCATCAGAAAATATATGTAAATTTCAACAATTTATGATGAATTTCCAACTTTTGACACTGTATAATAGTGGAATAAAAACACCATTTAAGGTCAGATAGGGTGTAAATTGTGGCAAAATATTAATGATTTACAACTTCTGAGAAGTGGAATTTTCCACCATTATCAAAAAAACACCATTTATTATTGTTTTTTCAGACCAATAAAATACCAAAAATTTGCTTTATTTCAAAATAATTTACATAATTTATTACTGCTTTTTTAAATTAAATAATCTCCACCCAATCACATTGTCATAGACAGTCATACCACTCCCTCCTATTAGGTTGAAATGGAAACGATGCAACAAGCCCCATCCTTGTCACATTGGAATGAGAATAACAACAGGGAGTATTGGAACTACAAACACTAATACGAGCACTCAGGTTGACTCTCTGAAGTGCTGTCATTCGGAGCTTTGTGTCTCTGAATGCACCATATGGGATGTGCGCCTTTGCGCACATCCTTCTTCTTTTCTTGTTCATTTCCTGTCTGTACATGCCTCGATTGCTTGCATGTATTACTTACATCGTCGATAGCGAGCCTTCATGGCTCTTTACGTTCTTATTGTATCTACAATTGGTAGATTAGAGCTTGTACCTACAAAACTCGTATATAAAGAATAGACGCGCATATTGATGTGTTAGTTTTCCCTCTAAAAGGTTATGAGCCCCGATTAGCTGCTATCTGCTCGTTGTTGTCACCGTCGCTCGAACTGCTGTTACTGCTTTACTCGTTAACATCTAGCTTAACCTCTGAACCTACTTGGACAACTCATAATGTCAACCTCGATCGCGACCGCTTCCCTCTCTGATGCGTTACCGTCAACTGTACCTAAGCTCGACGCCTCTGGGTCCAACTGGGCCATATTCGTCTTTCATTTCGAGGACGCAATCGAAGCCAAAGGCTTTTGGGGACACTTTGATGGAACGGTAAGTCGTCCGGTGCCTGCTGATGTTACTGCCCCGACGACTACTGAAGTTGTGGCTATTGCCCAGTGGGATAAGGACGAACAGTCGGCCAAATCGCTGCTCACGCAGAAACTGCCTGATTCGACCGTCGTGGTGGTTCATGGGAAGAAGACGGTGAAGGAGAGATGGGACGGCGTGGTGATGGAATTCTCAAAGAAAAGCACTTATGCGCAAGCGGACATGTGGGCCAAGCTTATGGCCATGAGGTGTCCTAATAAGGGAAACCTGAGGGAGTTCCTAGAGGAAAGAAGAATTAGCTCAAGCTGGAGTAACGGTGGAGGAAAAGGATTACTTCTCTATCATCATCTCTTCCCTACCATATGCCCTCTCTAACTTCGCGTCGAGCCAACTTGCTGCAGCTCAATATCTGTCATCGAAGAAGATGACCCCCAAGGACTTGCTGTTGATGCTCTTGGAGGAGTCTGATCGTCAACGTGCGCAATTCCAGCACTGATGAGTTCCTGGGAAGGGCAAGGAGGATAGCAATGAGGCCTTATCAGCCAACCATTCTTCAAGATCGGAAAAGGGGAAGGGGCACGCACATAAACATGCAGACGTTATGTGTTGGAACTGTGACGATGAAGGCCACATAAGTCGTAATTGCAAGAAACCAAGGAAATCCAAATTGAAGGACGACTCAAGAAAGCAGGAAGGCAATATGAAAACTAGCAGTTCAGGATCTGGAAGTGCCAGCGTGGCTGAACAGGTGAAGGAAGAAGATGGAGCTTGGGCGGCAGTGGAGGAAGAATTGGTTTGGTTTGAGGAAATGGCAAAGACAGAGGACGACGAGGGTGAAAGGGATGCCGTGGTCGAGGACCTTGGAGACACATCCGACTCGGACGAGGACGAGGCCTTCATTATTGCCGAAACTGTCGAATCAAGTGGAACTGCAGAACTTTATGATTCTGGGTGTACCAATCATATTTCCCCCTACCGAAGCTCTAACATTGCCTACACGCTGGTGTCTATTGGAAGGCTCAATGACAAAGGCAATACTGCTAAGTTTGGTAAAGGAAAATGTGTTCTTGAAGGACCGGATGGCGAGAAGATTGGGGAAGTATTGAGGACGATGCGGAAGGCCTATAAAGTGGAGCATGAGGAGATGGCAAATGCGGCTGAAGAAACCTTTACGCTCGATCGACTTCATCGTTGAATGGGACACGCATCGACCCAGGTCATTCAAGACTTAGTTTCCCAAGGCATGGTCACCTGGATTCGTCTCGAATACACTCCAAGTAGGATCCCTTTCTTCTGTGAGTCTTGCATCTATGGCAAGGCCATGCACAAATCTGTGCTGAAACTTTGTGAAGGCGAATGCGCAACTGTTTTTGGAGGAGAAGTGCATTCCGATCTATGGGGAAAGTCACCAGTCAAATCAAAAGGGGGCAAGAATTATATGGACACCTACATTGACAACAAAACTCGCCTCGCTCATGTCTACTTCCTCCGAACGAAGGACGAGCAACCCATTGCATACAAGGGATATGAAGCCTGGGTTGAAAACCACATGGGAGCTAGGATAAAAATCCTCAACTCAGATCACGGAGGAGAATACCTTGGCGGTGATTTTGTCGCATACTTGAAGTCCAGGGGCACTCTTCAAAAGCTGAGTGTTCACGACACACATCCAGAATCAGTAGGGAATGTCACGGGCTACCCTGGGGTTTTCCAGGGTAACCCGTACCCGTACCCGTCAAAACCCGTACCCGCACCAACGGGTATGGGTTTCACGGGTATGGGTCGCGGGTTTTCACAAACCCGTGGGCAAATATATTAGTATATATATATATACAAATTTATATTAATTACAACGAGGGGCATTACCCTCCCCGTTGTCGAAAATGTAAGTAAATCACGACGAGGG
>Ga0307508_10004239_pt1 | contig 14077 bp, 8 predicted proteins | sample 9_EM_MG_FD_203089 | JGI IMG/M metagenome (GOLD analysis project Ga0307508, IMG submission 203089) | Populus trichocarpa ectomycorrhiza microbial communities from riparian zone in the Pacific Northwest, United States - 9_EM | ecosystem: Host-associated > Plants > Roots > Unclassified | place... | reverse complement strand
TACAAAGCAGTTCCGAACAGTCGGAGGGTATATTCCTAAAGTGGTGAGTATATTTTTAGGGAGCCTTGCTAGGGCCGGGTATACGGCCGAAATCAGGAATTGCTGATGGTGAAAGGAACACTCACCTTAGAAGTTACAGTCCGTTCAACGGGTGAGGGTGTCTGGGTGGATCGATACGGGTTTATATGCCCAAGGATGAAACAGGAAATTATTCCAATTGGATGGGCAACAAGATTTCTTTGTAAATTTAGAACTACGAAACCACCTGGTCTCGGAGTATTCTAGGAGCAGGATTACTACCGTTTCTAACGTCTGGACATGTCTGGTAAGGTTCACGAGTCTGGTACAGCAGCGGCCATGTGGTCTCGGTTGAAGATTCGGTGCTTTGACACATAGAACATATGATCGACACCTGCAGACCATACACAACGTTACTATTTATAATTCTATCTCCCTGCTAAGAGAAGTTCAACAGAGCTTTACTGATAGATAAGCGAGCTGGCAGTGACGGACGAAGTTGTCACCTCAAGATGTCAGTGTGTCAGTGCGGTTGCCAGACGGACACCGAGTCCGAGTAGGTCCGAGTCCGATGATATACCGCAGCTTCCACTGGACTGACCACATTGCACAATCCTCTATCTAACCTACAGATGGGTGACACATGTTCAAATTTCTAAAAGAACCCATCACGTCAGGCTGGCTACGGGAGACTATATCTAACCAGTAGAAACACTTTTTGATCAGACATAAACACCATGAAAGAAACCCTCCAGCTCTAGCATCACTGATGAAGTTTGAGAGAAGAGATGGCATTGAGTGCTTCTGTTGAGCAGATCGTTCTTATTCCCCTTTACCACTATACAAGCCAGCCCCTCCAAGTGAGGTGGCGAGGTAGGGAACAACGCAAACTCAGCTCGATTGAAAGCAGAATGCGGAGAAAGCCAGCGATTGTAGATTCTTCAGTCATACTCTCTATGTTATACAAATACTTCCCGTGCTTCGCACTCCACCTCGGCATATCCCTTCATCCACTCCTGTACCATTCGAGATCTCCACCTGCTGCCTAAGCTCCCGTCTAATCCCATCCCTCCCAATTCCCTGTCAAACACCACGCGTAACTTGTCCTCCTAGCGTCCCACCCCGTACTTATCCTTATCTCCAGGGACAAGCTGCTCGACTTCCTCCACTTCTGGACTCCCACGCAGGAACTCGGGGTATGGGTCTTCCCAGTGCGTGCCAACACACTCCCAGACAATGCCCGTAATTTCATAGGTTGCCAGGTCGACAAGGATATTGTTCAGAGACAGGTCGTGATGTGTAATGAGAAATGTCGGGGTTGGGAAGGAAGGAGTGCAGCAGGGATCGGCTGGAGGTTGTTCAACAAGCTTATGATATGCTGTGCGTCCTCGGCGAGGTCCTCATCAAAGTCATTGTGTGATAGAAATACATAATTTCCTGAAACAGCGAGTGCGGTGATATATTCTGCGTCGTTGGAGTATGGTCCAAGATTCCTCGGAATACGCAACTTCCGCCCGCTGCCAAATATGTAGGCTTTGACGATAGGGCCAAGGACGTATTTCTCTACCACACGAACCAAGTATCAATATGCTCGTAGCTGATATCTGTAGCTCATGGTTGTTAGTAAGAGAGATATAGTAGAAAACTTATCAAATTTGTGGATGTTCTGGTTGATCTGTTGTTTAAGATGTCGGGTGGCGGGTTTTTGTTGTTGAGTTGGTTGTCGAGAGTAGCGACGAAGGGTTGTTTCCGTCAAAAATATGTGACGCTTGTGATTACCGTGACTAGAGGGACGAGCACGAAGCTTAGGAGGAACTTCAAGACGGTTTTAACACTATGAATTTCACTGTGGCACACAGTACAAATGAGAGCATCTATATACCCAGGATCAGTGTAAATAGAGCCCAAGGGAGATAAGAAAGGGCTGAGACTCTATAAAACTGCTGTCAAGCGAATACCAAAAAAAAGAAAAGAAAAGAGAGGAGCCAAACACACATTTTTAATAACATGGTTACTCCGGGGCCAAGCAGCCGAAATAGGCATTCTGAACTTGCTACCAACAGTGGGTTCATATGAGGGTTTCACAGGTTAAAAACACACTTACAGGGTCAGGGTTGCAGCAGAGTCGATATTGGTTGAAGTTGCAAGGCACAGTATTTTTAACCCCCTGACAGTTACCTAAAAAATCGGTTCTGTTGGTCACATAGATCTTGCATAGATCTTGCCAGGAGAGACATACTAGCACGATGGGTTCCGCTGTTATAACTGTCACAACACAGCAGAACTTGCTTAATGCATGAACCAGGAGCCTGAGGCGAAGACTTGGGGAGGGCGCTCACAGCTGCGAGGAAAGGAAGAGCCAACACGAAGGCAGAGAGGGCACGAGCAAACATTTTGAAAAATGGCTGTGAACGTGGAAGAAATAATGCTGGTTAATCCGTAGGAAGCTGTCACCTTTTTATAATTGTGAGTACTTACCAGAGTGACCTCACAGTGGACCCGAAGTTGATGGTTACAGCTGAAGAATATCAAGCCTCGACATCTTCATATATGAAAGAAATCAGGAAGAAATTTACAACGATAGGAAGGAAATACTGGTTGGTCTCCTTAGCTGCCATGGGGAGTTTCACCATTTGGATTTGTCCATCAAGTTTCCAGTTATGAGTGACAGAAGCTGAGGGATTATTTTTCTGACTATTTACGGCTTTCCGGAAGTGGCTGGCAACCATAATGAATGGCGTTGTTCTAGGCCATGAAGTATACTTTGGTTGTAAGAAATGACAACACACACGAAGTATTCGCCTGTATATTTACTTTTGTTCTCGAAATCATTATTACAGCTATTTGCGGCCGCGTTTGAAATAGAATGACTCGAAATTCTTTTTGATAACGTGGAACTTGGAATCGATCTTGTAGCAGTTGTGCAGCCCTTACCCTTATATCGCTGTGTCATCTACGCCATGCCCACATCCAGTCATACTGCTCTTAAGTCAGCTAAATACATTGAAGACTCCGATGAGGAACTTGAAATGGCCAAAGAATCGCCATCAAGTTCTGACCTCGACCAATTTCCATGCCCAAAAATTCCGTTGATCCGCCTGTGGTGAGGGCAACTGGAAACAATAAAAGGAGACACAAAATACTCGACACTGACGAAGGTGGGCTTCTCGATAACCCTTACATTGCTTGACATCTGGACTTATCTTGCGGAAAGGTATACCAACGAGTAGTATATTGATATGGTAGTTGTTAACTTCTGTCCCTTCTGAAGACGACGGTCGGACTATTTGCGCATGTGCGGCCTGCTGGTGCACTAGATTCCATCAGCCGAGAAGCTCAAGAGAAGCTGTCTAAAATCACCGCAGACCGCGTGCACCAGATGCTACTGGAGCTTCGGAATCGCTGCACCAGATGGGAAATTTACAACGAAATCTTCTGCCCATCTGGTGCACCAGATTCATACGGGAAGCCAACCATTGAATGATTGACACCTCAAGATGTGGTTGGCCCACCGAGTCCGAGTCTGATGATATATCTTGGATATAATATCGTTCCGCCATAAAACAAAGCTGCATCAGCAAAGTTTGATTCCGTGCCATGGGGTAGTCTTGTACGGTACCACACGTTCGGTGACCTCGACCCAGGCCCAAATTTGTCACCGGGAGGTCAAATGCCTTTTTAGGAGCGTCCGGAGCCAATATGGGGTCTATTTATGGAAATTTTTCGTACAACGCCGGGCCATAGTAGCCGGCAAATCGTGAATTGTGTCCGCGTGCTTTTTCTTCCAATGTACATGCTTCGAAGTGCTCCTTGATATTTCCCGCAGGTCTCATCTGTTTTTGATCTAGGTCCATAGTGGCTTCTTTGATTTTCTGACGGACTCCCGCTGTTGAAGGAACTTGTGACTATTTCAAATGCTATTTGTTTCAACCATGATAGGTTAAGCGAAGTCTCCAAGTCACCAATATGACCACAGCATGACCTGACACGACAATGCGATACGAGGCTTCTGACTGTAACCACATGACGGAACATAGGCGGAAGGGCCAGTTGAGCTAGACGAAGTAGCACCCTTCAGCCACCTCCGACGAAAACTCGTCACGATTTTCTGCCCTCCACCGCCACCGCCACCGATCAGCTACCACGAAAACGATCATATTCGCCGACCCACCTTCAACGCGACTCAGACGATAGGACAGAAATGTATACATCACCATGATTCTGGGAGTCAACGGTGACCATAATCGAAAGGTCAAGCGACGCGTGGTTATCATCCCGCATCGCATCTGGGACTGTGTCATCGCAAAGTAACGGTCGTTTACAATGCCTTCCTTGGTAAGCTCTTACCGATTCATTCCTTTTTTATGACTGGCTCGGTTCGGCGCACCTTCAGGGGTATATCAGTGACAAAAGAATGTCACGAAGAAAGTCGAAGATGGCGCTTCTGGCATCCTTTCTGATTGGGATTTGTTGTTGAGGGTGAAACATGAGAATGGTCAATTTATCAAACGCAATCGAAGATATCGCACTGTCAGTTCCTCATCTTCGAATTTGGGATTTTGTATTGTGCTTATACGTCAGATAACAGGGGTATCCCATCTGCCTGTCTCGTTCGTGATCCTTATGCTCTGCATACCCTCAAGATGAAATTTACCGAGCCGAGTTGACATTAAGGGAACTCTTCGTATGCAGCTCCTATTATCCCAATCATCGAAGTTACACGGACGATGTAATAAATTTTTGAAGTGCAATAGTCATGCGTACACGAGAGGTTTGTTGTTCCTGGTGAAGAGCGAGAATTTCCAATAACTGAAAAAAAAAGAAGTCGATTCAACGCATAGACATGAATGGAAACAAAACGAACCTCCAGTACCTCCAGTAGGCAATATTCTTGACGATCCACTTGACAGGCTTAGGGATGGGAGGCTGTAAAGGGTTTAACAACCTCAAGATGAGTGGCAATGGAAGTAAGACACACCCATGTGGGTATCTCATTGGAATTGTGGTGAGTTAAAACAAGTACAACTGATGTTGTAACAGGCAAATGCGTTTTCATGTACTTGTTGAGTCCTTGAAAATCCGTAATAAATTAGCTGGTTTAATATGGGAGAGAACAAACGTTTGAACATGGCATCAAGCTCTGGCTTATCAAAATGCTTCAACTGTTCCGGAGAAATAGTAGGGATCTGCTGTATTGTAAACCAACTTTAAAAGCCAAGGAAATGCATTAGAAAACGAACCTCATCATGCAAATGTGCTACCAAATCATCGCCAAAGTCTTCCAGGAATTTGCGAACCCTTTCACTGTCATAAACCTCTTTCTTGCGTTTAACACCCTTCATGTACTCCTCGAAGGAGTCGACCCGCCTGGTGAATTTAGCATGCTGCTCGAGATTGTGGTTCATGTCGATCTTTGACTGTAAGAATGGGAAAATAATCTCTTCTTCGGAATGATGATGCCCGTGAACGATCTCTGTGAACGCAAGACAGTACCCAGCGAAAGCGACTTGGTCTCCCTTCTTGACGCGTGGGGCATAATAGTAGATAGAGTTGAGACAGCGAATGAAAACATTGTAGATAAGTGCCATATCTATGCCGAAAGTCGAAACATGGTCTTGCAGGAACTTGAAGTTCAAGTCCTGTGAACAGGTAACTTTAAGGATGGGGAAACGCGTCTTTTCGTCAAAGTCCTGAGAAGACATCGTGAATCGGATGTATAATCCATAGCGGTATGGCTCTTATGTCGATAATCGACGCAGCCCACCAGGGCCTCGCGCCTCAGGCTCGTCCAAGCCGAGGCAACCGCAAAGCCCGCTCCGCAAGACATTGGAAATAGTAGGTCTGTTAACTTGGTACATGAATGTTCAGACCGAATTACCCGCACAAAACAATATAGGGGCAGGAACATGCAAGGTCCCGACGAATTGAACACAGCCCCTGGTAGAATCCAGGCATGCCGCTTGCGTGCGATTTACACGAGAAAGTCGAGGACAAAGGCTAGATCCAGGAAATGAAGGAGACAGGCACACAAGAATCCATATTGGCAGTGAAAGTTGTGATTATGGTGAAGGACAAAATTGAGTACGATACGCCTGTGTTATGCCAGGCTAAAATTAGAACTAATTGGGCAGCACGAAGTTCAAGCATATGTCAAAGGCTCGCCGAACCGAGTAAATGGTGCAAATTGCCAATACCTATTACGCCAAGTTAATGCAGGAGAAGGATACATCTAGTCAAATGATCGTACCTGCGGTACCTCCAATAGGCGATATTCCGGGCAATCCACTTGATGGGCGCAGGGAACGGAGGCTGCGTTGTGGTGGTGAGCTCGGGACGCCTTCGAAATGACAGCAATAATACAAACCCATGTCGGTACCGCTTTGAAATCGTGGTGGGTCACCACCAGCACAACCGCCGTAGTGAGAGGCAGACCTTTGACATATGCAATGTGTTCTTGGGATGATGGTTTGAGTCAAGGAAAAGGTAGGGGAGAATTCGGACCCACTCTCCATCATTTCATCAAAATCTTTCTTAGCAAATTCCTTCAGGCGCTCGGGAGAAATAGTAGGGATCTATAAATTGGATGTTAGCCGAGTTTATTTACGAGTAGTAACTTGTCAGAGTAAAATTCACCTCGTCATGCAGATGTTCTACAAGATCGTCACCAAAGCCCTCTACAAGGTTGCGGACCTTCTCGCCATCGAGGGTCACCTTGTCTTCCATGACGCCCCTGATATATTCTTCAAAGGCTGCTATTTTGGAGTTGAAATTGGCGTGCTGCTCGATGTTACGATTCATGTCAAACTTCGTTTGAAGAAACGGGAACACCAAGTCCTCCTCTTCATGATGGTGGGTATGAAGAGCCTCAGTGAAAAGAAGACAGTAGCCAGCGAAAGCGAGTTCGTCACCCTTCTTGACACGAGGGGCGTAATAGTAGATGCAATTCAAGTGTCGGATGAAGACATTGTGAATGAGACACATCTCGACCCCAAAGATGGCAACATGGTCCTTAAAGTCACAGTTCTCGGGGCAAGTCACTTCGATGAGTGGGAAACGATTTTTCTCGTCAGCAACTTGAGAAGACATAGAGAGCGACAAGAATGGGAACACCTGGCAATCGGTTGCGGTGGGCCTGGACCTTTTTATAAGTATTTGTTTGAGCTGTGCCCAATTTTCCAATGAGGCAGACAGTGGCAGGCATCTGTTGTCCACGTTCCAACAACCCGATGATCACGGACACCCTGGCACGCGGTAAATTAAGGTGTGACTCAAAATTGGCCTGGCAAAGTTGGACAGAAGGGATGAACTGTGGGAAGGAGATTTACATTCGCAGTCTGCGGCTTGCCCAAGCTTCCCCATTCACTAGAACTCCTTGTCAAAGGTATAATCTGCCGAGGTAAGTAAACATTTGCCGTTGTCGAGCGAAGGGCGAATTGGGATCTCGGAGATCAGTCGTTGCTCAGCGCTCAGCGCCCAGCGTCCAGGACCCTGCTTACAAGCCCCTTCGGCCAACGAGAAACTCCGGATGTCACACCTCCACTTACCGTATAGTGAGGCGTGATCTTATGATGCGGTCCGGCCCGTCCGGGTAAGTACAAAAATCCTCTCAAAAATTGCAACTCCAAGTCCAGAATTCTAATGTGCTTTCATCCATAAAATACACACATATATTCTAGCAATACATAAAAAAAGGGTCTAATCGATGAGATGAGACAGATAAATATAATGCAAGTGAAAATTCCTCTGAGTACTAGCGATTGTCAATGTAAAAATGGGGGGGTATGTATTGAAGCGTTGCAATGAATTCGGGAACTTGGTAGGCGCAAAATGCGAGTTGTAGCAACCTGTGTTGACATGATCAAAGGAAATAAATATGTTTTGCAAAGGAATTTTGCGGCCACGTCATGAATAAAATCTATATCCACCTTCTTCCCAGTACGTCTGAGAGTGAGCTGGCCAGGGAGTCGCGCCACTAGTCATTGGATGAATTTGCTCGGGGAGAGTATCGGAATTGAAGGATGCAGAACCGACTGCGTGATTCTGACCATGTTGCTCCTGTTGAACCATTTGTTGACAAAAGTTCTCCATCCCTTCAAGTTGTTGTGAAGGTTGACCGTATACAGGCCTACCGGGATCCGGTATTATCGCCTGGTCAATGCCAGGAAAACCCGCCATTGCGGCATGTGCATGGGTGACAGCCGACGATGATAATGACGAATCTGGATATGTTGGAACATAAGGATGTTGGGGAGAAAAGTAAGTCGTAGATTGATCCGTCGATACCAACGGAGTGGTGCCAAAATGAGGTGGCGTCGTGCGAGGGCTAGCGGTAGATGTGAATGGAGAGCTGGCGTTTGAAAAGGTACTCGTTGACGCGACTCCATAAACAATGCCGTCAAGAGGCGACTGTGCAGAGAGACTTGCTCCGTACATGGGGGTGTGTTGATGGCCTTGGTCAAAAATGTGTTGGGCTAACGTCGATGAATGGAAAGGTATTGGTTGCTGATGTTGCTGTTGCAAAGCAAGAGGATCTCGGATATCGTGAAGGTTCTGACGTTTCCTTGGTGGTAATTCAAGTCCATCATGTGTGTCTGGCAGAGGCGTACCAGCGTTTAAAGGGGATTTGAGAGTTTCAGGAACCTGATTTGTGGACGATGATCGCGATCTGTAACCTGCTTCAACCTGAAGGTCGCTTGGGATGGGCAGTGTTTGTAATTTGTCGAAGCCGGGTGGTGACGACGTCGGTGGGGATCCAGATTGTGAGCGGTCTGGCCGTTGCTGCAGCCTTTGCTTGAATTTCGAAACAGCTTCACAGGGAGGAAGTGTTCGGGGCTTTGAAGTCGTCGTTTTGGAAGGGGACGGCATCCTGCTGTCATGGATAATAGATTTGCCTTCACGGATGCGAACACCAACAGTAGGGTATCCAGACTTCTTTGCACCTTTCTTGTCCTTCTCTTTATTGGCAACCCGGTTCGGCGTTGAGCCTGAAAATGTTCCCAGCATTGTTCGATCCATGGCGATCTGGGACTCGGGAAGGTCATCGTCGTACGAGTCCCTTTTGTTGTGGTCATCTGAGACGGAGATTAGAGGTCAATTCGGTAGAAATGTCCTGCAACACACCTCCAAAAGATGTTTCACCTATGCGATGATGCTTCCTCTTCACACCTCCCTGTTGTCGCTGATCCAAATGCTCCTGTAGTGCTTCCAAAGCTTTCTTTCTAGTATCTGCCGTAGCAACGGCAGTCGTGATGACAGGTAAAGTGAAGCTGGAAAGGACCTTCAGCCCTACCGCAACGTCTTCTACCAATTCATCAGCACGGAATGGGAGTGAGGACGATTTCTCCGAAAAAACAGCATGTGCGCAGATCACAGCTGCATCGGACATGAGCCCTTCCAAAGAGAAAAAGTCGAACATGAGCGGAAGTACACAGAAAACTGGGCACGATGCGAGAAGGGTTTGAAGTGACAGGGCCAAACGGACAGTGGTGTGAGCCGCGTAAGTACACGAAAATGTAGCAGGCATATTAGGCGCTGTCCTTCGACCGTAACCGTTGCCAGTGCCACGTAAGAAGGGAGAATATATGCTGACCACCAAAATATTAGCGATCATGGCAAGCTCGAACGCTTGCAACCTTTTGGCAACCTCCCTGCAAGTCAAGCGAGACAAGGACGCTTCTACCGCGTTTGTGCTCCCATTGACTGGGGGCACCGTAAGGACCGCAGGTAGACCCTCGAGCCACGTCCTTACTTCATTCTCGAGAAGGACTGCCTGATCGAGTGTATAACCACAACAACAACCAGGCAGAGTAATTCGTGTCTTGATGGCCTGGGTGATTTGGACTAACCTAATTATCAATATACAATTGTTAGATGGGGTATTCGGAATCTAACCAAGAATTCAAACTCACCGATAGCGAGCACTCAGATAAGACTCGTCGTTGCTCTTAGGTGACGTAGCAACCGCTGGGAGAACAGTTCGGGGTGGAGACCCATCCACATTCCGCATGACGATCGGATCTGCCAATGATGATGGATGGAGGTCCCCGTCCGACGTGTTCCCACTTTCCATCGAGGGCGGTGCAGTGCACGCAGGGAGCATTGTGACGTGAGGGTTGGTAGAGATGTATGGCGCCTGTCCCAGAGCGTCCGCGATAAACCTATGCAAAAAAGTTAGTCGGGACGAGTCACCCTAACAAAGAGAGTGCCTACAGATCGTAGAATACAATCTCCCGCCAAACCATCCTCTTCCACTCGTCAATCAAAGGCTCTTCAGTGGCTTCCCCCTCTTCACCAAGTTCCGCTTTCCCAGTGCCAGCGTCGGAAGCGTCTTGAGCGCGCTGTTCAGCACGAACAGCTTCCTTTTTCTTCCCTTGCTTCGGCCATGTACTATCTTTATCCAGGTGCATAGCTCGAGCGGTATTTACCATCTTCCCAACCTAGAGAAAGCAAGAAGAACGTTTCTTTTACATAAATTTCTATAAAGGAAGGATAAGGAGAACAACACACCAAAGACGACAGAATCTTAGCCCGTTCATCTTCCAAAGCCTCATAATCCTGTCCTTCTCGACGACTATTGGCAACAACTGTTGTCAAAGCGCCGGAACGAAGCAGATACATTATGCACAACAGGCAAGCAAATATGTACTCCATTTCCTCGCAATCGTTAGCCACCCAAGACGTCGATGAAAACTTGTTCGTATCCCAGACCCCTAAAGCCTGTTGAGCGATGAAGTAGAAGAAAGGAGGGCTCTCTGAGGTCGTTGATTCATCGTCGTCATTTGGACTTGATGCTGCACCAATGGCCAACGTAGCACACATCATCGCGAAAAAGGTTAAGGAAGGAAGTGCGGTATCACCCCCAGGTGAACGAACTCGATCTGGGGTTCCACCGATTTCCACGTCCATCCTATTCAAATGATGTTGCGGTTGCCCGGCCATATAAATCTCCCTGGCCCTTTTGGCAGACATGCCCTTCCCATCGTTCTGCTTCCCCGAATCATCCAACAACTGCAGACACTTCTTTTCGAATCCCTTCCATCCGTTACCAGACCCATACTTGGGACCAAATTGTAGCGGTCGGACGCGGAAAACATCGCCAGCAATGTGGAGTAATCGCTGGCAGGTAGGGAGAGAAGGAAGGCAGGCGAGGAGGTTCGGCGAAACTCGTGGGATATTAGGTTGTTGTGGCGAAGATGAAGGATGAAGGAACGTATTTGAAGGGTTCGGAGACGAAGGACCAAAATAGATTCCCATGGACGGAAGCATCATGCCGCCCTGAATGGACTGCTCAGTTGATGGTTGGGTATGGGCGGCACGAGGTGACAGCGGAGAGCGATTCCATGAAGACTGGCGTGGAACAGGGTCAGCGGCAAGGGCACCAAGGTTGACTTCATTAGGTGGCTCCAATTTGAGACTGTTCCCTTGACCTCGAGGTGACGTGGCTGAAATAGCAAGCTCCAAATCTTCAGACAGAGCTGATGCCAAGCTATGGAAAGATGTCGAGATAGAGTCGTTAGGGATCAAGGAAGCGGCGGAGTGATGGTGATGTTGGTGATAAGGCCCCAGATCATGAGACTGGGACGTGGAAAAGGATGCAGCATTGATTACTGCCTGTGTTACACCAACGGAAGATGTGTTGGTTGAAGGATAGGAAGACTGGAAGCGACCGTTGGTGTACATTGTCATGAAAGCTTCTAACTGGGTCGTGCGGTTGTGCAAAGAATGAATATCCCTGCGTAAATGACAAGGATACAATAAGTAGAGATCAGATACGTGCATCAGACTTACACTTTCTCTGCAGCAGCAGCAGTATATTGACACTTCGAGACCGTGTCGCGCTTTGTGCAACTCCCGCATGGTTGTTTCCGGTCGCACTTGAGCTTCAGACGCTTGCACTAAGAGGCGTAGAGGGATTGAATATCGACGTGAAAATGAATAGAAATGAGCACACCTCTGCGCAAACAACGGTGATTCTTGATCTGATTTGACTTGGAGGACATACATTGTCGGAAGGGAACAACGAAAAAAACGGAGATGGCTACTCACTGGGCGGCACTGGAAGTCGGCGCTGACGACGGCTGAAGCATTGCAGAGGTTACTTGTGTCGTCGACATCGAAGCTTCTGCTGCAAAAGCATCCATTGAGCCCGTCAATACTAGGGGAAGTAACGGTGGCAAGTGGTGGGAGAGTATAAATACGGTAAAGTACCAACATCAGCGTGATTATATTGTCACACATTCAGATCGCATCATAAAAAATATGAAAGCTCAGTGAAACTCTCCACCTTCGATTTTCAGTCACGAAAGCCAAGACATAGCTTTGCCTGTTCGCCGATCACAATAACACCGTGCTATATTCAATAGGCACTCGTTTTACATATCATCCCGTTTCATGGAACAAATCAATCCTAGATTCAATAGAATCAGTAGTATTGATGCCGTTCAGCCTGGCATTTGATCGATTGTCTGGATCCCCACAAGGCAATCTAGTCACAGAAAACCCAGCGGTAAGATACCGGGTTTGTAGAGACAGCAGGCTGAAACAACGTTGTTCAAGAGCCACATCCAAGTCGTTTCATAAATTCATAAATTGCACTGGGCGCGCAAAATGGGAAGCATTACTAAATTGTTGTTAATTTATTAACTAACAGCAGAGGTCCCTCGCTGATCACCTTCTAGTGGTCATAATACAAATGCCCTAATAGCTTATAATTTCATCTCTAATCATTATATCAACCCCAAACAAGAAGTATTCGTACGGAGCCTCGTAGTAGAGTTTTGCTACGATATAGCTACATCGGATGCAAGTCCCGAGCGAAATCACCGAACATTGAACAAGTGAATACTTCATGTGTCAAGTGGCGTGCCCACGTATGAAATCGCATCTTTCCGAATTGACCTGAGAAATGTTAAAATCTTTTGTTGTCGTAATTTCAGACCACAATTAAAGCAACAGAGGAGGACACGCGCTCAACCCGAAATCGTTGAAGATGATTTCCTGACAAATGCATTTTCGATACCCTATAGGTCGCATTGCGCGGACCGCCCATGCATTGTGATTTGATGCACATAATCTTTGGAATTGGCAATGAGCGCGATGGCTGAATATATAACCAGCGCCATCCATTCGGAGTTGTTTCTTCTCACGTTGATCCCCGTGGCATAGCCACGGCTGACATCACTTCTGTAAGCTGTCTTCAAGTTCTGCCGCCATACATAACACCTTGTAATCTGTTGGTCGCGCAACATTAAGATCGAATGACACTCCAGATCGATGTCGAATAATGAGCCAAGGTTTCTCGATGAGTCAAATCGATTAAAATAAAAATCATTGTCATTCCAAGTCAATTCCAACGACCCAACTTCTCATGAAACGAAGTGTTGATCGGGGCTGCATCCCTTGTCCGCTGCCCGATAACAACTGTGGTACTCCAAATTGTAATCACGATAACAAGGTTTCGGTGATTACGGCATGTTAGGAACTAAGGAAGGCGCCACAGGTTCAGTCCTTTTTGTCAACTCAGTGAATCTGTATGAAAAGACGTCATCAACTTCTCTTGCGGGTTTCAGTTCGAGTTATGATGAAGAGTCCTGATGAACGTTATCTTTACTGACTGTTTGCAAGGAACCCCCTGAGATGGTGGCTCAAGAACTGCTGATTGTATATACACAGTACACTATTCATTCTTTACTTACATCTGGTTCCGAATCGTGAAGCTTCAACTGAGCAGGAACAGCCACAAGACCCATATGTGAAGTCTGATTGTGTAGCGCTGAAACGATGGACAAATTTGGTAGTCTAGATGATCCGATCCGACTTTGCTGACATTGGAAATCAAAATGCCGTCCTTTCTCAATCATGCCAAAGACGTCAAGATTGAACCCGCATTATCCAATAATCCGTCAAGGGAGAGGGGATAAACACACCTAACTACTTAAACAATTCAATTCGCAGCAGTCATGCCAAGACCTGAAGAGCTGAAGATGGTGAATTCCGTTTTCAGAACTACGGCACATGACCTATTTTTGGCCATCCTTAACTTGATGCTGTCATCGAAAGC
>Ga0307508_10004238_pt1 | contig 14080 bp, 10 predicted proteins | sample 9_EM_MG_FD_203089 | JGI IMG/M metagenome (GOLD analysis project Ga0307508, IMG submission 203089) | Populus trichocarpa ectomycorrhiza microbial communities from riparian zone in the Pacific Northwest, United States - 9_EM | ecosystem: Host-associated > Plants > Roots > Unclassified | place... | reverse complement strand
GGTCGCCGGCAGGGTCGCGGTACGATCGCCGACAGCGACCACCACATCGCGCACCTTGCCGCTGGCGGTGGTGCGCAGATCCTGAACCGTGCCAATCACGCGGCCCTTCGCGTCCGTCACCGCCATGCCGGGGGCGACGGCGAAATTGCCGGCACCGTCCGCCGCGCCGCTGCCGGCGAGCGCAAGCGCGCCAAGGCCGCCCGAGGCTGCGCCCGCCCCGCTCGCGCTGCCCGAACCGGCGAAATTGCCGGCCGACTGCGCGGTGCCGCTTGCCTGCGACGCGGCCGAGCCGGCGGTGGAACGGGTGGTGCCGGCAAGCCCGCGACCTGCACCGACTGCGTCGCGCGCCGTGCTCCGAACCGCGTCAGTGCCGACCAGCTGCGCATCAGCGCTGCCATCGGCGTTGCCCGAGGCGCTGCCGCTGCCTGACAGCGATCGTCCAGCCACGCTGGTTGCGCTATCGAGCGCCGAGCTGCCCGAGGCGCCCCCGGAACCGCTTACCTGGCCGCTCTTCCGATCGACATGGGTGCGCTGATGGGTTGAGCCACCGGTGCGGCCGGTGGTCTCGCTGGACATCGGATCGCCGAGACGATCGCCCAGTCCGCCGCCCAGCGAGCCGGAACCGGCGCCGCCCAGCCCGCCACCAAGGCCGCCGCCGAGCCCGCCAAGCGTTCCGCCCAAGCCGCCGCCAAGCCCACCGCCGCCGCCTCCGCCGAGCAGCTGCGCCGACGCAGGATTCGCAGCGAACAGGGCGATCGCTGCGGCAGAGATCAGATATCGGGTCATGGTCTTTCTCCTTTTGAAACCTCATCCGGAGAACGGACCTCGCGCGGCGTTTAATCCCGCTGGCGGCGAATTTATTTCACGAAGGTCGCGCAGGCGCCGCACAGCAGGCCGCGGCCATAGGGTTTGCCGCGCCGATCGGCCCGGGCATCGACGGCTGCCAACGCGGCGGCGCGCCGCGCGGGATCGGCATCGGGATAGGCAAGCGCGATCGTGGCCGCGACGAGCGGCGCCGCGAAGGAGGTGCCGCGCACCGGCGAGGCCCCTCCCCGCGCGTTCGACGCGAGCATGTCGGCGCCTGGCGCGGCATAATCGAGATGCGTCGCGCGCCCGGCCTCGATCAGCACCCGTCCGCGCCGATCGACGGCGGTCACCGCGATCACGCCTGGGTAAGAGGCGGGATAGCTGGGCGGCGCGGCGGGCCCGTCATTGCCGACCGCCGCGACGATGACGACGCCCCGCGCCTGTGCAGCCGTCACCACGCGCGCGAGGAGCGGGTTGGCGGGGCCGACCAGGCTGATCGTGACCACCGAGACGCGCTCGCCGACCAGCCAGCCAAGCGCCTTGACGATCGCGGTCGCGCTGCCACCGGCTGGATCGCTGCCATAGACATCAGCCGCGATGACCCGGGCTCCCGGCGCGGCGCCGCGAACCTGACCCCTGCCGGTGATCAGCGAGGCGATCGCGGTGCCGTGATCGCTCGCGCGCGGCGCGCCGGCCGCGAAGCCGCGCTGCAGGACCGCGCCGTCAGCGACACCGCTATCGATCATTCCGATTGCGGGGCCTTTTCCCGGCACTGGCGCTGGACCTCCACCGCCGGCATCGACGGCTCCGCTTTCGAAATGGAGTTGGTCGGCCGAGACCTGTGCGGCGCCAAGCTTGCCGAGTGTGCGGATGGCGGTCTTCAGCGACATGCCGCGCGGCGTCTCGAACCGCGCATACCCCACGCCGAGCGTTTCGGATCGCTCGATCAGGCGGAAGCCCTTTGCCGCCGCCGCCGACACGAGCGCATCGTCGGGATCGGTCGCGACGATTTCACGCGCGCGGGCCGGAAAGCCCTGTGGGTCGAGCGCGATCCGGTCGGGATGGGCGCGGACGAGATCAGCGATCCGATCGAGCCGCGCCGCCGCCAGCAGGCTCGCGCCGCGCTCGGGAACCGCAAGCGCGGTATCGGTCAGGGGCTTCACCGTCCCCAGAACGCTGTCCGTCACCCCGCCCGCCTGCGGCAGCGCCGGCAACAATTGTGCCGCCGCTGCGCTCGCGGCGAGCAACAGGCTTGCGCCGATCAGGGCTCTCATGGTCTTCATGGTTGGAAATATGCCAGCATAGGGATGAAACGGGCAACGCCATCCGTTTCATCCATGAACGAGGAAATTGCTTGGCCGCCTTCGAGGACGAACTGCTTGGGCTGGTACCACGCTTGCGCCGTTTCGCGCAGGCGCTGTCGCACAACGCCGCCGATGCCGACGATCTCTGCCAGGCCTCGCTCGAAAAGGCGCTGAAGGCCCGGGCGCAATGGGAAGCGGGCACGAGGATGGATAGCTGGATGTACCGGATCATGCGCAATTGCTGGATCGACACGACGCGGTCGCGCACCCGCGCCGCCGAGACCTTTCTGCCCGAGGAAGCCGGGCTCGAGGTCGGCGATGACGGCGCGCGGGCGATCGAGGCGCGGGTCGAGCTTGGCGAAGTGGCGGCGGCGATGCAGCGGCTTCCCGACGAGCAGCGCGAAGCGGTGGCGCTCGTGCTGGTCGAGGGCCTTGCCTATAAGGAGGCAGCCGCGATCCTCGACATTCCGATGGGCACGCTCACCTCGCGGCTCGTGCGCGGGCGCCAGGCGCTGATGGCGAAGCTGGGAGAGGCGGCATGATCCCCGATGAGGCCATGCTGATGGCCTATGCCGATGGCGAACTCGACGCGCTGACGGCGAAGCGGGTCGAGCGCGCCATCGCCGCCGATCCGTCGCTTGCGGACGTCGTCGCGGCACACCGCGCGCTTCGCGAGCGCCTCGGCCAGGCTTTTGGCGCGGCCTCCGAGGAGCCGGTTCCGGCGCGGTTCGCGGCGATGCTGGCATCGAACGTCACGCCCCTCCCCACCCCCAGGCCGGCCTGGCCCCGGCGGTGGATCGAGGCGGGTGCGATTGCAGCCAGCCTCGTGCTTGCCGTTGCCGTCGGGCATCAATGGCAGTCCGGACCGGTGAAGGTGTCGGGCGACCGGGTGGTGGCGTCGGGGTCTTTGGGCCATGCGCTCGATACCCAGCTCGCCTCCGCTTCGGGCGATACGCACATGCTGGTTTCCTTTCGCGACGATCGCGGCAGCTATTGCCGGGTGTTCGCGACCGCCGCGATCGACGGCATCGCCTGCCGCGATCAGGATCAATGGGTGCTGCGCGAAACCCGGTCGCCGCTCCACACCGCCGGCAGCGAGTATCGCCAGGCGGGATCGGCCGACGCTCCGTTGATGGCCTCGGCACAGGACATGATGAAAGGCGATCCGCTCGATGCGGCGGCTGAACGGCGTGCCCGCGATGCCGGCTGGCGCTGATGTGATGATCTGAGGAAGGCTGGCTGAGGAAGGCTGGGCGTAACCTTCCGTCCACCATTGCATTTAACCGTCCCGCTACCGGGCGCGGTGTAGCCTCCCATCCCGGGAGGACCCGTCATGCCTATGCTTTCCGACGATCTGCTCCGCCGCCTGCAGTCTCGCGCGGCCGACCCCGAGCGCCGTACCGACGCACCGCCGTCAACGCGCGGGCGCACCGTGAGTGTGGGCGGCTTTGCAGTCCAGGGGATCGATCTGGGCGCGTTGCTGCGCGGCGAGACCGATCCGCACACCCAGCCCGTCGACACGCCGCTTGCCGATCCGCTCGATGATCACGCGATTGCCGGCGCCGAGGCGCGGCTTGGTTTCGCGCTGCCGCCCGAGCTACGCCGCCTCTACGCCGAGATTGCCGATGGCGGCTTTGGCCCTGGTGCCGGGTTGCTCCCGCTGGAACGCGTGGTGGAGATCTATCTTGATCGCATCGCCAATCCGCCGGGCTGGCGCGGCCAGGCCTGGCCCGCACAGTTGTTGCCGTTCACCGGGACCGAGCCGGGGAATGACTGTATCGATACCGACACCGGCGAGATAATCTATTGGGACGAGGAGGAGCTCGCCAGCGGCCCCAGCGACAAGGTCTGGCGGCGCTCGTTCAAGCCCGACGCGACCGACCTCGGCGCCTGGCTCGAACGCTGGGTCGGCAAGCCATCACCGGAAGACGCACAGCGGGCGATGATGGAGAATGCGATGCTTTCCAGCCTTCGGCCCACCATCGCTTATTGGCGCGCGAAGACGCCGGAAGAGCGCAAGGCTTTCGGCCTGCCCGAAACCGGCTGGGAACAGGCAATGTTCGGCCATCTCGGGATCGATCTGAGCCAGCTTTAGGGTTGGCCTGTGCTCTGACATCAATCTCTCAGGTTGCACCCATATTGGCGACGACCATCGCCTGACAGCGCAACGCTGTGCCACGTCGTGCGTTCAGCGGCGGACCTTTTCGGTCCGTCACCTTCAGCCGCATCATATAGGGAGCCCGCATGAAGAAGCTGATCGCGTTCGATCTCGACGGCACGCTTGCCGAGAGCAAACAGGCGATCGATGCCGAGATGGGCGATCTGCTTGCGCGGCTCACTCAGGTCGCGCTGGTGACGGTGATTTCGGGCGGCGACTGGCCGCAGTTCGAAAAGCAGCTGGTCGGGCAATTGCCGGCGGACGCCAAGCTCGAGAATTTCCTGGTGATGCCGACCACCGGCACCAAGCTCTATCGCTTCGCTGACGGCGCCTGGACACGGATCTATGCCGATCTCTTCTCCGATGAGGAGCGGGCGACGATCCTCGCGAAACTGGAGGCGGCGGTCGAGCAGGCCGGACTGAAGGTCGACAAGCCTTATGGCGAGCAGATCGAGGATCGCGGCAGCCAGATCACTTTCTCGGCGCTCGGCCAGCAGGCGCCTTTGTCCGTGAAGGGCAATTGGGACCCGGACGCCGCCAAGCGCAAGGCGCTGAAGACGATCCTCGATCCGGAGCTGCCGGGTTTTGCGATCAATATCGGTGGTTCCTCCTCGATCGACATCACCCGCAAGGGCGTGGACAAGGGCTATGCCGTGCACCGGCTCGCCGAGGCGACCGGGCTTTCGCTTGCCGACATGCTGTTCCTGGGCGACGCGATCTTTCCGGGCGGGAATGACTATCCGGTCAAGGCGGCCGGCGTGGACAGCGTGAAGGTGCGGGATATTGCCGAGACCAAGCGGGTCGTGGAGGCGATTGTGGCGTGCTTGGGGTGATTTAGTTCACTCGCTTCTACTTCCCCTGCACTTCCCCGGCGAAGGCCGGAGCCCAGTGAGGAAACAGAGGGAAACGGGCGATGCGGATCGCCATCAGTGTCCCCCAACTGGGCCCCGGCCTTCGCCGGGGAAGAAGAGAAATACATGGGCAAAGGCCAGCGCTAGCCCCCACCCCTCACCCCTTCTTCTCCGCCTCCAACTGCTCATACGCCACCCGCTGCAGCGCCACCGCCTCGGCCGGCGACAGGCCGAGTTCGTCCGCCGCCTGCTCCTTCTCGCCGAGCGCGCGCGGGTCGCGGCCCGTCACCGTGCCGAAGATCACCAGCGCTTCGAGATAATAGCCGTAGATGCTGCCGTGATACTGATCATAGGTCCATAGATCGACCTGGCCGAAGCTGATGCCGTCATAGGGATTGGGATCGGCGACCTTCTCGTCGATCGCGCGCGTCCAGGCCTCGCCGACCGGGACCACCTGCGCGATGTCGTGCGATCGGGTGCGGGCCAGATCGGCAGCGGCGCGGACGTCCGCCGCCATCGCGCCGATCGGCTTGCCGTACCAATGGCCCTTCGGCTTGTAGGTGAGGTCAGCGCGCGACCAGGTGGCGGTGAGGTTGACCTTCACCGCCGGGTTGCGGGCGTGGAACATTGATGCGAGCAGGCCCGAATAGCGGACCAGCTGGGCCGGATCGCCGGGATTGTCGCGATCGAGCTCGCTCAGATCCTGCAGCATCACCACATCCCAGGCGCGATCGATCTGCGGGCGCCTGGTCTCGTAATGGAAGCCGAGGCCCTTGCCGCCCTGGGTCTCCAGGCTGACATCGTAATCGAGCCCGGCCTCGCGGGCGAACAGCTTGAACAGAGCCGGCACGCCGCCATAGCCCGCCCGGTTGAGATCGGTCACCGTATCGGCCCGGTAGTTGCGCACCGCCGAATGCGCGCCATGGGTGAAGCTGTTGCCGACGAACAGGATTCGGACTGGACGTCCCTGTTGTGCGCCGGCCGCAACCGGCGCGAATGCCATCGCGGCCGCCAGATATGCCGCCAGCTTCCCCATTCTCATCACACTCGCCTCAAAACTTCTTGCTGATCGACATGTACCAATAGCGTCCATAGGGGCTGTACAGCGAGCCCACATAGCCATCGCTCTGGATCGGCGGCTGCTTGTCGAAGATGTTGCGCGCGCCGACGCGGATCCTCGTGCCGTCGAGCGCGCCGCTCTTGAAGCTGTATTGCCCGTAGAGGTTGAAGGTCGTCTGGCCGTCGACCGGGAACGGGTTGCCGTTCGCATTGAGGAAGGTCGTGTCGTAGATGCCGCTGGTATAGTTCATGAAGCCGCCGATCTGGACCCGGCCGGCCGACCAGGTGAGCGATCCCGTCACCCGCCATTTCGGCTTGCCGCGGTTCATGATCAGGTCCGAGCTGTCGGTCAGCGGCGTGGCCGCGTTGATCGTGCCGGCAGCGCGGGCATCGAACAGCACCTGGATGCCGGGCGGGATTTCGCGGGCATATTTGGTCAGCCTTGCCGCGTTGATATTGAGATCGAAGCTGCCGATCGCGGTGTGACGCAGGCTGTAGATCAGGGCGAGATCGACGCCTTGCACTGTCTGCGGCTGGAGGTTGACGAACTGGTCGCGGATCTGGGTGACGGCGCCCGCGGCCGGGAGGTTGGTGCCGGCGAACACCGGCGTGTCGTCAGCGGTCGGCGCGGCGCGGATGACGTTGGGGTTGCTCGATCCCTGCAGGCGCAGCAGATAATCGAGCACCAGGGCATTTTGCGGCCCGAACTGACCGACAATGCCGACCTGGTGGATCGACCAGAAATCGGCGGTGAGCGTCAGCTTGCCGAAGCGCGACGGGATGAATTTCGGCTCAAGCACGGTGCCGACGGTCCAGTTAGTGCTGTTCTCGGGCTTCAGGTTGGGGTTGCCCGCGACGAAGATCGAATAGCTGATCCCGCGACTGCAGGAATTATAGCTCGCGATCCGCCCTGCGCGGAGATCAGCCTCACACCGATAATAATCGGTGTTCGAGCCGAGCCGGGAATATTGCACCGTCTTGGTCTGTTCGAGGTTCGGCGCACGGAAGCCCTGGGACCAGGAACCGCGCAGGCGAATGCCGTCGACCAGATCCCAGGCGGCGGCGACCTTGGGCTTCGCGACCGAGCCGAAATCGCTGTAATGCTCGTAGCGCCCGGCGAGCTGGAGATTGAGGCTCCGCACCAGCGGGATGTGCATTTCAGGCGAGACCAGGGGCACAGCGAGCTCGGCAAAGGCCGAGGCGACGAAGCGGCTGCCGCGCGTGCTCGGGGTCGGGCTGACCGCCGCGACATTGCTGGTCGAGACCTCGCCCGTCACTGAATCCGTGAAGATGATGCTCCCGTTGAGATTGGGGTCGCGATCGTCCTGCTGGGTCTCGCGGCGCCCCTCGATCCCCATCGCGACGCCGAGATCGCCGCCGGGCAGCGCAAGCAGGTCAGCGCGCGAGACCTTGAAGTCACCGAGCGCGAGCGTCGTCTTGGAACGGCGGCGGAGCTTGAACTTGATCGCGTCGATCGCCGCCTGCGACGACGGGCTGCAATCGCCAATCGATGGCGTTGCCGAGCAGCCGCCGCTGAACGGGTTATACGCGTCGGGCGTCGAAAGGCTGAGGCTCTGCTGGAGCTTGGTCATGTTGATCGCGTCGGAGAGATCGGTCGCCTCGGCTTCCGAATAGAGCATGGCCGTATCGAAATCGAAGGTGCCGATATGGCCGCGCGCGCCGCCGAGGAAGCGCGCCTGGGTGTTGGTAACATCGACATATTGCGGGCCGGTATCGACGAAGCGATAGGTCGAGAGCCGCACCGGCAGGCCAGCGGCGGGCACGTTGGTCAGCCCGGGGATCCGGTTCGGGTTGGCGGTGCCGTTGGCGAAGGTGATCGGCCCGAACGGGTTCCAATAGTTGCTGGCGGGCACCACGATCGCGTTGAGGTTGATCGTCGGCGGCTGGATCGCGTGGGTGGTCGCCCGGTAATAGCCGATCTCGGTATAGAGGGTGACGGCGTCGCTGACATCATAATGGCCGGTCAGGAAGCTGTTGAAGCGGTTGATGCTCGGCGTGACGGTGGTGCCGACCGCATTGTCGAAGCGCTCACCGCGCAGCGTCGTGGTCGTCGCGCGAGTGCCGGTGCCGTAACAGGTATCGGCGCTGATCGTGATCGCGCAGCCGGGATCGAGCGCCGACTGGGTGTGGAACGCGCCCGCCGAGGAGGTCAGCGACTTGCTGCCCTGCTTGATCGTGCCCGGCCCGCCGACGACAGCGAGATTGGCCCAGGGCGACTGAGTCGCGCGGCCGTCCGATCCGGTGTTCGAGGCATAAGCGGGGTTATTGGCGAAATAGGAGCGCAGGTCGGTGGTCGCGGTATAGGGCTCGTCCTCGGCGAGTTCGGCGGTCCGCTTCGTGTAATCGAGAAATAGCGAGATGTTGCCGCGGCCCTCGTCGAAGTTATGCCCGGCAAAGCCGGTCAGCTCGTATTCCTTGCGATGGGTGCCCTCGGCGAAACCATAGCGGCCATCGACCGTCAGACCGTTGAAATCGTCGCGCGTAACCGTGTTGACCACGCCCGCCACCGCGTCAGCGCCGTAGATGGCGGCGGCGCCGTCGCGCAGGATCTCGAGCCGCTCGACGCCCGCGACCGGGATCGCGTTGGAGTTGTAGCCGAGCACGGGCACATTGCCTTCGCCCGCCTGGCTGGTCGGATGCGAGACGAGGCGGCGGCCGTTGAGCAGCACCAGGGTGTTGCCGACGCCGAGATTGCGCAGGTTGATCGAGTTGACGTCGCCCCGCGCCGCGTTGCTGGTCTGCGGGTTGTTCGAAGGGTTGAAGGTCACGTCGCCCATTTGCGGGATCGCGCGGATCAGATCGTCGCCCGAGAGAGCGCCGGTCGCATCGATCTGCCTGGAGTCGACCACCGTCACCGGCAACGCCGTGTTCACCTTCGCGCCGCGGATCTGCGAGCCGACCACGACAATGTCCTTGTCGGCCTGACCCGGGACCGCCTCGTCCTGCGTGGCCGGCGTTGCGGCGGGCGCGGCCTGAGCCCATGCGCTTGCGGTCGCGAGTGCGGCGAACGCGGTTCCGGCGAGCAGCACGGTATTTCGGATTGTCCTGTTCATTCTCTCTCTCCCCAATTTGTTTTTTGTTTTGAATTATTCGGCCGGCGCGCCGGCAATATCGGGCGCGATGATGTCGGCGAGCGGTGGCGGCCGTTCACCAGCGAGCACCGCCGCCAGGCGATCGCGATCGAGGCGGCCTTCCCAGCGCGCCACCACCACGGTCGCGACTGCGTTGCCGATGAAATTGGTCAGGCTGCGGCATTCGGACATGAAGCGATCGACGCCGAGGATCAGCGCCATGCCGGCGACCGGCACTGACGGCACGATCGACAGCGTCGCCGCCAGCGTGATGAAGCCGGCGCCGGTCACCCCGGCGGCACCCTTCGAGCTCAGCATCGCGACGAGCAGCAGGGTGACCTGCTGGCCGAGCGACAGATCGACCCCGGTCGCCTGGGCGATGAACAGGGCGGCGAGCGTCATATAGATATTGGTGCCGTCGAGGTTGAACGAATAGCCGGTCGGGATGACGAGCCCGACCACACCTTTGTCGCAGCCGGCCTGCTCCATCTTGCCGATCAGGCTGGGCAGCGCGGCCTCGGACGACGAGGTGCCGAGCACGAGCAGCAATTCCGCGCGCAGATAAACGATCAGGCGGATGATCGAGAAGCCGTGCGCGCGGGCGACGGCGCCGAGTATGACCAGCACGAAGAAGAGCGAGGTGAGATAGAAGGTCGCGACCAGCGCGCCGAGATTGACCAGCGAGCCAAGGCCATATTTGCCGATAGTGAAGGCGATCGCGCCGAACGCGCCGATCGGCGCCGCGCGCATCAATATGCCGACCAGCTTGAACACGATCAGCGCGAGCCGCTCGACCAGGTCGAGCACCGGCTCGGCCGGCTTGCCGACCAGCGACAGCGCTATGCCGAACAGGATCGCGACGAACAGGGTCTGGAGGATCGAGCCCTCGGTCAGCGCCGAGAGCATCGTCGTCGGGATGATATCCATCAGGAAGCCGGTGATGCTGGTCTCGTGCGCCTTATGGGCGAAATCGGCGACCGCTGCCTTGTCGAGCGTCGCCGGATCGATGTGCATGCCGGCGCCGGGCTGGACGACATTGGCGACGATCAGGCCGAGGATCAGCGCCAGCGTCGAGAAGACCAGGAAATAGGCGAAGGCCTTGGCGGCGACGCGGCCGACCAAGGACAGTTCGCGCATCCCGGCGATGCCGCTCGCGACCGACAGGAAGATGACGGGGGCTATCACCATCTTGACCAGCTTGATGAAGCCATCGCCGAGCGGCTTCATCGCGGCGCCTGTCTCGGGCTGGAAATGGCCGAGCGCGATGCCGAGCAGGATCGCGACCAGCACCTGGACATAGAGATGGCGCCAGAGCGGCGTGGCCGTGGCGGCGCGATCGGTACCCTGGCTGAAGTCGCGCGTCATTCCATCCCCTTTGGCGCTCGACGCGCCAGTTGCGGCCGCTTCTGACGAGTGCCTGCGCTGAAATTACTCTGCTATGATGCGGGCCGGTGGGCTTTTATCGTTTCAGCATAAATGATTATAACATATGCTTTTTCTTGAAATCTGCGGGGAGGGTTGGCGTCAGAAGTGTGTGGAATTCCGCACATGACACCTCCGCTTTGTGTGATATGCCGCCCAGCATGACCGATCGTCGCATCATGCGATTCCGTCTCGCCATCGCCGCGCTTCTACTCGCGCTGGCGGGGGTTGCCTTGCTGCTGGCGGGAACGCGCTGGGCGCGCGGCCATGCCGATGCGGTCGCCGATGTAACCGCGAACCAGACCGCGCGCAGCCATGCCGGGCTGCTCGCCAGCGAATTGCAGAAATTCAGGCTGCTGCCGCTGGTGCTGGTCGAATATCCCGATGTCGCGACTGCGCTCGACACCCATGCGCCGGGCGCGATCGACCGACTGAATCATACGCTCGAACTGCTCGCCGCGCGCACCGATGCCGCCGCCATCTATGTGATCGACGCGCAGGGCCTGACGATCGCGACAAGCAACTGGCCGCTGCCGACAAGCTTTGTCGGCCAGAATTACAGCTTCCGCCCCTATTTCCGCGGCGCGATGCGAGAGGGCGCCTCGGAGCTGTTCGCGCTCGGCACGGTCAGCGGGCGGCCCGGCCTGTATCTCGCGCGGCGGCTGGACGTCGGCGGGCGTGCCCTGGGCACGGTCGTGGTCAAGGTCGAGTTCGACGGGCTCGAAGCGAACTGGGCGCGCACGACGGGTCCGAGCTTCGTCACTGACCAGCACGGCGTGATCCTGATCACCAGCGTGCGCGACTGGCGTTTCCGCACCACCCACAAGCTCGACCCGGCGACGGTCGCGCGGGCGCGGGCTACGCTCCAGTTCGGCAGCGCGCCGCCCAGGGCCGCGCCGATCACGCTCGCCGGCCAGTCCGCCACAGCGATACTCGGCGACGGCACCGCAAGCTACCGTGTCGCCACATTGCCGGTGCCACTGGCCGGCGCGCAGCTCGTCCATCTCGAACCACTCGCCGCCCCGCTCGCCGCCGCAACCACCAGCGTCAGGCTCTGGGGGCTGGCGCTGCTGATCGTGCTCGGCGCGGCGGCCGGCCTGATCGTGCGGGGGCGCGAAAAGGGCCAGCTCCAGCGCGAGGCCAAGGCGAAGCTCGAACAGGAAGTAGCGCGTCGCACCGCCGAGCTCAGCGAGAGCAACCGCCAGTTGGTGATCGAATCGCGCGAGCGCGGCGAGGCCGAGAAACGCTATCGCGCCGCGCGCGAGGAGCTTGCCCAGGCCAATCGGCTCGGCTCGCTCGGCCAGATCACCGCCGGCGTTGCGCATGAGATCAACCAGCCGGTCGCGGCGATCCGGACGTTCGCCGAGAATGCGACGATTTTTCTCGACCGCGACCAGGCAACGCCAGTGCGGGGCAACCTCGCCCAGATCATCGACCTGACCGCGCGGATCGGCGCCATCACCGCTGAACTGCGTAACTTCGCCCGGCGCAAGATGCCACTGCGCGGCGCGATCGAGCTCGTATCGGTGATCGACGGCGCGCTGCTGCTGCTCGGCGAACGAGCGCGCGACGTGGTGACGGTCGACCTGCCGGCGGACCTGAAGACATTGCGGATCACCGGCGACCGGGTCCGGCTCGAACAGATCATCGTCAATCTCCTGCAGAATGCCCTGGACGCGATCGAGGGCGTGTCCGCGCCGCAGATCCACATCGCCGCCACCGCCGCTGGCGACGATGTCACCGTCGCGGTCTCGGACAATGGTGCCGGGATCGACCCGGCCATCGCCGACGAAGTGTTCGCCCCCTTCGTCTCCGCCAAGCCGGCCGGGCTTGGCCTCGGCCTGGCCATCGCGCGCGATATCGCCCGGGATTTCGGCGGCGAGCTCGAGATCGGCGCGTCCGATCTGCCGGGGGCAACTTTCCTGCTGCGGCTGAAGCGCGCATGATGCTGTTCCCGACCGAACAATATGTGATGTTCGTCGAAGACGATGCCCAGCTCCGCGCGGCGACGGTGCAGACGCTCGAACTGGCCGGCCTGAGCGTTCGCCCCTTCGCGAGCGCCACGGCCGCACTGCCCGAACTCGACATGGATTTTCCCGGCGCGATCGTCTCGGATATCCGGATGCCGGGGATCGACGGGCTGCAATTGCTCGAACGGGTCCGCGCGATCGACCGCGACATTCCGGTCATCCTGATCACCGGCCATGCCGATGTCGCGATGGCGGTGGGGGCGCTGCGCGACGGCGCGTTCGACTTCCTGACCAAGCCCTTCGCGACCGACCATCTCGTCGCCGCGACCCACAAGGCGCTCGAAAAACGGCTGCTCGTGCTAGACAATCGCCGGCTGCGCGCCGCCGCCGCAGCCGAGGAGGCAAGCCCGCTGATCGGTGACAGCGCGATGATGGTCCAGCTCCGCGACACGATCCGCCAGCTCGCCCGCGCCGATATCGACGTGCTGGTCGAGGGCGAGACCGGCACCGGCAAGGAGCTGGTCGCGCTGCTGCTCCACCGCCTCGGCGCGCGGCGGGCGCGGCCGTTCATCGCGGTCAATTGCGGCGCGCTGCCTGATGCGCTCGCCGAGATCGAGCTGTTCGGCCATGGCGCCGACAGCGTGCCGCATACAAGGCTTGCGCGGGTCGGCCAGATCGAGGCGTCGAGTGGCGGGACCTTGCTGCTCGACGAGATCGATTCAATGCCACCCGCCGCGCAGGCCGGGCTGCTTCGCGTGCTCGAGGAACGCGAAGTCCATCCGATCGGCGACACCCGCCCGCGCAGCGTCGACCTGCGTGTGATCGCCACGAGCAAGGCCGATCTCGGCCGGGCCGCTGCCGAAGGGCGGTTCCGCGCCGATCTCTATTACCGACTGAACGTCGTGCGCGTCCGCGTGCCGCCGTTACGCGAGCGTCGCGAGGATGTCGCCGCCCTGTTCGCGAGCTTTGTCGAACAGGCCAAGCAGCAGACCGGCGGCGATGATTTCGCGCTGACCGACGGCATGCGGCGCCATCTGCGCGACCATGACTGGCCCGGCAATGTGCGCGAGCTGCGCAATTTCGCCTTCAGCGCCGTGCTTGGCCTGGCCGAACCCCCTGCCCCTCGTGCCGTGGCGGGCCAGCCGAGCCTGCCGGCGCGGCTTGCCGAGTTCGAGGCCGGGGTGATCGAGGCAGCGCTCAGCGCCACGCTTGGCAATGTGGCGGCTGCGCTCCCGCTGCTCGGCATCCCGCGCAAGACCTTTTACGACAAGGTCGCGCGGCTCGGCATCAGGATCGAGGATTTCCGTGGGCGTCAGGGCGACCGACCTGGCAACTGAAAGGGGCCGTTAGTCGGCTTTAGCCCTTTCACTTCCCCGGCGAAGGCCGGGGCCCAGTTGGGGGACGATCATGGCGAACG
>Ga0307508_10004237_pt1 | contig 14083 bp, 10 predicted proteins | sample 9_EM_MG_FD_203089 | JGI IMG/M metagenome (GOLD analysis project Ga0307508, IMG submission 203089) | Populus trichocarpa ectomycorrhiza microbial communities from riparian zone in the Pacific Northwest, United States - 9_EM | ecosystem: Host-associated > Plants > Roots > Unclassified | place... | reverse complement strand
ACCCGCGCGCTTGCGACGTCGACCTGACGAACGTGGTGGGCGGCTTGACCGGCGATATCACGCTGCATCCTGGCGTGACCTGCATGAACAGCCTCAGCGCCGACGTGCTCGTGAACGGCCACGTTTACCTGGACGCGGGCCACGATCCCAATGCCTTCTTCGTCATCCGAGGCAACCTGACGCTCACCGTCGCGGATGCGGCTCAGGTGGTGCTACAGAACGGCGCGCAAGCGTGCGGGGTGTTCTGGCGCATCAGCAAACAAGTGACGATCGGCAAGACGGTGCAGTTCTTCGGCACGGTGATTTCAGGCACGGCTATCACCCTGCAATCCGGTTCGACCCTGAACGGCCGGGCGCTCGCTCAAACCGCCGGCGTGCAGCTCGACGCCAACACCATCACGATCCCGGCCAGCTGCACGCACGTGCAATAACCGGAAGAGCGAAGTCAGCATGTCGTTCGGCATCTATTTGTTTGGCATCATTTTGATGATTGGCGGCCTCGTTTACGGGGCCGCGACGCTGCACGCGCCTGTGCAGTGGATTGTCGTGACGGCACTGGTGCTGCTCGGCATCGGTGTCGTGGCGGCCGTGAAGGCGACTCGGCAGCGCGACCCGGCAAAATAGCGGCAGCAAGACTAGCTGCAGATGGGCGTATGGGCCCTGCCGAGGTCTGACCTTTCGTCACATTTCTCCCGTCGAACACCAGCCACCGACGGGAGGTCCCGCAACAACGAGAATTTGGGGTTCCCGCTGCCGCCCGCGAAGGCTGCGTTGGGCAGCCTGGTGAGGGCCCTGCGCTACGGTGCGACGCGCGTCTGCAGGTGCGTCGGTTCGACGACTTGAGTGAGCACGTTGGCCAAGCTGAGCGGAGTCGCGCCGGGCGTGTACGAGGCGGCGGGCGCGATGCACATGCCGTCGCGGACGCTGACGCCGAGCACGTAGGCGGTCATTTGAGCCGCGAGGCACTGGCTCACTTCGGGCGCGGCGGCGAGCTTGTTCGCCAGATCTTCGGGTCCATTGAAGGTGGTGTGCTTCAGGTCTTCGATGTAGCCGGAGCTGTCGATGGGCTCACCCGCTTCCATGCTGCGGTAGGCGCCAATGCCGTCGAAGTTCTCGAGGCCGAAGCCGATTTGGTCGATGTGCGTATGGCAAGCGCCGCAGCTGCCCGCGGCGTGCTGCTTTTCGTAGCGCTGGCGCGTCGTTTGGTTGGCGACCGGCGCCGGAATCACCGGCACGTCGGCGGGCGGCGGCGGCACGTCGCCGCAGATGAGCTGGCGCAAGACGAACAGACCACGCTGCGTGGGCGACGAGCTGTTCGGCGTGCCGAGTCGTGTGAGAAAGCCGCCTTGTGCGAGGATGCCCAGGCCTTTTCCGGCGGGCCGCTGCTGCAGGGTGAAGGTGGCGTCGCTGAGGCCATCAGTAGGCCAGCCGTAAAACTTGGCGAGCGAAAGGTTCACGTACGTGTTCGGCGAGGTCAGTAGGTCCGTGAGGCTCCCGCCCGACTGGTAGGTCTTGTCCACGAGCTGCTGCGTCTCGCTCACCATCGCAACGGCGACGGGATTGGGCAGCGTGTACACGGCTGGATCTTTGGCAGCGTACGGCGCGCCGTCATACGAAAGCCATTGCAGGAAGAACGTGCTCATGTGCGCTTGCCCTGGCGGGCTCGTGATCAAAGCTTGCGTGGCAGCGGCAATGCCGGCGGACGTGTCGAGCGCGCCAGTACCGGCGCTATCGAGCAACGCCTTGGACGGAGCCGCGCCAGTGAGGCCGTAAGCTAGAATGGACGCCAGCTCGTAGCCGGAAAGCTTGAAGCCGCCGCCCGCCGATTGACCGAGCTCTTGAATGTAGAGCGCGTTCGGCGACTGCATGAGCGCCGCCAGCGTGCCCGCGAGCGCGTCGACCGGCGTCATTTGCAGCGTGGAGATGCCTTGCGTGAAAAGCCCCACGTAGTCGGTGACCTCGCTGTCGGTCACGGGGCGGCGGAACAGGCGATAACCGTAGTTTTTGACGACGGCCATAGCGCACGCGGCATCGATGGCCGTCGCGGTGCACGGCGCAACCAAAAGCGTTGCCGCTTGCGGACCGGTGAGCAGTGCCTGAGCGCGGTCGAAGGTGGAGTCGACGAGCGCCGACATCCACGGCTGGTTCACGGACAGCGCAGCCGAGTAAGTCGAGTAATTGCCGGCCTGGCGGATGTCGCCGACGAACTGGATGTTTTGCCAGGTCTTCGCGTCGGCGCCGAAGGTGTCGATGAGCGTGCTGTTGTATTCGCCCTCCGACAAGCGACGCAGCATGCGGTAAGCGGGTTTGCCGCTCTGCCCCTCGGCACAGGTCGCGGTCGGGACAGCTGCCGCGCCTGCCGCGCCCGCTGCGGCGACGCCGGTCGCCCCAACGGCGCCGGTCGCCGAGCCACCCGACCCGGAGCCCGCGCCCGCCGAGCCGACTGCGGCGCCGTTCGGTGTCGTGCTGGGTGTGCTGGAGCACGCGGCGAGCGCGAGCGAAAGTCCGAGCCAAGCGCCGTTGCCCGTGCGCTTCAGGCCGCTCACGCGAGGATCTCCTTTACGAGGCCCATGCCGGTGCGCGGGCCGTAGCCGGTGGCCATCGGCGCGCCCATCAAGTTGGAGAGCGTCGCGAACAGGTCGCCCATGTTGCGGCCGCCGGGGGTGGGGATGCCGGCGATGCCGCCAGGCGGTCCGTAGCTCAAGTATTGGCCGCTCTTCAGCGTGCCGCCGAGGTTGCCCAGCAGCACGCAGGGGATGGATTGCACGGTGTGCGCGTCGCCGCCGTCGACCTCCGAGGTGCAGAGGATGACGGTGTTGTCGAGGATGGTTTTGCCGGGCGACAGCGGATCGGGCACGTCGAGCCCTTGCACGAGCGTGAGGAAGCGCGTCGACATCCAGTTGTGGCAAGTCGCGAAATCTTGCGCGGTTTTGCCGGTGGGCTCCGAAGGTACCCAGTGCGACAGCTGCTGATGGTGCGCGCCCGAAAAGCCGAGCCACGAAAACACGTGGTTGCCCCAGGCGTGCATGACCTGAAGGTTGGCCATGGTGCGTTGCCCGCACGCGAACGCTTCGACGACGTTCTCGATCTGCGCGTCGAGCAGCGCTGGCAAGTTGGGTTGCACGGCGTCGCCCGTAGTGACAAGCCCTTTGGTTTTGTCGAGCGCCACCGTGGACAGCGCCGAGCAGCTGAGCGCGGGCGCCGAGCTCTGGCCCGGGTTTTGCTGAAGGCTCAGCTTCACCGCTTGCACGGCTTCGATGTGACTTTGAATTTTGGCGCTCTCGTACGGCAGGCCGGCGACCTGCTTGCTCAACGTGTCGAGCTCTTTCTGCGACAGGCCGAGCGCGAGGGACTTGAACTGGCGGATGGCCGCGACGTGCGCGCCCTGCGTGCCGAGCGCCGACGGATCCACCGTCCGCTGTACTTCAGCGCGCGACTGGAACGGATCGTAGATGCCTGGGATCCGCACGCCTTTGCGAAAGCTCATCTCTTGGCCGCCCGCGAGCGGCGCTACCGAGAGGTTCAAGAGGTCGGCCCCGATCTGATCGGCCAGCACCTGCTCGAACGAGTCCTTGGCGCCCACCGTGAGGCAGTTCTCCATGCCGAAGCCGTGATTGGAGCCGGGACCAAGCGAGAGGCCTTGAATCACCGTCATTTTCGACTGGTAGGGGGCGAGCGGAGCTAGCGAGACCTTGAGGTCGTAGTTGGTGCCGGGTGTATCGGGCCAGAAGTACTTCGCCGCGCAACCGCTGGAGACGTAGAAGATGAGGAGTCGCTTGACCGGCCCCGCAGCGGCGGCCTGCGCCAAGCCGCCCAGTGACTTGGAAAGCGCGAGCGCCGTCGCGCCTCCGCCGACACTTGTGAGAAATTTGCGGCGATTCATGCGTCCGGTCCCAGTGAAGAGTTCCGCGAATCCGGCACTTGCGACGCGCAACTCCGGCCTTTCCGCAGGTTATTGATCCTCCGGACCACCCCGACCCCGTTGCAGAAACGCCATTACCTGCGCCGAAATCGCCATGCCGCGTCAGCCGACGCGCCGTCGAGCTTCGCCCTAGAAACTGGCGCCAGCTCCGGCCATCGCTAACAGACCGGCGCGAAGCTGGTGTTCGCCGGGGCCGCCCACCCCGAGGTAGGTGCGTTGCAGGAAACTCGGCCCCACGAGCGTCGTCAGCAGCAGTGGCCCCACGCCAAACGAGCTGGTGGCACCCGCTTGCGCCTCCCAATCGATGTTCAAGCGGCCGATGCGCTTCTCGTCGCTAGATAGGTTGTAGCGACCGCGACTGTCGAGGCCGAGCACCAGCCACGAGCCGGCTTTGTAGAGGCCGGCGAGACGGAGCTCGACTGATTGATCGTCGCCTTCGGGATCGGAGCCCACGAGCGGGTTGAGAACGAGCGTCAGCCGGTCGAAGCGGCGAGACAGCAAGAGGCCGCCGACGACCTCGCCCTCCTCGCGAAAGTCGCGCGGCTGGTAAAACACGAGGGCGCCGAGGTCGACGCCGTGCTGGGCCTGGTTCAAGAAGGTCGCGCGCAAACCGAGCGACACGCGATCGCTCGGTCCGTTCGCGAGGCCGTGCTCATACTCGACGCGCGCGGCCAGAAAGCTGAGCAGCCGACCCTCGGCGGCACCTCTCGCGCGGAAGCCTTTCGCGGCGGTGTCGTAGCCGCTGATCGCGACGGCGGTAGCAGCGCGCGGCACGCTGGGCGACACGCTGAACGGCGACAACGCGCCTTTCGCCGCAGCTTCGGTTGCGGCATTTTCTTCGGCCTTTTTTGGCTCCGCAGCGGGCTCCGCGCGCTCGCGAGTTGCGCTCTGCTCGCCGCTCGAGCCCAACACCGGAAGAGCTTCGACTCGGTTTGGAAAGGAGGTCGGTTCGAGTGCTACGGAGCGCTCGTCGCTAGGCTCGCTGTCAGGCCGCGCGTGCTCGGCGGCCGCGGCCGTGAGCGCATTGGCCAAGATCGTGAGCGCGATACTGATTCGAATCATGTGCTGAGCCTCTCTGCCCGCTATGTTGAGGCACGACGCCGTGGGCATCGACCTGCGCTCTCGACTCGGGCTCACGCCGAGCGCGCCTGCTAGCGACGCGAGGCTAAGCGCCATCAATGGAGATTGAGTTGCGGCTTCGCAACGCTCGCGCGATGCGGCGCTTTGCGACAAGAGTGAGCGCGCGCCAGTTCGTCTGACGCGAAGCAACTCGTCATCGTGACGAAGGGTGACGAAGGGTGACGAAGACGGTCTTCCCCGCTCCCTATCTTTTACATCAAGGTCACTCGAGCGCGAATCGATCCAACTAGGATGAGCTCTTCCCGCGTCCTGGAGGATTACTCTCATGCGTTCACATCTATGGCTACTTGCGGCAGGATCAACCGCGCTCTTCTCTGCGTGCAGCTCGGCTCCAACGACGACCGACTCGGGCGACGCCCATGTGGAGCGCACGACGGCCGAGCTCGGCAATTCGCAAAAAGACGGCATTTCCTCGTCGGAAATCGCAGATCTGTCGCGCCGCCCCCACCACGGCCCGGAGGCGCAACGCTTGGCCACGGGTCAATTCGTTACGCCCACCGCGTTGCGTGGCGCCGTGCAGCAGTTTCTGAATCCGGGCTTGCCCGCCTACCCCAACTTCGTCGCCGGCGAAGCCGTGCGTTCGCAACTGAGCCCAGACGGAAAAACTTTGGCCGTGCTGTGCGCCGGACAAAACTCGCTCGACAAGCCAGACGGCAGCACAGACGTCGCCGCGTCGACACAATTCATCTTCTTGTACGACGTCAGCGGTGCGCATAAGCGCTCGCCGCTGCTGACGCAGGTGCTCACACCGACCAACTCCCACGTGGGCCTGGTTTTCTCTCCCGACGGTCAGAAGCTCTACGCAGCCGGCGGCCGAGATGACTTGGTCAGAGTCTATGCCCTCACCGCCGGTACTTGGGCCGCGAGCGGCACTATCGCGCTGAATCACACCAACCTGGGCGTAGGCGTCGGTGTCAGCCCGAACGCCGGCGGACTCGGCATGAGCAAAGACGGCAAGACGCTGGTCGTCGTGAACAACTACAACGACTCGATCAGCGTCATCGATACGGCTACCGGCAGCGTGCGCTACGAGCACGATCTCCGGCCGTTTTTCGCGGGAAATGAAGGCACTCCGGCTGGTGTCGGCGGCACGTTCCCGTTCGCCGTCGTCGTAAAAGACAATCACATTGCTTATGTGACGTCCGATCGCGATCGGGAGGTGGTCGTGGTCGACATTTCCTCGTCGACGGCTGGCCGGCTGGTCAAGCGTATCAAGCTGGACGGCAACGCGCTCGGCCTCACGCTAGACGCCGCGGAGCGGCGACTGTACGTGGCGCAAGACAACGCCGATCAAGTCGCCGTGATCGACACGCAGAAGAACGCTGTCATCGCCAAGATCGACGCCCGCGCACCCGAGGGCTTGCTGCCCGAAGACGACGCCCACGACGTGAAGGCCTGGCACGAGAACAAGAGCGCGCGTTACACCGGCGCGGGCACGTTCGCGGTGACTCTCTCTCCCGACGGCAACACGCTCTACGCGGTGAACTCGGGCTCGAACTCGATCGCCGTCGTCCGCATCAAGGACAACGAGCACCATGGCTGGGCGAGGAAGAACGAGCCGGATGCCGACGATTACGAGGTGACTGGCCTGATCCCCACCCCTTACGAGCCGCACGACGTCACGTTCAGCGCCGACGGTTCATGGCTTTACGTGGTGAACGGCAAGAGCGTTACCGGGCCAAATCCGGCGCATTTGTCGGGCAGCACCGCGTCCTTGACCCAGATCACCTACCCTGGCGGCAACGCTGCCGCGAACGTCGCTGCCAAAGCTTCGAACCAATATCAGTTCCAGCTCGAGCGCGCTTCGCTGGTCGCCGCGCCGGTGCCCAATCGCGGTGACTTGAACGGTCTTACCGCCCAAGTTGCCGAGAACAACTTCTACTCTGCGGATCCGGAGGGCGAGCGCGCGATGCGCTTCTTGCGCCGGCACATCAAGCACGTGATCTACGTCATCAAAGAGAACCGTACCTTCGATCAGGTGCTCGGCGATCTGAGCAACGGCGCCGAGGCCGACAGCACGATCACGCAGTTTCCGCGCAGCATCACCCCGAGCTTGCACGGCCTGGCAACCCAATTCGTGACGCTCGACAATTTCAAAGATCCGGGCGACGGCAGCATGGACGGCTGGTCGTGGAGCCTGCAGGGGCGCGTCACCAACGTCGAAACCATCACGCAGCAGATCAACTATGCCTTCGTCAATCGCGGCTTGTCGTATGAGTCGGAGGGCACCAATCGCGGCGTGCCCGTCAACTTCGCGACCGTCGCCGCCCGCGACGCGGTGGCGGGCAAACCAGGCACCACCAACTACAGCGCCGTGACTGCGGGCTTGCCCGGAGGTACGGCCAACGTCCTGGCCGGCGCCGGCAACCACGCTTCGTCCGACGCACCGGATGACGCGCAGGGCGGTTACATCTTCCGCGCTGTGCTGCAAGCCGGCGGCACGGTCCGCGACTACGGCATGCTCGTGAACAACATCGGCAGCATCGGCAGCAAGACAGCACCGATCAGCAATCCATTCTCGGTGGGAGAAGTGCAGGTGGCGTCGCTCACGCCTGATTTGGCGCCGTTCACCGACGTCTACTACCGCGGCTATGACAACAACTATTCGGATCTGTGGCGCTACCAAGAGTGGAAGCGTGAGTTCGATCAGTTCGCGACTCAGGGCAGTCTGCCCAACCTCTCGCTCGTGCGGCTGAGCCACGACCACATGGGCAACTTCGGTACAGCGCTCGGCGGCATCAACACGCCCGAGGCGCAGCAAGCCGACAACGATCTCGCGGTCGGCCTGCTCGTGCAAGCGGTGGCGAACAGCCCCTTCGCCGCCGACACGCTGATCGTCGTCACCGAAGACGATTGCCAAGACGGCCCCGACCACGTGGACTCACACCGCGCGTCGACCTACGTCGCGGGCGCCTACGTCAAGCAAGGCGCCGTCGTCAGCACGCACTACACGCAGGTCAACGCCATCCGCACCATGGAAGACATTCTCGGCACCGAGCATCTCAACCTGAACACCGCGTTCCAATCGCCCATGACCGACATCTTCGACCTGCACTCGTCGGGCAAGTGGACGTTCGCGGCCCAGGCGTCGACCGTGCTGCAGACAACCGAGGTTGCGCCGCTCGTCGCAGCGCTCGGGGTCAGCTATGCGCCGGGCGAGTTGGTGAAGCCGCAGCACAGCGCGCAATACTGGGCCAAAGCTACCGAAGGCTTCGATTTTTCCGAAGCTGACCAGGTGCCGGCGGCCAAGTTCAACCGCATCTTGTGGAAGGGCTTGATGGGCGCTAAAGCCTATCCCGAGCTGAAGAGCCACGCGGCCCTTCAGCAGCTGAGCGAGCGCGCCGCCGAGAGCGACTGACCACAGCCAGCCGCTAGCACGATCCGGCAAGTGCAAGTGATCCGCTGGTCTCGATCGACACCAGCGGATCATTCGCCGGCCGCAGCCTGCTTAGGGCCCGCGAAAGGCTAAGTCGATCGCTCTCGCGGCCGACGCATCCCGGCTATCCCGGCTAGCTTCGTTGCTCCTCAGTTACATACGGCAGTATGCGCCTTCGTCGCGCCTCGCCAGCCGGGCGCCTCGGCTGCGATCATCGATCGACTTAGCAATTCGCGGGCCCTCAGTGATTGACCACCACGGTCACCGCGTCACCCGGCTTGATCTTCGTGCCCGCCACCGGATTTTGGTTGAGCACGACGTACTCGTCGGTCTCGCCCTCCGCGGTCCACACTATTTTCAGGGTGAAACCCTGGTCTTTGGCCAACGTCTTCACTTTTTCGATGCCCTGGCCGAGCAGCTTCGGGACCTCGATCTCACCGGGCCCGGAAGACACCCGCACGACCACCGGCTTTTCGGTGTCTTGAGGCGCCGCGGCTTCGGGCAGCTGCGAGACGATGCTGCCCTTCGGTACCGTGGCGTCGGCAATCGGTTCGGCGGCTTCGAGCTTGTAGCCCGCCTGCGCCAACAGCGCCGTGGCTTCGGTCAGAGTGCGACCGACGACACCCGGCACCTTGGGCAGCTCGCGCGCCAGCGCCACCGTGACCGCCCCGTGCGCGTCGAGCTGTTGACCGGCGGCCGGCGTCTGCTCGACGACCGTCCCGGGCGCAGCTCCTGGCGTCGCTTTTCGCTCGCCTACCAGAAACGCCAAGCCCAAAACCTTGAGGTTTTGGCGCGCGTCGTCCTCACTCAGCCCTTTCAGGCTCGGCACCCCCACTTTCGCCGGCTGCTCGTGCGTTGGCGCAGCGAGCAGCTTCATGCGCTCGATGCCCAACACCGTCGCAATCGAAGTGACCATCGACACGAGCACGACGACGATGACTAAAGCGGTTCCTCTCATGAAGCGACAGGGCCCCTTTCGCCCCTTAGCTCACTCTGCCCAGGCTTCGCTGGCAAGCTGCTTCAGCCGGTTTGCCGGCCTGCAGCGGCCCCCGGACCCGCCGAAATGGGCCGTTACCGAGCGTCCGGAGCAGGCCTGCGCGACCGCGCGGCTCAGGCAAGCCGTGAAAGCGTGCGACCGGCGTCGCGTTGGGGCGCGACCGGCGTCGCGTTGGGGCGACCGGCGTCGCGTCCGGCTGGATCTGCGCGGCCAATCCGATAGTATCAAATGATGCTATCGATCATGGCCACGCCGCGGGTCGCTGGCTAGACGCGCTGGCGCCGCGTTGCTAGTCCGGCCGTGCGCAGGCTCGGGCTCCGAGAGCGCCGTGTCCGGTCGGGCTCCGGTCATCGCCCCAAACCGCGGCTTCACGTAACCCCGCGCAGTGATCTCGACGGCTCCCAGCTTGAGCAGCCGTCCGACAGCGCGCTTGAACGCCTTCTTGCTGAGGCCGAAGGCTTCGCGCACTTGCTCGGGGGGAGAGTTGTCGCCCAGCTGCGGAGCGCCGGGACGTTGCAGTAGCGCGAGTACGTGCTTTGCATCCGCTTCCAGCTGCTCGTGAGCGTGCGCCCGCAGCGAGAGCTCCAGCTTTCCGTCGGGCAAGATGTTGGTCACGCGGAAGCTCGCGGCGTCGCCCCGCCCGAGCGTGTGCGGCTCGTCGAGCGGCAACAAGCCAACACAGGCGCGCTCGACGATCACGAACACGCCGATCTCCGGGTCTTTGCGCCAAGCTTCGCCGTCGACCCATTCGTCCGGCTCGAAGCCTTGGCTACGCGTGCCGAGCATTTCGGTGACCCGCATAGTGCCCGTCAAACGACCACGGTCGTCGAGATAGAGGCCGATCGGATGCCGCTCGCCAACCTGCAGCTCACGGGTCTGCGCCGCGAGCGGAACGAGCAACTCTTTCGGCAGCCCCCAGTCGACGAACGCGCCGAAGTCCGTGAGCGACGTGACGCTCAAGAACGCCACTTCGCCCAAGGCGAGCATCGGCACTGTCGTCGTCGCGAGCGGCCTGGCTTCCGAATCTTGATAGACGAAGGCGGAGACACGATCTCTCACGCCAGCACCTTCGGCGATCTCGCGCCCGAGCAGGAGCAGCGTCGGCGCGTCGGGCTCGCTGCCCGCTTCGGCCAGGAATGCACCAGAGCTCCCGAAGCGACGGATCTCGAGGTCGACGAAGCGCCCCAGCAAGTGTTCAAAGGCAGGGCGAACGTTGGGCACCGCTCCTCTTAGCGCAACCCGCCGCTGCAGGCTTGCCCGAGCCGTGCAGCGCCGAGTTGCTCGGTCATCTCGCCTTGAGGCCTCACCCGAAACAGGGGTGCCTGCGCCGAGACCGGGCCGAGCTCGCGCGAAAGGCGCTGATCCGATAGTATCAAATGATACTATCGGACAACGCTCCCGTTCTCGGTTCGCGAGCGCGTCCCCGCGCGAAGTTAGCTCGTCGTTCGTCGCCCGCTCAAACTTGGCGGGATGTCTCGACTCTGCTTGCGCTCCCACAGCGGCGGCCACGCGAGCGCCCGCCTTGACGCAAAACTCTGCGTCTAGACCGGCTCGAGCAGCGAAAATTCATCGCGCGGTGCGGCTTTGGCTAGATTTCGCGCGCTATTGGTGCTCTCTGTCTCCCCCATGGCTAAAGCGAAGACCAAGACATCCAAGACCCTGACCAAGAGCGCCCTCCTCCAGACCATCGTCGACAACGTCGGCGACGGTGCCTCGCGCAAGAGCGTGAAGGCAGTGCTCGACGCCCTGACGGAGGTCGGGCACAAAGAGCTGAAGAAGAACGGTCTCTTCGTGCTTCACGGGTTCGCGAAGTTCGTGGTCGTGAAGAAGCCTGCCCGACCGGCACGCAAGGGTATCAATCCATTCACGAAGGAGCCCACGACCTTTGCCGCCAAGCCGGCCAGCAAAGCCGTCAAGGCCCGCGCCGTCAAAGCGATCAAAGACGTCGTTGCGTGAGGACGCCCCCCGGGGGGGGACGCACCGTGATGGTGGCGAGGACTCGAACGGGATGCGGCTGGGCCCGCGAGCGCCTGCTTGGGTAATCGTTTCAAAGACGCACCACGCTGCGAACGCTGTCGCATGCTCGTGCCGAGTTGTGTGTGCGCGCTCATGCCGCGACTTCACACCCGCACGCGTTTACTCGTGATTCTCCACGCAGCCGAGGCAAAGAAGCCGACGAACACCGGGCGTCTGGCGGCGCTGTGCAGCGACAACAGCCAGGTGCTGGTGCGTGGGCGACGCAACGAACCGCTCGATCTAGGCTCTTTGGCGGACCAAAGCGCAGTGGTGCTTTGCCCTGACGAAAGCGCGACGCTGGTGCAGCGAACCACTGCGCCCCTCACCTTGGTCGTGCCGGACGGTAGCTGGCGCCAAGCTTCGAAAATGCCGCGGCGCGAGCCGATGCTGCGGGATCTGCCGCGGGTCAGGCTGCCGGCGTTGGTGCCCCGGGCGCCGGCGCTGCGCCGAGAAACCAAGGACCAGGGGCTTGCCACTTTCGTGGCTATCGCTCACGCACTCGGAATCATCGAAGACCCCGCGCTCGAGCAGACGCTGCTCGCGTTTTACGACGTGGTGGCCGAGCGCATTCTGCTTGCCCGGCAGGGCCAGCCCGGTTGAGCGCCACTGTCGCACCTCCGCGGCCGATGTAGCAGCTAAACTCCGATCGGAGCCGTCCGTTCCTCTCGGGACGGAGATGGATGAGACGGATTTGACAGTGACGCGCGCGCAGGCGCGGGTGGGCACGCTCTTGAACGGGCGCTGGCACCTCGACAAGCTGGTCGGAGTCGGCGGCATGGCAGCCGTTTACGCCGCGACGCATCGCAACACCAAGCGCGTCGCGGTCAAGATCCTGCATCCCGAAATCTCGGCCGACGACAACGCGCGTCAGCGATTTTTGCGTGAGGGCTACGCCGCCAACCAAGTGGGGCACCGCGGCGCGGTTTCGGCTGACGACGACGGCCTGACCGAAGACGGCGTCGCGTTCCTGGTGATGGAGCTCTTGGAAGGCGAGACCATCGAAGAGCGCAGCGCGCGTCACGGCGGAACGCTCAGGGGCCGCGAAGTGCTGGCGCTGATGGACCAAGCGCTGGCCACGCTCGAAGCCGCGCACGCCAAGGGCGTCGTGCACCGGGATTTGAAGCCGGAGAACCTGTTTCTCACGCGTGAGGGCGTGGTCAAAGTCCTGGACTTCGGTATTGCTCGCCTCGACCAATCAGCGCACAAGTCGCCCTCGCAAACCCAAGGCATCATGGGCACGCCTTCGTTCATGGCGCCCGAGCAAGCCCGCGGCCGCTGGGAAGACGTCGACGCTCGCACGGACTTGTGGGCCATCGGCGCCACGATGTTCACGCTATTTTCCGGCCGTTTCGTGCACGAGGCCGAGACCGTGAACGAAGCGCTGGTGGCCGCCGTAACCCAGCGCGCGCGCTCGCTCGGTAGCCTGGCAACGGGCGTGCACCCGGCCATCGTCGCCGTCGTCGACAAGGCGCTCGCTTACGAACGCGAGCTGCGCTTTCAGAGCGCGAGCGAGCTGCGCGCAGCGCTGCGCGCTGCCGATGCCGTGATTGCCGGCGACGAGACGTCGCCGTCGCTGCGCGTGCCGCTCGCCAGCGCAGCCGGCCCAGGGAACGCGACGTCTGGCACGCAAGCCAGGTCAGCGGCTTTGACCGCGGACGGCATGGCTTCGTCGGTGCGTTCAGCGCAAACCAGCCCGACCGCGCCAAACGGGCGTGCCAAGCTGCCGCTCGTTGCCACTTCGTTGCTCGCCCTGCTAGTCGTGGTTTGGTTCGGTCGTGGGCTGATGCACGGTCCAGCCGGCGGCGGCGCGGCCGCGGCGGTGCCGCCGAGCCCAGTTGCCCCCATCGCGCCCGCTGCGCCCGACACCGACCCAGCACGAAAACCCGCCGCCACGGCGGCGGCCGCCGCCGGCCCGCCCGCCGCAGCGATGCCAGGCGAGCCCGCACAGCCGGCAAAACCCCATGCCGCCTCCGTGCAGGCGGCCTCGGCGTCTATCGCGCACCCCGCCGCGGCCCGCAGCGCGAGAGCCGTGGTCGCGCGCGCCCCCGCACAGGTCAAAGCCACCGGCGCCAAGAGCGCCACAGACCTGCTGAGCAAGCGCCACTGAGCACGCCATGCGACCTCTTACGCACGCCCTTCCCCTCACTCTGCTGCTGCTCGCAACGCCGCGCCTGGCGCGGGCGCAGCAAGCCGCGGCCGACGCGCTGTTCGATAGCGCGCGCGCTGCGATGGACCAAGGCGATTTCGCCGCGGCCTGCGAGCAATTTCGCGCCAGCGACAAGCTCGACGCGGCCGTCGGCACCGAGCTCAATCTGGCCGACTGCGAGGAGAAGCGCGGTCACCTGGCCAGCGCCTGGGAGCTCTACCGTAGGGCCGCCGAAAAGCTGAGCGACCGCGACGAACGCCTCGCGCTGGCTCGCTCGCGCATCGCGGCGCTCGCGCCACGCTTGCCCAAGCTCACCCTCAGACTTGCGGAAGGCGCGCCGAAAGGCAGCAGCGTGCGCGACGGCGGCGTGGACCTCGGCGCCATCCTCGGCGTGGCGTTGCCGATGGATCCGGGTCCACACGAGCTCTTGGTGTCGGCGCCCGGATTTCAGCCGCGCACGTTCGCCGTTCAGCTCAGCGAAGGCGA
>Ga0307508_10004235_pt1 | contig 14086 bp, 12 predicted proteins | sample 9_EM_MG_FD_203089 | JGI IMG/M metagenome (GOLD analysis project Ga0307508, IMG submission 203089) | Populus trichocarpa ectomycorrhiza microbial communities from riparian zone in the Pacific Northwest, United States - 9_EM | ecosystem: Host-associated > Plants > Roots > Unclassified | place... | reverse complement strand
GGAGGAAGTGTTGCAATATCTCACTCGTTGCTTAGTCACGGCAGGCATGGGCCTACCCCTATATTCTCCTTTCTCTCGAGGCTTCAGCCTTACTTAGACAATACACACGTTCATCACTTTCAACACATATCAGTGGATGATGGAAGAGTGACGATTGGTGATTTCAGTTGGATTTTTCAAAGAAATTGTATGATCGCGAAATTGTTTTGGGAACAAATTGGAGCTGGAAAAGATGGGGGTTTGTTTTTTTTCTGCATTAAATGTTTGTTTTGCTTTTGGCTGTTACTGCAGAAAGGGGGGCTTGTTTTCTTGGGTGGGGAGTGGTTGTAGGAGTGGGATTCGGGTGCCGACGCTAGGCAGGGAGCACTAGTCTAGAGTAGGCTAGTCTCGAGTGATAGGCTCAACGGATCCTTCCTATAAGGATCCACTGCTGCCCCCGCTCCTTCGAATGGACATGCTTCTCGATCCCCCTCAGCTACCTGCAAGTCGCAGGCCATAAGTGGGGCCCTTTTTGCAAAGACAGGTCTGGGAGAGTCTAGACGCGAGATAAGACCCGGAGTTAGGACCTTACGGGCAAGACAAACAGATGAAGCAATAACTCCGGATCGGGGCCAGCAGCAAACTAAGAGGGACGGCAAACTCTGAAAAAGTTACGACCGATCCTGACTAGGACCTCGATACAAAGCCCGCATAGTCCAAAAGACTAGCGCCGAGGGGAATACGAGGTTGCCAACTGTTAGCCTCCACCCTTGTCGCTGGAACTGGTCAGGACCAACCTCACCCATGCGTGAAGCTTGCTGGGGCCGTGTGTATTGAGACTAGGATCCCCGACGTGACGACAGGAAGAAAAAGAACCACATTAATAAGAAACTGGCATATATAACGCATGAAAGAACTTCACCGACTACCTTGTATTCCCCATCCTTGGACACCACACTCGCGAAACACCCCAACACGACGAACCTAAGATTATTCCGCTGTGAATAAAAAAGACCAATCGAACCTGACTCTACGATATCCTTACCTCCACCTCCGTACTCGCGTACCCAGGTGTCACACTATAATCTTGGTTCATAAGTCACCTTCGATTTACACCTACACATGCCCTCATTCGAGCACGACCACTTCTACCTGCTCGAACTCGCCCTCATATTCGAACCCACTTCTCAATACTTGCTCGACTACACCTTCTCCTCAATTGACAACGAGATTACGAGCTAAGAAAAGTGGGAAGAAGAAATCGACGGACCAAAACCCTCTGAAGCAATCTATTGCACCCCTGAAAACTGTTCCGGGAAATCTGTGACTACATGTTTTATGACGACGAAATGATCTATACAGGCCACTTCCTGGATCTATACTAAAAAATGACAAAATCAAACGTCGACATGCTCCGAGTGGAGTACCCCCGAACTGCGAAGGAGGTATACAGTGATACCGAAACTGATCAACAGACGATCGACCTCCCAAACACCACTGCTTGGGTCCGACTGCTGGTCACGCAGCACCAGCAGGCTTAGTGGGACCGGGAGCAGCTACATTGAATGTGCAGCGATGCCTAAGATCGGGCCGACCGATGAATCGTCGCAATTGAGCGCAACTACCACTTGCTCTCCCAAGCCCTCAAGTACGTCTACAAAACGGCCGAGGCCAACACAACTGTATCCCACGAATGGATGCAAATCGAGCTGATGCGCACCGCAAACGCTGCTCAAAAATTCACCAGCGATGTCTGGACAGCCATCACCTCCCGCAATAAGGACCAGGCTGAGAAGGAAGTGCACCAGATCACCCGGATCACACGGTTAAACGACGCCGTCCTGTTTCTCCACGTTGCGGACCGGAAACGGCCGGAGCAACAACAAACCTGGAACACCAACTGCGAAAGGTGGGCCAGGAACCAGCAGGAGGAAACCGAGCAACAGGCCAAAGAACAGCAACGGCTGCTTACGGAGGTAAGCGCCATTAAACAGGCGACCACCACACCCACTTACCTACAGTCGGCCCTCCTGAAGGCCTCCCCCTCCCAGCTTCAAGGGAAGGAACCCCGGAAGCGGCGGCGGGAGGGTCTGGAGGAGACCTCACAAGATGACCCCGAACAAGGTTGGTACTCCGGTCCCTCTGCCCGGAACCGGAGAACCCCACCGGGAACGAATGGACGGACAATGACGACGACATGTACACGCTCCCAGAGCGATGGTGAGACCCAGTGACTGGAAGGCCCCCGCCAGGTGCAACGCCACTCCAAACCGAGCACATTACCACCATGCCTACCCCAGAGATAATTGCTCGGATTGTGGGGGAAGGCATCGCGGCAGCCCGAACCAACCAATGGCCCCAGAGGTAAGAACCAACACCTCCCGGCACAAGCTGAAGAACCCAGAATCCTTCGATGGAAAACCCACCTCAGCGTTCAATGTCTGGTGGGAATCGGTTCTTGAGTACATCGGGTTCTACCTGGAAACCCTCGATGTCCAGAAAATCGCGAGGGTAGGAACGCTGCTGTCGGACACCTCAAAAGCCTGGCACCAGCATCGACGAAGAACGATGGCGGACCGGGACACCTGGGCCCAATAGACTGTGGCAATCCGGGCCGAGTTCCGGGACACCAGGGAAGCAGCGAATGCCCAGCTTAAGCTCAGTCAGCTGTGATACAAGGGCGACATCAAGGTCTACTTCATGGAATTCGGGGCCTTGAACGTATATGCTCAAGCCACCGGTGAAGGGCTGAGGGAAAAAATCGACCAGGCTATGACCGACAATATTGTGGACATGTGCTTTGCCCACTCTATGGAAGAATTCGTGGACGACAAACACTTCCTAACGACCATGTACAATGCCGGTCTCCACGTGGAATGAAGAAAGGCCTTGAAGGCGGCCCGTGAAGTACAGCCAGGAAGCGGGGCAACACGAAAGGATGGCCCTGATGGGAAACATCCGGGCAATGCCCGAAAGGGCAAGGAGAGCGGTGGCCCCAAGCAGGCTGGGAAGTCTGACTCGGGGGGCAAGGCTGAAAAGCCAAGGAAATCATGGGCGGAAAGCCACTGGGGAAGCAGTGGCAACGCCTTCAAAGGGGTCCCACAAAACGAGATCGACTCCCACAAGAACAGCAAAGCCAACTACTGGAGGTGTGGCCGGGACAACCACACCACCCAGAACTGTTACGCCAGAACAACGGTCAAAGGCATGGAGCTACCAGAAGTCCTGAAGCAGGCGAGTGCGATCCAAGGAAAAAGAAAGAGAGGGGAGGAGGCCGAAGAGGCTCTGGCCCCCAAACAAGGTAAAGCTGTCCATGTCGAAATCGAGGACGAGGAGATGTGGGAAGCTGCGGCCGTGATGCTGCAGTCAGTCTGGCAAGAGAAATCGGATTTTTATAAGGACGGGGCCCGCCGCACCCCAAGTCCTTCACAATAATCTGCGGGACAAATCGAAAACGAAAGGGTCCGGAGGAACCAAACACTGGAACCTCGCAGGATAGACAACGAAGAAGGCTAGACCCTAACAAAGCCTTGCCCGAGAAGTCTACGAACAAACCCCAGTGTGGCAAGAGACCGATCACCACCATGATCATTTCGTGGGGCCCGACCCAACACGTGGTGCGGGTCCTACTCGACACCGGTTGCTCAGTACCTTTCATTAGCATGAGGATTACCGAGCAGCTCGACATACCCCGAATCCGCAGAAGCAATGCTGCCCCACTACTAAACTGCTCGGGGGAAGAAGTCAAAGGGGCAGGAATGGAGTACAGTGAGCCGCTCCTGCGCCAGCATCGAAAACATGATTCCCGGGAGGTGTTCGAGATCGCACCATTGGAACTGGAGGTCGACCTCTTCCTCCCATTCTGGTGGATTGCGAAGCACCCCCCCCAGGGCGCATCGGACTCAGAAGAACTCCACTTCAGCAGCCGCAACTGCCTGAAAGAATGCACGCGATTCGAAACTGCAGAATTCTCCCTGTCCCTGGATGAGACAGTCACCCTTGATCCGGAAGCCAAGATCATTGGGTATGTCTCAGCAATAAACGAAGAGGACCCTTGGGACCAGATCCCTAAGGAGTTCAGGAGTTATCTCGACATCATGAGCCAGGAGGCGGCAGAGGCACTGCCAGCACACTGGTCATATGATTGTAAGATCGACCTCAAGGAAGAAGAGACTGCCCCTTGGGGACCGATCTACCCCCTCTCGGAAAACGAGCTCCAGACCCTTAGGGAGTGGCTGAAGGAAATGCTAAGGACGGGCAAGATCCGAAGGTCCACCTCACCGGCGGGATCCTGCATTTTGTTTGTACCAAAGCCAAATGGGAGGGGACTCCGACTGTGCGTCGACTACCAAGCCTTCAACCGAATAACGATCCCCAACCGTTACCGCCTTCTTCTGATGCAGGACCTACAAGACCGGGTACAAGGAGCCAGATGGTTCACCAAGCTGGACCTAAAGAATGGGTTTAACCTGATCCGCATTCGGGAGGGCAACGAATGGAAAACAGCCTTCCGAACTCGTTATGGGCTGTATGAGTTCCAAGTCATACCATTCGGATTGACCAACGCTCCATCAACCTTCCAGGACATGATGAAACACATCTTCTCCGACATGATCGACTTGGGCCTCCTGGTTTACATGGACGATTTCTTGATCTACCCAAAAACTGAGGAGGAGCACAATCAACGGGTTAAGGAAGTGTTGAGAAGGCTGCAGGAAAACCAACTGGCAGTCTCACCAGACAAGTGCGTTTGGAAGACCCTGGAGGTGGAATTCCTGGGATACGTCATCGGGCATGATGGGATCAAAATGGCAAAAGGAAAAGTGGAAACAGTGCTGGACTGGAAAACTCCGGCATCGCTAACTGAAGTACAGTCCTTTTTGGGATTTGCCAATTTCTACCGACGCTTCATCAAGGACTACTCGCGAGTTGCCAGACCCCTAACGGAGCTGACGAAAGGGGGAAAGAAGGAGTGGGAATGGAACCTACAGGCGGAAGAAGCCTTTCGGGAGCTGGAGCAACGGTTCATGACGGCACCAATAGTTGCCTATTTCGATGCCACCAAAATTGTGATCAGCGAAACAGACGCCTCCGACTTCGCCATCGGCGCCATCCTGTCGCAAAGAGATGAGGAAGGAAGACTACACCCAGTTGCCTTCCACTCCCGAAAGTTCCAGCCAGCGGAAATCAACTACAAAATCCATGACAAGGAACTTCTGGCGATCGTCGATACCTTCACACACTGGTGCCGGTACTACGAAGGAGCAAGGAATCAGGTCCAGGTGTTCAGCGATCACCAGAATGTTGAGTACTTCACAACTACAAAGATACTCAACCGACGCCAGGCATGGTGGGCACAGGAATTGTCCAGTATCGAGTTCCGCATTAACTACCGACCAGGAAACCGAAACGGAAAACCACATGCTCTTTCAAGGCGTTCCGACTACCACCCTGAAAAGGGGGGGAGTGAAAACCAGCCAATTATGACAGTTTTGCGAAAAGACAACTTTGCGGAACCAGAATTTGCAAAACCAGACAGACGAGAAAGAACGTTTATCTGCTGTTCGGCAAAGTTGGCATCACTCTCACCACGGCAATGGTCGGAAGAATTCGCGGAAGCAGTCAAAAAGGCAGGAAAAAAGGACTATGAATACCATGGCACGGTAAATGAACTGGAAGCAGTAGTGGGGAATGCGGCACTGAATGACTGAAAGGTCGAGGAGGAAGCTGCCCGCCCTCGTGAGGCACGGCAGAGGGACCGAAAGGTCAGGACAGAAGAGGTCCTTGAGATTAAGGAGGGGCTACTCTACCGAAAGGGTATGCTCTGGATCCCGGAGAATGGCAACCTCAAGAACTTGATCCTTGGATCAGAACACGACACAAAAATCGCTGGCCACATGGGCCAGGACAAAACAATTGAGCTAATCCAATGCAACTTGTAGTGGCCAAAGATGAACGAAAGAATTATCGACTTTGTCCGGAGCTGCTCCAAATTCCAGACAAACAAGGGGGCTCGGCACCAACCGTACGAACTCTGCTCCCCCCTGGAACTACCGTACGCCCTCTGGCAGTCCATTGCAATGTACTTCATTACGGAACTGCCAGTCTCGGAAGGATTTGACCAATTGTGGGTGGTTATAGACGGATTCACAAAGATGGCGCACTTTCTCCCCCTTCAGAAAGAAAAGAAGACGGCGGCCGACCTGGCGGTCACCTTCGCCTGGGAAGTCTGGAAAAACCACTGGCTACCCTCGGACATTGTATCAGACCGAGACTCACGATTCACCTCCAATACCTGGCAAGAATTCCTGCGGCTATCCGGCATCCGCCCAAGGATGTCAATGGCCTTCCACCCCCAAACCAACACGCAGACAGAGCGCCTCAACCAGACTATTGAAGTATACCTCTGAGCCTTCGCCAACCACGAGCAAGACAACTGGGTAGACCTACTCCCGATGGCGGATTTTGCCTACAACAGTTTGATTACCATGGGCAACAGGATGTATCCGTTCTACGCTAACTACGGATTCCATCCCGTTTCCTACGACCCAGCCGCCTAGGGATCCCTAAACCCCGCCAGCAAGCTCTACCCCCACTGGATGCACGTGGTACACAAGGCGTCCACCGAACTGCTGGAGGCGGCACACAAATGAATGCGTCGCTACACCGATCCCCAGTGCACCGAGCCCCCGGAGTACCAGATCGGGGACTTGGTGATGCTCAACGGACGCAACATCTGTCAAAATATTCGAGTGATAGGGTGTTTAGGAACTCCGTTGCTTGATCATTTCACCATAGCGAGGACCCCTCTCTATATATACATGCAGAAGAAAGCCCATTACCCATCACCGACTCGTCCAGATGCCCTGGGTAGCAACTTGTCACCTCTGGTCTAGATGTCACTGGTGGCGGCTTGGCGTGTCACCAGTGGGGAATTGCCACCTCCGCCACCTGATGACTTCCAGACGCAACTGAGCGCTACAGCCTCGGCGAGCCTAGGCTGGCCCACAACCCATACATCTGACACTTCCCCTCGTACGGAAGAGCAGCAGAGAATAACAGTGAAAGAAGAGAAATTACAGTGAAACCCCATGTCCTCGGATGCCTCATTAAAACTCGTAACCGTGTAAAAACCCCCGTAGGGAAAACCATGGACATAGGAGAAAAAGTGCATCCTCCAAGGAAAGTAAGGAATGGGAAAGAAATACCGTTTAACCAACTGCCACATGCTTCACCAGGAGCTTCTCCTGGATACCAGGCCGATCACCAGGCCGGTCCATAGGATGGTCTGTCAATCGTCAGCAATGAGACGCGCACAGCAGCTCCACCGCGTGTGCACGACGGCCACAAAAGGCGCGCAGTGCAGCTCCACCGAGCGCGTACGACGGCCACAACAGCAATAGGCATGCACAGCAGCTCCACCGAGTGTGTACGACAGCCATAACAATAGGCGTGCACTGCAGCTCTAGCGAGCGCGAACGAAGGCACAACAATAGGTACGCACAGCAGCTCTACCGAGCACATACGACGGCCATAACAACAATAGGCGTGTGCGGCTGCTCCGGGATCGCCGAGTGCGCACCACAGCCTCAACCTCGAGTGCGCACCACAGCCTCAACCTCGAGTGCGTGCGACAGCTCCGGTATCACCGAGAGCGCACCACAACTCCGAGTAACCATCAGGCGCGTGCGACTGCTCCGGCATCGCTGAGTGCACACCACAGCCCCATCCTCGAGTGCGTGCGACTGCTCCGATATCACTGCACACGCACCACAACTCCGAGTAAGCATTAGGCATGTGCGACTGCTCCTGCATCACCGAGTGCACACCACAGCCTGAAGCTCAAGCACGTGCGACAGCTCTGGTATCACCGAGTACACATCACAACTCCGAGTAACCTTTAGGCACGTGCGACTGCTCCGGCATCACCGAGTGCGCACCACAGCCCCATCCTCGAGCGCGTGCGACAGCTCCGGTATGACCGAGTGCACACCACAACTCCGAGTAACCATTAGGCACATGCGACTGCTCCGGCATCGCCAAGTGCGCACCACATCCTCATCCTCGAGCGCGTGCGACTGCTGCGGTATCACCGAGTGCGCACCACAACTCCGAGTATCAATTCGACTGAATATCGTGAACGAAGTTTTGTATTCCTGACGAAGGAATTCACAGACTCAGGCTGCAGAATAGATTTCGTTTGCAGGCGGACTTCGCCTGACGGTGCAAATCATAGGTTGGGCAGATACGTAGAATATCAAGGCTATGCTATTGGTGCTCAGATTCTAGTTACGGCACTGGGCAACGGTGTCAGCTTTCCAGAGAATTTTTGTTTTGGGAAACAATCTCAAAGGAGCTCTTAGCGGAAAAGAATGATCTCCAGTTGGTCTCCACGAGCAGGAAAACATCGTGTTCGACAGGCGCAAATATTGATCGGTTGCGGACTGGCAGAGCATTCAAGCCGGGCTCATAACCTGTCAAAATATTCGAGTGATAGGGTGTGTAGGAACTCCGTTGCTTGATCATTTCACCATAGCGAGGACCCCTCTCTATATATACATGCAGAAGAAAGCCCATTACCCATCACCAACTCGCCCAGATGCCCTGAGTAGCAACTTGTCACCTCCGGTCTAGATGTCGCCGATGGCGGCTTACCGCATCACCAGTGGTGAATTGCCACCTCCGCCACCTGATGACTTCCGGACGCAACTGAGCGCCGCGGCCTTGGCGCGCCTAGGCCGGCCCTCGACCCATACATCTGAGAACATCAAGACGCGCCGACCCTCCTGGAAGCTGGACCACAAGAATCATGGCCCCTTCCAGGTGGAAAAGATCGTCTCGCCCCTTGCAGTTCGACTTACACTGCCCCGGAAATGGAAGATTCACAACGTTTTTCATGTGTCGCTACTCGAACCCTACCGAACCAGCGAACACCAGGCACCACTGGACCCCTCCAAGATCCTCCGAGAGGCCGACGACATCGAACAGAGCGAGGAATACAATGTAGACGAGGTCGTTGGGAGCACCAGGAAAGGATGCCGCCTCCTGTACCTCGTCAAATGGCTCGACTACCCAGGAAGTACTGGACAGAAGAACCATACGATAACATTTCAATAGGCGGCCTGGAGAAACTCCGAGAGTTTCACCGACGGAATCCAGACGCGCAGAGGGACTACCAGCTCACTGAGAGCTAGACTCCGATCCGCCCCGTGTGCATGTCAAAGCCGAAGGGGTTGAAGCACGATCGGGGGGTAGTAGGATGAAGGGGAGGAGGACTTCACCGAAACCAAGCAATCCACGAGCAGAAGAGGGAAAGGTATTGTAATCCCATTGAAGACGACGGTCATTCTTTTAACTGTGGCGAGGCATGGGTGACCGGTTGAGAGCCACTGGTTTTGACCGGCTCTGGTGGCAAGACTACTGTACGGCTAGCCTGATCTTCTGCTACACCAGCATGCCAGGTCAACTCGTCTTCTGATCACCTCTTCGGGGGAACACGGTCGTCAAATGGTTTCCTTCACACTACTCAGAGAGTAGGATACTGGACCGGTCGGAAGACCACCCAGATCCGAGGGCCGGCCGCCAACCGAATTGGTTTCGAAGTTGTTTTCTGCAGGAGGGTTTTCTTCGGGACCAGGCAGCCGCAGGGATGGAGGGTCTGGAGGACTGCATTCCACTGCTGACATGAAGAAGGAGGAGGAGTCAGGATAAAATAGCTTCGGGCCTAAGCTAAGAAAGAGGGGGAGTAGTGTTACACCCGAGGGTAACAGAGGGAATAGAGGTACAAGAAGAAAGGTAGCAGATGGTAAGTCACGTGACTAGAAATCCCTGATAAAATCTTGGGACCTCGGAAAGCAGTTCGGCAAGAGCAGGTGGAACGAAGGGTAACCTCAGCGGGTGATGGATCTTAGGCCAGCCTGACGGGTAAGACCCAACGCACTGCCGACTCTTGTAGCCGCTGCATACGAGAACGAGATAAGGGCAGAACGAGCTCCCTGCAAGTCGCACGTTATAAGCAGGGCCCTTGTTGCAAAGACAGGTCTGGGAGAGTCTAGACAGGAGATAAGACCTGGAGTTAGGACCTTACGGCCGAGACGAACGGATAAAGGAATAACTCCAGAGCGGGGCCAGCGGCAAACTAAGAGGGACGGCGAACTCCAAAAGAGTTACGACCGATCCTGACTAGGACCTCGATACTAAGCCCACATAGTCTGAAAGACTAGTGCCGGGGGGGATACGAGGTCGCCGACTGTTAGCCTCCACCCTTGTCACTGGAACTGGTCAGGACCAACCTCACCCATGTGCGGAGCTCTCTGAGGCCGTGCATCTTGAGACTAGGATCCCCAACGTGATGACGGGAAGAAAAAGAACCACGTGACAAAGAAACTGGCGTATATACCGCACGAAAGAACTTCACCGACTACCTTCTATTCTCCATTCTCGGATACGACACTAGCGAAACACCCCGACATGACGAACCTAAGATTATTCCGCTGTGAATAAAAAAGACCAATCGAACCTGACTCTACGATATCTTTACCTACACCTCCATACTCGCATACCCAGGTGTCACACCTCCATTCTTGGAAGGCACGTACTATCGCCAGGAGCACCTTATCGTATATCTCGTAGTTGCATTTGGCAGCGCTATGATACTTGTAATAGAAACTGACCGGATGCACGATACCATCATCATCATGCTGCGAGAGAATGCCTGCTGGGACATAATCGGAGGCATCCGTTTCGACGATTATTTCTCGCTCATAATCGAAGTGATGTAGGATTGGGGCTATTGGGAACGCATTTTTTAACTGATCGAAAGCTGCTTGCAGGTCTGAGCCCCACAGGAATGGGATATACTTGCCGCCCTCTTTGTTGGTCAAACTGGTCAATGGTGTCATTACCTTGGAGTAATCCTTGATAAATCGTCTATAAATATTGGCAAAACCGAGAAAACATTGGATATCCGTGACATTTTTCGGTGTTTGCCATTCAAGGATGCAGGAGATCTTTATGGAGTCCATCCGGATTCCATCAGTACCAATGATAAAGCCCAGATATTTTACTTCCTGTTTGTGAAATTGACACTTTTCCAGCTCCAAGTGCAATCCAGCATCCGACAAGGCTTTCAACACCTTGTACACTTGTTCCTTGTGTTCCTTCAAGGTGTTGCTGTAGATCATGATGTCGTTGATATAGTCGGTACAGAAATCGTCCAGATAGGCTCAGAGTACGTTGTTTATCGAAGCTTGAAAATCGGCCGGTGCGTTCGTCAATCTGAATGCCATTACCAAGGACTCGTACAATCCATATCGAGTCCGGAATGCTGTTTTCCATTGTTCTCCTTCTGTGATTCGTACTAAATTGTAGGCCCCTCGTATATGAAAACAGGTGAAGTACTTAGCTTTGAAGAGTCGTATCAGCATTTCCTGCAGTAGTGGAAGCGGATATCGATTCTTGATGGTTCCTTTGTTGAGACCTCAATAATCCACACACAGTTGGAGGGCGCCATCATTCTTTTTGACAAAAAGAATTGGCAAGGCAGTGCGTGAGGATGATGCACGGATGAATCCCTTGCTCAAGTTGTCTTTCAACCATTCTTTTAGTGTTTCCAGTTCGGTTTTGGACAAGGAATAAAGGCACCCAAAGGGGGGTGTGAATCCTTCACGGAGTGGAATCTTGTGGTCATAACTCCGATGTGGTGGCAGTTTCTTGGCTAGCGCTTCCGAGAAAAGAGGGAGAAAATTGTGGTATTCTTTTGGTATATAATTCTCGAGAACAAGTTTCTTTTTTGTTTTTTCTTCTGTGCCGAGCGCAGTGTTGATTTCATGCAAGGAAATGGAAAAAATGGTGAGTTTCTATTTGTATGCCACTCTTCAGAATGACCCGCCACTGAGTGCAGCAATCTGAATCTTTTTCAGAAAAGTTTTCAGTATATCCTGAAAATTGTCAACTTGGATCTCATGTGGATTTGGGTGAAACATAAATGTCCGTGCCCCAATATCGCCAGCCCCCATGCTTACAGCTGGCTCACACTTCTGAACTACTTTTGACATGAGGTTCAAGGTACTGTTGCTGCTGTTCATATCTGACTTCTTGAGCAAGCAATGGGTGGAGCAATACTGTGATCCAAAGGTCACAGTACGGGAGCGGAATCGAATGTTGATATTATGGAGGTCCATCCAAGAAATACCGAGGACGATTAGGTAGTGACCAAATTTTGTCACAAACATGGGTAGTTGTTCTTGGTGTTCATTGATTGAGAGGGTAATAGTGGTGGTGTGGGTGATGTTGCCTGATGAAATCGGTCGACCATCAATGACTTTGAGGGATCTGGGATTCTGGAGGGGTGTAAGGGTGAGTTGGTGATGGCAAGCAAAGTCTTTATCGATAAATGCAATTCCTGTTGCTCCACTGTCAATTAGAGCGTGAGTAGCAATGGTCTGGCCATTAACAGAGAGAATACATGACACAACCAGGTGTTCTCCTTCCATTGCTATCTCCGACACTGCCAAACTTGACAACTTGAAAACATTTGAAAGTACAGGAAACGAAAAAAACTTGCTTGGTCTCTGACCAGCAGCAATGTCATCCTGTGGCTGCTGGTCTAGGCACTTCCCATCTGGTTCCCCATATCAGGCTGAAGTCCACCTGTGTCCGCAGTGGCAGCCTGGGTGGCAGCAGCATGAATAGGCTTATTCCAACACTGCGTGACCATGTGGCCCGGTTCACCACAGTAGTAGCAACGCTTCTCACACTGACAAGCCGCTCTCTCTTGTGGCGAAACCTGTTGGGTCCCACTTAGGTCCATTGGCTCTGGAGCAGCGGCAGGTTGCATTGGTGTAGTGGGCTGGATAGAAGGTGGGTTTCGCAGCTGATGGGCACATGGTTGCTGGTAACCCTGTTTCCCTTCAGTCATCAGCAGCGCAGGCATCTCCGAGTCCAGCTCCTGACAGAGAGCTACCAACTGGTCATAGGTAAGGTTCCTTGACTTTCCTATCAGTTGGCGACGCAATTCGATGGAGAGGCCTTCCTTCAGTGCATCGGTCTTTGCACGCTCATTCCAATCCAATTTGGAAACAAGGATTTGAAAATCAGCAAAGTAGTTTGTGAATTCGTTCTTGCCTTGCTTCAACTGGTAGGGCTTGGATCTTGCAGTCGCCAGGGGATCCGGGTCACCGAAAGCATTGTTGAGAACACGGATAATATCATCAACATCGGGAAGGGAGAAGGTGGCGCCAGCTTGGATATAGGGAAGAATCTGGGCTTGTGCACGGCCCTCAAGTCGATTGAAGGCATCCGCCATCCGCAAAGCTGGTGTCGGGAACAGTGTTGGGTCACTGAACAACTTCAGCCGAAGCTGAGCAATGAATCCTTCGATCTTCTCTGGATTTCCATTGAACACGGGGGGATTGGGGATCTTGCCACTGCGGCGGATGGGCAGCGTGGCGGGCGTACCAGTACCGGTAGGTACACCAGTAGTGGGGGGTGTTTCGGTAGTGGTAGGTTTGTTTGCATTCAATATGGCTTGAGACAATGTGTGGAGTTGCTCATAGGTGGTCTCGAGCGTAGCCTCCGGGGCAAAGGAGTCGTTGCACACGATTGACTCCGGCTGTGCAACGAGATCAGCGGGAATCTCCCACGAGATAGGTTGGCTATTGTCGGACATGGCGTAACTGTTCGCTAGATGGAGGGATGTGTGTTGACGCAACAAAGTGTAACGGGTGTGGCTCTCTGACTCCAGGTAGCGAACCGGGACTTATGGACGAGGGGGTGGGGGCGTGGACAGATAAGGACAAGACGAGGCGAAACGGGCAAGGTAAGGACGTGGCGTTGAGGAGGAACAATTGCTAGTATTCAAGGCCGACTATGGCTGACAATAACAAGTTGTTGCGTGAGGAAGAAACATGCAAGAAAGACAACAGCGCACTCTTATATACAATGAGCGCGATCCTCCACATCCAGATCCTTCTCCACGCTGCTGTGGGGTAGGTATTCCGTGTCCGTCCAAAATGGGGGGGAACCAAAAGTGGGGGGGGGGGGGGGGTGGTCAATATTTACGAGAGAGAGATGAGGGTGGTGAATTGAGTGGTGGCTATCTCTCGGT
>Ga0307508_10004234_pt1 | contig 14089 bp, 8 predicted proteins | sample 9_EM_MG_FD_203089 | JGI IMG/M metagenome (GOLD analysis project Ga0307508, IMG submission 203089) | Populus trichocarpa ectomycorrhiza microbial communities from riparian zone in the Pacific Northwest, United States - 9_EM | ecosystem: Host-associated > Plants > Roots > Unclassified | place... | reverse complement strand
CCGCCCAAGACCCGCCCGAGGCCCGCCTAAAACCCGCCCGAGGCCGGCCCGAGGCCCGCCCGAGGCCCGCCCGTCGGGCTGCGACCCACGGGGCGACCGAGTTCTGCGAGGGCATCTGATCCGGATTAATACCCCAATTGACGGCGATATTGCTCGCCGACCCTCCACAAACCCGCCATTGCGGCCCTCACGAGACCGACTGCCCCGCGATCGTGTTGACTTTCGCCACTATTTCGACCAAAAATCGCCACGATCGACCAGTCTCTGGCTTGGCAGTTCCACAAGCCGCGGGCCCTTCGGGCTGAGCAAGACTGAATGAGACACCCCAGAACTCATTGGTAAGCAACTCGCCCCGGCATATGGCGGTGGGTTTCCATCCACGCCTGGGGCGATGTGGCCACGCCCGGTCGGATGTACGAAAAAATCGAACATACGTTACTGGCGGAGGATCACGCAGAGCGGCCGCCGTCGGCTCGGCATCGAGACGAGCGAGACGCGGCGGGATGGGCGAGCAGGTCGGGAGTTGGGCGCTGCCACGCACTCCCATTCGCAGGCACGGACGCGCTTGCGGCGCAAGCCTCCGCGAAACAGCGACACCCACGGCGCCTGCGACGCAAACCCCCGCCAAACAGCAACACCCACGGCGCCTGCGACGCAAACCCCCGCCAAACAGCAACACCCACGGCGCCTGCGGTGCGGGCCTCCGCTAAACGGCGGCGAGGGTTTCGCCGTGGAAGGGAGCCGCTGGGAGACGACGGGCGCCCGGCGTGAGTGAGTGGCCCGGGAGAGGCGACGCCTGCGGTCAGCGGAAGGCGATGACTGCCGCGCTCTCGGGGGGCAGTTCTATCCGGTCTCGCTGGAGCACCACGCCTGCCTCGGTGGCGAGCAGCACCTTGCTGGGCACGGCGCGCAGGCTGACCGTCTGCGGCACGGGGGCCAGGTTGGCCGCCACCGCGCTGTGGCCTCGGCGGATCACCACGTAGCGGTCGCCGTGCCAGACCTCCATCTTGTCCAGCCAGGGGTCGGACAGGTCGGGCCGGTCGCGGCGCAGCGCAATCAGCCGCTTGTAGAGCTCGAGGATCTCGGCGTGCGGCGGCTTGTCCCGCTCGTCCCAGTCGAGCTTGGAACGCTCGAAGGTCGCCGGGTCCTGCGGGTCGGGCACGTCGGCCTCGGCCCAGCCGTGCGCGGCGAACTCGCGCCGGCGGCCGGTGCGCACCGCGGCGGCCAGCTCGTGCTCGGGGTGGCTGGTGAAGAACTGCCACGGGCTGCTGGCCGCCCACTCCTCGCCCATGAAGAGCATCGGCGTGAACGGCGCGGTCAGCAGCAGAGTCGCGCCCACCTTGAGCAGGCCGGGCGTGAGGATTGCGGAGAGCCGGTCGCCGACCGCCCGGTTGCCGATCTGGTCGTGGTTCTGCAGAAACGCCACGAACCGGTGCCCGGGAATCAGCCGACGGTCGACCGGCCGCCCGTGCCGGCGCTGCCGGAAGCTCGACCAGGTGCCGGCGTGGAAGAACGCGCCCTCCAGCACGGTCTGCAGGCAGTCCAGCGAGCCGAAGTCGCCGTAATAGCCCTGCCGCTCCCCCGTCAGCAGCGTGTGCAGGGCGTGGTGCACGTCGTCGTCCCACTGCGCCTGCAGGCCGAGGCCGCCCGCCTCGCGCGGGGTGATCAGCTTGGGGTCGTTGAGGTCGGACTCGGCGATCAGCGACAGCGGCCGGCCCAGGTGCGTCGACAGCGACTCCACCTCGACGGCCATCTGCTCGAGCAGGTTGATCGCGGAGTGGTCGACCAGGGCGTGCACCGCGTCGAGCCGCAGCGCGTCGGCGTGGTAGTCGCGCAGCCACATCAGCGCGCTGTCGATGATGTAGCGCCGCACGTCGTCGGAGTGCGGGCCGTCCAGGTTGACCGAGGCGCCCCACGGGTTGGAGCCGGCCAGGCTCAGGTAGGGGGCGAACATCGGTGCATACGCGCCGGACGGGCCGAAGTGGTTGTAGACGACGTCGAGCACCACGCCCAGCCCCCGGGCGTGTGCCGCGTCGACGAAGCGTTTGAGCCCGTCGGGCCCGCCGTACGCCTCGTGCGGCGCGAACCAGCACACGCCGTCGTAGCCCCAGTTGTGCTCGCCGTTGAACGCGTTGACCGGCAACAGCTCGACCAGGTCGACGCCGAGCTCGTCGAGGTGGTCGAGGCGGCCGATCGCGGCCTCGAACGTGCCCTCGGCGGTGAACGTGCCGATGTGCAGCTCGTAGAGGATCGCCCCGGGCAGTTGCCGGCCGGCCCAGCCCGCGTCGGTCCAGTCGAAGGCGGCGTGGTCGTAGACCCGGCTGGGCCCGTGCACGCCCTCGGGCTGCCAGGCCGACCGCGGGTCGGGCCGGCCGGCGTCGTCGTCGGGCAGCACGTACGCGTAGTCGGCGCCCGGCCCGGCGCCGGGCAGGTCGAGACGCCACCAGCCGTCGTCGCCGCTCACCATCTCCCGGTCCTCCCCTGCCAAGCGCAGCTTGACCGTCTTTTCCGGGGCCCAGACTTCGAACAGGGTCATTCTTTCACCAAAAGCGCGACGGGGTACGTGCGAAGCAGCTCGGCAACCGAGAGCCGGTCCCCGCCGTAGATCGTGTTCGTGAAGACTTCCGTCCAGCTGTGTCCGTCGAGTGACAACGTGGTGTCCCCCCAGCCGCCGTGTCGTGACAATCCCACCGGCAGCCGGGTCGCGACCGCCACGGCCCCGCCCCGGTCGAAGGCGATCGCGTGCTCGCCGACCCGGCCCGCAGCGATTGCCGGCCGGTAGGACGTGAACAACTCGGGCCTCTGCCGGCGCAGGCGCAGCACGCGGCTGGTGACCAGCAGCTTCGCCGCGCCGGTCTGGTCCACCGGCGGCAGCCAGCCGTCGTCGATGCGCTCGAGCAGCGCCCGCCGCGCGCCGAAGTCGACCGGGCGGCGGTTGTCCGGGTCGACGAGCGAGTAGTCCCACAGCTCGGTGCCCTGGTAGACGTCGGGAACACCGGGCATGGCCAGTTGCACGAGTTTCTGGCCCAGGGAGTTCGACCAGCCGGGCGGCGTGATCGAGGCCGCGAAGTCGGCCACCTCCCTATTCAGCGCCGGATCGTCGTAGATCTTGTCGACCAGCTCGCCGAGCCCGGCCTCGAAACGCTCGTCCGGGTGCTGCCAGGTGGTGCCCGTGGAGGCCTCCCGAGCGGCCTTGATCGCGTACGCCCGCAGTCGCTCCCGGGAGATCGGCCACGCGCCCACCGCGGCTTGCCAGACCAGATGGGCCAGCGCCGGGTCGGACAGCGGAGCGACCCGGACCCACCGGCGTACCACCTCGGTCCAGTCGCCGGGTACCTCGGCGAGCACCGCGAGCCGGGCCCGGACGTCCTCGCTGCGCTTGGTGTCGTGGGTGGAGAGCGTCGTCATCGAACGCGGCCACTCGCGCTGGCGGCGCTCGCCGGCGTCGTGGAACTCGTCGGGGGTGACGCCGAAGACGGCCGGGTTGTTGCCGACCTCGTTGCGCGCGGTGAACCTGGTCCAGCGGTAGAACGCCGTGTCCTCGACGCCCTTGGCCATGACCGCGCCGGTGTACTGCTGGAACCGCGCGGCGAGCTCGTCGCCCGGGTCGCGCAGCCGCGCGGTGAGCTGGTCGAGGGCGCCGATCAGCTGCGGCCGGCGGCGGCCGGCCTCGGCGCGCGCCCGGGCCAGGTGGCGCATGCCGACCGGCACGTAGGTGCGGTAGACCGGGAAGCAGGCGGCGAGCTCGGCCAGGGCGCCCGCGGCGGCGTCGATTTCCGGTACGAGGCGGGCCAGCCGGGCGAGCTCGGCGGCCAGGTGCGTGGTCGCGACCGTGAACTTCGTCTGGTGGACGAGGTCCTGCCAGGAGGTTTCGCCGCCGGTGAGGTGGTGGTCGAGGGTGTCGAAGAAGGCCTCGGTGGCCGGGTCGACGAAGACGCCGCACACCTCGGCGAGCGCGTCGTAGCCGGTAGTGCCGTCGACCGGCCAGGTCGGCAGTAGCTCGCCCGGTTCGAGGATCTTCTCGACCACGAGCCAGGCTTCGGGCGCGGCGTCGTGCAGGCGGTGCAGGTAGCCGCCGGGGTCGCGCAGCCCGTCCGGGTGGTCGACCCGGATGCCCTGCACCATGCCCTCGCGGTACCAGCGCAGGATCTCGGCGTGCGTCGCCTCGAAGACCGCCGGGTCCTCGACGCGCAGCCCGGCAAGGTCGGTGATGGTGAAGAACCGGCGGTAGTCGAGTTCCGCGTCCCCTCGGGTCCAGTTCACCAGCTCGTAGTGCTGCCGGTCGTGCACCTCCCGCGGGGCGCCCTCGCCGGTGCCGTCCGCGATCGGGTAGCGCTTGTCGAAATAGCGCAGCTCCCCGCCTTCGGTCCGGAGGTCGTCGAGCGCGTCCGGCCGGTCGGCCAGGACGGGCAGCAGCAGCCGGCCGCGCGACCAGTCGATGTCGTAGAAGTCGGCGAAGGCCGACTTCTGGCCGTTCTTGAGCACGTCCCACCAGGTCGGGTTGGCCCGCGCGTCGGCGATCCCGGCGTGGTTGGGCACGATGTCCACGACCAGCCCGAGGCCGGCGGCCCGCAGCGCCCGGCTGAGCCCGCGCAGGCCCTCGGCCCCGCCCAGCTGGGGGTTGACCTGGCTGTGGTCCACGACGTCGTAGCCGTGCTCGGAACCGGGCGTGGCCGCGAGCAGCGGCGCCGAGTAGAGGTGGCTCACCCCGAGGTCGGCCAGGTAGTCGGCGAGCTCGGCGGCGGCCGGCAGGGGAAACTCGGGGCGGACCTGGACCCGGTAGGTGCCGGTCGGACAGCCGTCGGTGGGTGACATTCAGACCGTCCTGTCCAGCACGATGAGCGACCGGTCCGGGACCCAGATCGTGCTGCCGGCTTCGACGAGCGACGGGCGGTCCTCCGACGACTCGGCCGTCTCGATGACCTTCTCCCACTTCTCGCCGTACTCCGGCGGCGGGGTGGCGAACTCCAGCGGCGCGTCGTGCGCGTTGAAGAAGAGCAGGAACGAGCTGTCCACATGCCGCTGGCCGTACTGTCCGCGCTCGCGGATGCCCTCGCCGTTGACGAAGAGGGCGACGGCCCGGCCGAAGTCGTTGCCCCAGTCGTCGCCGGCCATCTGGCGTCCGTCGGGGGTGAACCACTCCAGGTCGGGCAGCGGGTCGCCGCCGCCGCGGGCCGTGACCGGCAGGCCGGTGAAGAACCGCCGGCGCTGGAACACCTGGTGGCGGTGGCGGAACGCGGTCAGCTTGCGGGCGAACTCGAGCAGGTGCTCGTCCGCGCTGTCCCAGTCCACCCAGGCGACCTCGTTGTCCTGGCAGTAGGCGTTGTTGTTGCCCAGCTGGGTGCGGCCCAGCTCGTCGCCGTGCGAGATCATCGGCACGCCCTGGCTGAGCATCAGCGTGGCCAGGAAGTTGCGCCGCTGCCGGGCGCGCAGCGTCACCACCTTCTTCTCGGCGGTCGGGCCCTCGATGCCGCTGTTCCAGGACCGGTTGTGGCTCTCGCCGTCCCGGTTCTCCTCGCCGTTGGCCTCGTTGTGCTTGTCGTTGTAGGAGACCAGGTCGTTGAGGGTGAACCCGTCGTGCGCGGTCACGAAGTTGATCGAGTGGAAGGGCTTGCGGCCGTCGTCCTGGTAGAGGTCGGCCGAGCCGGTGATCCGGCTGGCGAACTCGGCCAGGGTGGCGGGCTCGCCGCGCCAGAAGTCGCGGACCGTGTCCCGGTACTTACCGTTCCACTCCGTCCAGTTCGGCGGGAAGTTGCCGACCTGGTAGCCGCCGGGCCCGACGTCCCACGGCTCGGCGATCAGCTTCACCTGGCCGACCACCGGGTCCTGCTGCACCACCTCGAAGAAGGTGGACAGCCGGTCGACGTCGTAGAACTCGCGGGCCAGCGTCGAGGCGAGGTCGAAGCGGAAGCCGTCGACGTGCATCTCGGTGACCCAGTAGCGCAGCGAATCCATGATCAGCTGGAGGCTCTGCGGGCTGCGCACGTTCAGGCTGTTACCCGTCCCGGTGTAGTCCATGTAGAACTGCGGCTGATCGTCCACCAGGCGGTAATACGTACGGTTGTCGATGCCTTTGAGGCTGAGCGTGGGCCCGAGGTGGTTGCCCTCGGCGGTGTGGTTGTAGACGACGTCGAGGATCACCTCCATCCCCGCGCAGTGCAGCGCCTTGACCATCCCGCGGAACTCCTGGGTCTGCTGGCCCAGCGTGCCGGTCGAGGAGTAGCCGTGGTACGGCGCGAAGAAGCCGAGCGTGTTGTAGCCCCAGTAGTTGCGCAGCCCGAGGTCGACCAGGCGGTTGTCGTGCACGAACTGGTGCACCGGCATCAGCTCGACCGCGGTCACACCGAGGCTCTTGAGGTGCTCGATGATCGCCGGGTGGCCGATCGCCGAGTAGCTGCCCCGCATGTCCTTGGGCACCTCGGGGTGCCGCTCGGTGAGGCCCTTCACGTGCGTCTCGTAGATCACCGAGTGGTGGTACGGGATGTCCGGCCGCCGGTCGTTCCCCCAATCGAAGTACGGGTTCACGACGACGCCCTTGGGCATATACGGCGCCGAATCAAGATCGGACATGCGATCGGGGTTGTCGAGCTCGTACGCATACAGTGACGGATGCCACTGGATGTCCGCGTCGACCGACCTGGCGTACGGGTCCAACAGCAGCTTGTGCGGGTTGTACCGAAGGCCGCGGCCGGGCTCGTACGGTCCGTAGATGCGGTAGCCGTACCGCTGGCCCGGCTCGACGCCCGGCAGGTAGGCGTGCCACACGAAGGCGTCCTGCTCGTGCAACTGGACCTTGCGCTCGTTGCCGGAGGGATCGAACAAGCACAGCTCGACCGCCTCGGCTCCCTCGGAGAAGATCGCGAAGTTCGTGCCCGTGCCGTCGTACGTGGCGCCCAGCGGGTACCGGTGACCAGGCCAAACCTGCATGTCGTGCTCCCACCCCTCGGCCGCCGGCGAACTGCGGGCGGACAGTGCCCTCGCCGCGGCTGGTCAACATTGCCCGCCGTCCGGGCGGCCTAGTCCTCTCCCGGCCGCGTCAACGGCCATTCTCGCCGATGGGGCTGATAGCGTCGGCGCGACTGTCCGGTTACCCGCGGATGCCCCGCCCCGAACGGGGTTCGGCGGGCTGCACATCGAAGCATAGAGGGCGGCGTGCCACAGAACCCTCCGATCGTTTTCGGACCCACGGCCTGTGGCTCGGTCACCCATGAATGGCTCGTCGCGGACGGCCTGGGCGGGTACGCCACGGGGACGGCCCGCGGCCTGCGGACCCGCCGCTACCACGCGCTGCTGACGGTGGCCGACCAGCGGACGGCGGCCCGCCACGTCGCGCTCGCCGCGCTCGACCTCACCCTGACCCTCCCCTCCGGCGCGAAGGTTCCGCTGTATACCCACGAGTGGGCCTCCGGCGTGACCGCGCCGCGCGGCGACCGCCACCTGGAGACGTTTGCGCTGGTCGACGGGCTGCCGCGCTGGCGGTGGCGGGTCGGCGACGTGGTCGTCGAGCGCGAGTTGGCGATGCGCCACGGCCACCCGTCGCTCGCCGTCGTGCACCGGGTCGTCGCCGCGCCGGGCCCGGTCGGCCTGGCGGTCGCGGCGCTCTGCACCTGGCGCGACGCGCACGGCGAACGGCACGCGGAGGGCCCGGCCCTCGCCTGCGAGCAGGTCGCCGACGGGGTGATCGCCGAGGGCGCGTACCGGATCGCCGGGCCCGGCTGGCAGCCCGGCGGCGAGTGGCACCTCGGGGCGTACTTGCGCGAGGAGGCGGCCCGCGGTCTCAGCGCCACCGAGGACCTCTGGCACGCCGGGACGTACTTCGAACGGGTGAATCCCGGCTCCCGGATGGAAATTTCCGCCTGGGCGGGACCGCTCGGCACGCGGCCGCCGTCGGCCTCCTCAGTGGTCTCCCAGGCGCGCGAGCGGGCGGACAGCCTGATCACCAGCGCCAAGGCCGAGGGGCACACGGCGACCCTCGTGCTCGCCGCCGACGCTTTCGTGGTCCGCACCGCCGACGGGCCCGACGTGGTCGCCGGCTACCCGTGGTTCGGCAGCTACCTGGGCGACACGATGACCGCGTACGAGGGGCTGCTGCTCGACACCGGACGGGCCGACGAGGGGCGCGAGCTGCTGATCGCGTGTGCCCGCCGGGCCGCCCGCCCGCCGGCGACGCCGTCCGCCGAGGCCTGGGCGCCACGTGACTCGCCCGACGCGGCGCTGTGGCTGGTCCACGCGGTCGACCGGCACGTGGCCCGCACCGGCGACAGCGACCTCGCCGCCGAACTCGCCGCGCCGCTCGGCCGGCTGCTGCGGCGCCGCCTGGGCGGTCCGGGCCCGCTGCGCGTGGATCCCGCCGACGGGCTGCTGCGGCTCGACGGCGCCGGCTCGTGGATGAACGGCAGCACCGCGGACGGTCCGGTCACGCCGCGGACCGGCAAGCCCGTCGAGATCAATGCGCTCTGGGTGAACGCGCTCGCCGCGCTGGGCGACCTGCTCGCCGAGGCCGGCCGCGACGACGCCGAGCCGCGCGAGCGGCACGCCCGGGCCCGCGCCTCGTTCCGGGCCCGGTTCCCCGCGCCCGACGGGTGGCTCTACGACGTGATCGAGGGGCCGGCCGCGACCTACCCGCTGGGCGCCGGGGCACACCACGACGACCCGACGTTGCGACCCAACCAGCTTTTCGCCTGGTCGCTGCCGCACGGTCCGCTGCGCGGCTCGGACTGCGCCGCCGCCGTGCGGTCCGTCGGGGCGGCGCTGCTCACCCCGCTGGGCCTCCGCACGCTCGCCGCCGGCGAATACGGCTACCAGGGCGTGCACCGCGGCGGCCGGGACGAGCGGGACATCGCCTATCACCAGGGCACGGTCTGGCCGTGGCTGATCGGCGCGTACGCCGACGCCTGCGCGGCCGCCGGCCTGCCCACCGAGGGCCTGCTCACCGGCATCGAGGCACACCTGAGCGAGTGGGGAACGGGGTCGGTGAGCGAGACCGCGGACGGCGATCCGCCGCACGCCGCGACGGGCTGCCCGTTCTCCGCCCGCGCGGTCGCCGAGACGCTACGTGCACGGGGGTTGCACCCATGAGCCGGATCTTGATGTTGACCTGGGAGTATCCGCCGCTGCTGGTCGGCGGGCTCGGTCGGCACGTGCACGCGCTCGCCACCACGCTGGCCGGGGCAGGCCACGAGGTCACGGTGGTCACCCGGCATGCGCCGGGCACGCTACGCCAGGAGTACGCGGAGGGCGTACGCATCCTCCGCGCGCCCGACGACTCGCCGAGCTTCGAGGTACGCGACGGCGACCTGCTCGCCTGGGCCATGGCGTTCAACCACACGCTCACCCGGTGCGCCCTGCGCGCCGCCCGCACCGGCTCGTACGACGTGGTGCACGCGCACGACTGGCTGGTCGCGCACGCCGCCGTCACCGTCCGTGAGCACCTCGACGTGCCGTTGGTGGCGACCGTGCACGCCACCGAGTCCGGCCGCCACCAGGGCTGGCTGCCGCACCCGCACAACCGCACGATCGACGACATCGAGCGCTGGCTGGTGCACGAGGCGGTGCGTACGGTCGTCTGCTCGGCGTACATGCGGCGCGAGGTGTCGCGGCTCTTCGACCTGCCGGCGAGCCGCACCGACGTGGTCTTCAACGGGGTCGACTCGCTGGGCTGGCACGCCCGCCCGCGGGCCGTCGACGCCGCCCGCGCCCGGTACGCCGGACCGGACGGCCCGCTGGTCACCTACGCGGGACGGCTGGTCTACGAGAAGGGCGTGCAGCACCTGCTCGCCGCGGCGCCCGCGCTGCGGGAGCGGCATCCGGGGCTCCGCGTCGTGATCGCGGGCGACGGGCCGTACCGCGGCGAGCTCGAGGCCCTCGCCACGCCGGGCGTGCGGTTCGCGGGGTTCCTCACCGGCCATCACCTGACCGCCCTGATGGCCGCCTCGGACTGCTATGTCGTGCCGAGCATCTACGAGCCGTTCGGCATGGTCGCGCTGGAGGCCGCGGCGGCGGGCACCCCCGTCGCGGTCGCCGACACCGGCGGCCTGTCCGAGATCGTCGAGCACGGCGTGACCGGGGTGAAGTTCGCGCCGGGCGACCCGGCGGCGCTGGCCGCGACGGTCGGTTCGGTCCTCGACGATCTGGACTACGCCCGGGGCCTCGCCCGCCGGGCCCGGCGCCGGGTTCGCGAGGACTTCGCCTGGCCGGCGATCGCGGCCCGCACGGCGGAGGTCTACGACCGGGCTCGGGCGCAGGACGCCGGCCGGGTCGCCCGCGAGGCGGAGAGCGTGCTGGCCCAGGTTCCGGCGAGCCGGGACCTGCGGGAGATCTCCCGCTAACACATCACGCCGTGCCGCGGGCGGCATCGCCGAAATTCGGGCCGGACGGCCCGGCATGCCACATCCGGTCGGTCGGAAATGGCCTCCCGCGATGCGCCCAAGAATGCTTTTTGCTGGCGAATCCAATCCTCCCGAGCAGCGGGAATGTACGTTACTGACGCCAACGGATCCCGGTTCGAATGCATTGTTCGATCGACGAGATCCGCATTGTGAAGTCTTATCTTTTTTCGGTTCTGTGAAAGGAACTGCCATGCGCAAGATCCTCACCGCCGCCGCGATGCTGCTGGCCTGTGTGGCCGTGCCGGCCTCGCCCGCGTCCGCGAACCCGCCGCCGCCGAACAAGATGGTGGCCGATATCGTCGGCGTCAACGGCTCCGGCTGCCCGGCCGGCACCGTCGGCGTCCAGGTCTCCCCCGACAACACCGCGATCACCGTCACCTACAGCCAGTACGTGGCCCAGGTCGGCGTCGGCGCGCTACCCATCGACTTCCGGAAGAACTGCCAGATCGCGCTCAACGTGCACGTGCCGCAGGGCTTCACCTACGCGATCGCCAAGTCCGACTACCGCGGCTACGCCAACCTCGCGGCCGGCGCCTCGGGTTACGAGGCGGCCAACTACTACTTCCAGGGCCAGTCGCAGAACGCCCGAGCCCAGCACAACTTCGCCGGACCCCGCGAAGGCGACTGGACGACGACCGACCTGGTCGGCATCGCCTCGCTGTCGTTCCTGCCGTGCGGCGAGATGCGTAACCTGAACATCAACACCGAATTGCGCGTCTACGCCGGCTGGTCCAACACCCACACCACGACCAGCTTGCTCACCATGGACTCCACCGACACCAGCCTCACCACGATTTACCACCTTGCCTGGATGCGATGCCCGTAATCGTCTCCGCGCGCGAGTCGGACCGGCGCCCGCGTCGGTCCGACTCGCATTTCCCGCAGGTCCTGCGACGATTTCGCATGGGTTTCCGCGGCGCCCACGAGGAGAGTCCGCGCAACCGGTCACCCGAGAAGTTCGTCGATGAAGCACCAGCGCCAGGTCTCGCCGGGCTCGAACGAGCGCATCGTCGGGTGGCCCGACTCGTCGTGATGCGCCGACATGTGCCGGCGCGGCGAGGAGTCGCAGCAGGCCACCGTGCCGCACGCCAGGCACAGGCGCAGGTGGACCCAGTCGGTGAAGCCGCCCGCCACGCACTGTGGGCAGCCGTCCGGGTAGGCCGACAGGGGCGCCGGCTCGCCGGCCTCCTTGAGGTGCTGGCAGCTCAATCGTCACTCCGTTGCAGCTGGGACTCTTCCAGGTCTAGGTCGCGCTGGGCGCGGTTGAGCACCTCTTCGGCGATCCGGCCTTCGTTCCGGGCGATCTTGAAGACGTGCCGCTCGGCCCTGATCATCTCGCGCCGGAGCCGACCGTACGCCGCCGAGGGCGTCTCCTGCTCCTGATTGCCGAGCCGTTCCCACGCGTTGTTGGATCTGCTGGTCACCAGCGCGCGCAGCCGGTCGACGACCGTCGCCGGCGCGCCGTCGGCGTGCTCCTCCAGCGCGGCCAGCGCGGCCCGGCTCGCCTGGTGCTGCACGCCGGCCTCGGCCAGCGCGTCCTCGGCGCTGGTGTCCTGCACGACGCCGAGCCGGACCGCCAGCCAGGTCAGCGTGGTGCCCTGGCTCATCAGGGTCAGCACGATCACCGCGAAGGCGACGAAGATGAAAAAGTCTCGATGGTACTCCGGCACGCGGGTGTGCTGGTCGGGCTCGGGCAGCGACTGCGCGGCCGCCAGGGTGACCACGCCCCGCATGCCGGCCCAGGCGATCACGGTCGGGAAGGTCAGCGGCGGCCGCTGCTCGCGGGCCCGGATGCGCGGGACGAGCCGGGCCAGATATGTCGCCGGATAGACCCACACGAAGCGGACCACCACCAGCGTGGCGAAGACGGCGGCGGTGATCCCGACCGCCCTGCCCACGCCGATGCCGAGGGTGCTGACGATCTGGCGCAGCTGCAGGCCGACCAGGAGGAAGACCACGCCCTCGAGCAGGAAGGTGACCAGCCGCCAGACCGCGTCCATCTGCAGCCGCGAGGTCGCCGACAGCAGGAACGGGATGCGGTGGCCGAGGTAGAGCCCGGTGATCACGACCGCGACCACGCTCGAGGTGCGCAGCTCCTCGGCGACGATCACGACGACGAACGGGGTGAGCAGCGAGACCGCGTCGTCCAGCAGCGGGTCGACGATCCGGCGGTGCAGCTTGGCGGCCGCGACGGCCGCGGCCAGGCCGATCAGCACGCCGCCCCCGGCCTTGAGCGCCACCTGGCCCACGATCGGCCAGAAGCCGACGGCGATGCCGGCCAGCGCGCCCGTCGCGATGCGCACCAGCACCAGCGCGGTCGCGTCGTTGAGCAGGCTCTCGCCCTCCAGGATGGTCACCACCCGGCGAGGCAGCCCGATCCGGCGGGCGATCGCGGTCGCCGACACCGCGTCGGGCGGCGCGACGACGGCGCCGAGCGCGACGCAGGCGGCGAACGGCACCTCGGGCAGCAGCAGGTGCACGACGGTGCCGACGGCGAACGCGGTGAACAGCACCAGGCCGACCGCGAGCAGCAGGATCGGCCGCAGGGCCTGGCGGAACGCGGGCACCGAGGTCTGCAGCGCGGCGACGTAGAGCAGCGGTGGGAGGATGCCGATCAGCACCAGCGCGGGCTTGAGGTGCGCCTGCGGAAAGCCGGGCACGAAGGAGAGCCCGAGGCCGGCGACCAGCAGGACGAGCGGCGCGACGAAGCCCAGGCGGCGGGCCAGAGCCGCGCCGAGCACGGAGATCGCCACCAGCACGACCACGTCGACGATGCTCTGCATGCCGGGAAGCTTAGAGAACGCCGGTTGGCGTGGCGCGTGCCGCCGGTCACTCGCGGATCGCAGATAGGCATTTCTACTCACGCTGCGGAAGCGGCCGGTGCGGAAGGCTGTCGCGCATGAAGTTGTCGCGCGTGATGAACGTGGGGATCACCGGGATCGCGTACGCCTTGCCGGCCCGCGAGATGCGGACCGACGAGTTGCAACGCCGGGTGGCGGTGGCCAGCGGCCTGGCGCTGCCGCCGGGGATGTTCGAGCAGGCGACGGGGATCGCCCGGCGCCGGGTCGCGGCCGACGACGAGTACGCGTCCGACCTGGCCACCGACGCCGCCACCAAGGTCCTGGCCGACGCCGGGCGCGACCCGCTCGACATCGACCTGCTGCTGTTCGCCAGCGCCACCCGGGACATGGCCGAGCCCGCCACGGCGCACGTCGTCCAGGCCTCGCTGGGCAGCCGGGCGCACGCGCTCGACGTCACCAACGCCTGCAACAGCTTCCTCAACGGCATCGACCTGGCCCGCTCGATGATCCTCGCCGGCCGTACCCGGCGCGCGCTGGTGGTGACCGGCGAGACGCCGACCCGCGCCATGCGGCCGCGGGTCGACGGCATGGCCCAGGCGCGTACGGCCTTCGCCGGGTTCACCTTCGGCGACGCGGGCGCGGCCGCGCTGATCGAGCCGGTCGCGACCGGCGGCATCCTGGACGTGGACGCCGAGACCCACTCCGAGCACTGGGGGGCGGGCGGCATCTTCGGCGGCGGTTCGCGGCACCCGCGCGGCGACGAGCACACCTATTTCACCGGGGACGGCCACCGGCTGCGGGCGATCTTCGAGCGGATCGGCGCCGGGCTGATCGAGCGGGTCGCCTTGCGCACCGGGCTCGCCTGGTCCGACTATGCGAAGGTGCTCGTGCACCAGGTGA
>Ga0307508_10004233_pt1 | contig 14090 bp, 20 predicted proteins | sample 9_EM_MG_FD_203089 | JGI IMG/M metagenome (GOLD analysis project Ga0307508, IMG submission 203089) | Populus trichocarpa ectomycorrhiza microbial communities from riparian zone in the Pacific Northwest, United States - 9_EM | ecosystem: Host-associated > Plants > Roots > Unclassified | place... | reverse complement strand
CTTTTATGATTCCAATAAACTCTTGAGAGCTTGATAACTTCTTAGGGTCATTCTCGACGGCCCCCTTGCGCCTCCCAACATACGGTTCGGTAAACGCGTCCCACGCACATTCCCAACAGAAAAGATATCACTTTGTGTTGGTCAACATCAGATGGCTTGCTGGAGCCTGGAGCCTTTGCTTGAGGGTAACCATAAATTGCCTGAGCAGAGGTCCCATTAGAACCATCTGTGCTCAAGCCAGGATTGCTTTAGAGGGAATTATTACAACTGTGCCCATCAGCCTCAGATGACATCATTATTGGAACAAGAAAAATGGTTCAGAATTAATAGATCCAAAATACATACTTATATACTCTATGAAATGGTCTGTGCACAGTAAGTTTAACTAAGTTACAAACAGAAGAGTACAAAAACCCACTAAGCATATTGCCACAGCGCTGCGGCACGCAACGCGTCTCATGTCGTGTTTGTCCCGATATATCCAACACTCCCCCTCAAACCGACGCGAGACCCAAATTGGGCATGTCATTGTCATGTGAGTAAATGCGATCACCAAACACAAGATTAATCAAAAGAAAAACAAACATGAACTTCTTCCATCTTCCAAAACCAAAAACATTGCCGGGTGGTCGTCCCAAGTGAGTAGCTGTGCTCCAGGTGAGTCCTACCCTCTCTGACATGTCCTCAAGATGATTCTGGTCATTTTCGGCAGTTGCTGACTGCCCAGATCAAAAAATGACGAGAATTGGCGCCTGAAACGAATCTTCCTCGACTAACATTACAACCAACCTCAAACCTTCCCATTTTACTTCCCCTGGCTCATCCTCTTCCATCTCCACACCAAATTTTGCACAGGGGATGACTTTCAAACACTTGCATGGCAATTCTCCATGACCTTCAAGTATCATCTGGTCTCCTACAAGTTGCAACAACTCCCCCCTGTGCGCACACAAGATTTCGTGGCTAAGTGGGTCCTTTTCAACAACAGAAACAGCTGGGGTAGATGCAGAGATTTTTTCAGCAGGTAAGTCCCTTGTTTCACCCAAATCTTCTTCCTCCCCCTCAAAACGGGGGACTGACGAATCCCCCTCGTAGACGTCACAAGTCTTTTTGGGCTGATCTGGGCCCTTTTCTTCAGCACACCCATCCCTCGCACACCCACGCGGCAGGATTGTTGGTCTCCTCTCCCTTGCGGTTACCCAGGGGACAGGTTTCCTTTTCGGTAGTTTGTAAGACGGAGGCATGGTTACCCCATTCTACCGTCGCATCGTTGCAGGGATTGCTGATGCCTCCAGACTCCCCCTCAAAATTAGCATCCTTGGGCGCCTGCATCCCACCTTGACATGACCCAAACAGAGTTTCCAACCCCACATCATCTTTGAAAACATTGCAAACGGCCTCTGTGAGGCTGGTGATCCTCGAGTCCTTTGGTTCAGCTTCGACACAGGCCCAACTGCCTGATGTAGCTGCATCTGCTATGACGATGGCCCCTTCCAATGCCTCATTGCCGAATCCCTCAACTGAAACACCTCCTGAGCTGCCCACTTCGTCATCCGACTCTTCTTCACCTTCCGCGACCTCATCAAACCAATCTGTCTTATAGAGTTCAGTCACAGCAGACTCCTCTTCACCGCATGTCACCCTCTCAAACCAATCTGGCTCCTTGGTGTCATCAGTCTCTTCGAAAATAAGCGTGATCTTGTTGTCATCATCAGAAACTGGTGAAACTGGCGACGCGCCCCTGGATACGATTGAAACTTCATCGTCCTCCAAGGCCCATGCTCCTTCATCTTCCGAATCAGACTCAACGGTACCTGCAACTTCCTTTTCATCCTCCTTCAACTTCTCGTCAACCTTTGGTTCTGGACACTCAAACTTGTAGTGCCCTTTCTTGCCACAGTTCCAGCAATCAACATTTGCCCTTCCCTTGCCCTTTCAGAACTTCGAGGAATCTGCCCCTGCAACCAGGGCTTCATCATCGTCATCCCTTCCCTTCTCAGAAACTCGTCGGCGCGCCTGCTGGGCTTTCTGATGATCAGCTTCTTCCACCAAAAGGGACATCAAGACCTCGGGCTCAATCGACTTCATGGAAGCAAACATCCTCGTGGCTGCCAGCTGGGCTGATGCGAAGTTGGACAGGGCAACAAGGAGTGATGAAATGATGGTTGACAGGTAATCTTTGTTGTTGATTGCTACCCTGAACTAACTCCTCTTTGTTCACTTGCAGCCCTTCCAAAAATTCCTGCACATCTCCTTTTTCGGAACATTGAGATGCCAAGAACTTCGCTCGTAACTTGGTCTGCACATATGCTTCCTGAACTCTTTCACCACGGCCTCCCATCATTCCCGAACGGTTGGTTTCGAATGAATCTTCATTAAGGTCGAATCCGGGAGCCTTTGGGTAAGCAACAACTTTGCTGATTGTTCTTCTCTGTCCCACTGTCCCTTAGCAACCAGCTCATCAGCTGTCGCAGGGCTTGAAAGTGCTGGAACAGGGTTAGTCCCATCAAAGTGACTCCAGAACCCTTTCGCCTCGACGGCGTTCTGGAAACAGATGAGAAAAATTGCCCAATTGAGTCCACTGGCATCGAGTTTAGGCATAGAGGACGGCAGGGAATTGGAAAGTGAAGCGGTCAACATGGTTACGGACATGTAAGCAAGGGAAATTTCACAATGAGCGGTGGTTCTAACAAGTGTCTTCAAGCAGAGAACGCAGGGCCCATAACCTATTGGAACAAGAAAAATGGTTCAGAATTAATAGATCCAAAATACATACTTATATACTCTACGAAATGGTCTGTGCACAGTAAGTTTAACTAAGTTACAAACAGAAGAGTACGAAAACCCACTAAGCATATTGCCACAGCGCTGCAACGCGCAACGCGCCTCGTGTTGTGTTTGTCCCGATATATCCAACAAATCATATATTTGATTTGTTCAACAATACATTGCTCATAGTGGTGCACCATTTTCTTCATCATATCATCAGAAGTACACAATAGCAACTGCACTGGAGAAAGAACAGAATGGTGGCCACGAACCATGAAATTCTTGGAATCACCCCTCAGAAATTCCAAACTGTTCCAGCACACTGGGCAGCATAGCTTCAAGACGGAAATAGGTCATGTCAAATTTCTGCAGAGATGTAGCTGGTGAATATCATTACTATATTATGAGCATACCTTGAAATGATCTATGATTTCATTATCTTCAAGTTCCAAGAGTATTAATGCCAACAAAACCTTGGCATGTAGATTGCCAGTAAATTTTTTCCACTTGAACTTCTTCATTTTATACTTCTTGAAGATGGGATGACAATGTCGTTCCTTTATGCGAGGTCTTTGCTGTGCCCCGCAGGTTCCGATTGGAACTGGTTGGAACTGGCTGGATTCCGGTTGGAAATTTTGGATCATAGTATGGGTAGTGCATAGCACAGGTTTGTAAACCCACGCGGGTACCCGGGTATGGGTTGGACGGGTACGGGTCCAGGTTGACCTCAAGTCACCTGCTGAAAACCCAGACCCGTGGGCCGGGTATGGCAGGTTTTCAAATGGTGTGGTAGAGGTGTGGGGATAGCAGTAGTGGAGCTGCAGCAGGCAGCGTTGTCCTCAGTCACGTTGGGAGCTGCAGCCGTGGTCACCACATCCTCGTTAGTGTTGGCAGCTGCGGTTGCAGCTGTTGTTGCCAGTGTCGTGCTCGTTGGAACTTCGTTGGCAGCTGCAGCTGCAGCCGTTGTTGCCATGTCATCCTCGTTGGCACGGGCAGCTGCAGGCTGTTGTTGCCAGCATCATCCTCGTTGGCGTTGGCAGCTGCAGCTGCAGCCGTTGTCGCTGCATTGTCCTCGTTGGTGTTGGCAGCTGCAGCTGCAGCTGTTGTTGCCATTTCGTCCTTGTTGGCAGGGGCAGCTACAGCTGCAGCTGTTGTTGCCAGCGTCATCCTCCTTGGCAGGGGCAGCTGCAGCTGCAGCTGTTGTTGCCAGCGATGTGATGAAAGGGATGATGAATGTCTGGGATGATGTGGCAGTGTGACGATATGTGACAGGTACCCATGGGTCATGCTCATGGGTACGGGTTTAGCGCGGGTGTGGGTGCGGGTACAGCTCAAGTTACCCGTGGGTTACCTGTGCTATGCCCTAAGTATGGGCCAAATGGTAGGAAATTTCTCCAATTTTTCCAACTGGTGATAATATCCTAAGCAGGGGAAAATAAATTGTTCCACCCACCTAAAGGCTATAATGAATGAAAATAATAATAAATCACTGTGACAACAATATTTGTAAGGAATATCTGCACAGGTGGGTCATCATCAAAGTTTTGCATTTTGTTCGGCTCACTGGGTGAGACCACGTGACCATTTCACACGTCAACAAACGCTGACATCCTTTTCTGGCACTTGTTCTCAACACCATCACCACAACCCCACCACAACTGCCACGTTTTTACACACGCCACCGCCAACAAAACACAGAAGGAGCGCAGAAGGGCATGGAGACAAAAGGACGGGTGTACCAGGTACGCCTGCTATATTTCCTCCCCTTCCCTCTCCCACCTGCCAAACACGAAAAACACACCACATGGGGCGTGTTTCTCGTGTTCTGTGGCTAGCCTGCCCTCCAACCTCCCCCATCCACTGGGGATGCCAGACATGCCCACATGTCTCCCCTCCCCTTCCCTACCTGCCAAACATGAAAAACATGCCCATATGGCGTGTTTTTCGTGTTTGGCACTGCTCCACCTGTCCCCACCTGCTGAAAACGAAAAACGCGCCCAGTGTGCCACATTTTTCATGTTCAGCACCACCTGTGCAGCACCCCTCATGCCCTCCATATTCCCCCTCATGCCAGACATGGCCCCCTCTGCATCCCCTCATGGCACTCCCTCTGCATCCCCCCTCGCATCGGACATGGAAAACACACCCAGGTGGGTGTGCATTCTGTGTTTGGTGCACCCTTTGCTTCCTGTCTTGTGTTCAGCATGCTCTATTTCTCTGCCCTCGCGTCAAACATGGACAGCACACTCACGTGAGTGTGCTTTTTGTGTTTGGCATGCCCTTTGCCTCCCCCCTAACGTCAAACACAGAGAACACACCCACGTTGGTGTGTTCTCTGTGTTCAGTGCTCCCTGTGCACCCTCCTTTGCACCAGACACAGAAAACACACCCATGTGGGTGTGTTCTTTGGTGTTCAGTCCCTGCCCACATTGTGCCTCCCCTTCTCCTTCCCTTTTATTTACCACCTTTTCCTTTTTTAGATATATCCTTTTTAAGTATATAAGTCTTGTAATACATATAATAATATACTTATTTGAATTATTTTGTTTGGCTCCATTTAGAGAGTAAAATGATTATTACACTTGGTACTGATCAGAACTGGTTGGTTTCGATCGGTACCTGCGGAGCACAGCAAAGTACTGAATATAATCTACATAAAGTGAAGTTAGCAAACTGTGAGATGCTAAAGAAATTGTACTTACTTCCGATGGTAGCCGTTGTGCACAGAAATGTTGTCAGATTGTGTAACAAGTGTCATGAAGCAGATTTGGAGGTGATATCAAAGTCAGTGCCATCACACATTTAAACTCACAAGCCAGCATACCCAACTGCCAACAGTCCAGGGAAGAGCACGCAAGATAGAGATGACACAAGTCAGTATGCACGCAAATGTTGTGTACCAAAACCCAATTTCCCCAAGGTGCATGCAAAAACCAATGTATTGCATGCAAAATGTTGGCCTGCAAGGTTGGCCTGCAAATCACCACACAAGAGTGTACACTTTTGCCTGATTTGCGTGGCACTCGCACTCGACACACTTGCGTACCATGCAAAAAAACCTGTGCCCACGTTTGAGTAAGAGGGTTATGAGAGGCAGGGCTGCCCCATGCAAAGATTGGCGCAACCCTCAAAATATGTGTTGTGGAAATGTTGATTCTATAAAAAGCATCATAGCCTGGCTGTTGAGAAGCCTTGTATGCCTTTGCTGCTGTTTCACGGGACAAAGGTACATATGAGGAAGCCTCAGAAAAGTCATTGGGGCAGTTGGAGTTGTCATGTTGGACATAGCAATGTCAACATTTCTTGCAGCTGTGGTGGAGTTCAAGGATCTCCCATTCATTGTCAGTGAGGCAAGGAACCTGAGATCTTTCTGTATAGGGGAGCGCATTCGCACCACTTGCATATGTGGGTTGGTTGTTTTGGTAGGAAGGACAGTTGTGTTGTGTAGCCAAGAAGGGAGGTCGGTTGTTTGCTTGGAAATTAGGATGAGTTGTATCATTTGTGGAAGGCAAGGTGTGTGAAAATTTGATTGTAACCTCTCCTTGATTCTTGTCATTTCCCCGTTTACAGGTAGTTAGGTTTTTGTAATGTTGTAGCTCCACACAAGCTGAGTCATCAAGCCTTCTCATGAATATGAGCCAATCATCAAGGTTCTTGAGTTGCACCATGTGTTTGCATTTATCTATTTTTGAGGAATAAGTATTTGACAAGGTGGTTTTTGATTGTGTCATGGAGGATAGGTTTGGAGAGGTGGTTTTCCATTCTGGCTAGTAAGTTATTTCCAGAAAAAATGCGGTTGGCATATGATTTGAAACTCTCTGTTTCTGCCATGTGGGCATAGATGACATTCTGGAGAATTTGGCTTATCCACTGTAGGTCTAAGAAATTCTTATGGAGGTCTATGATGAACTTTTCGAAGGTGTAGTCTTCATGCTGGAGATCATCTTTGTTCATAGCAATCCAGTTTTTAATGGAGGGGTGCGTGAAAGAGGATAGGATGGCCATGACCTGGTTCTGTGGTTCAGTTCTGTCCTTGGTGAAGAAGTGTTGCATTTTTCTCCCATTCGATGAGGATAGCCAGCGTGATTTTGCCTGGTCCCAGTGTGGGAGGAACTTTGTGGGAAGGGTGAGGCATGACAACTGTGATTTCAAGAAATGCGGAATTTGCAGCACTAGCCATAAGATGTAGTGTGTGTGGTATATGTGGTGTATGTATTTGTTGCGGTATGCAGTGGCGGTTGGAAAAACCAGTGTATGCATTTTTTTGGATCATAACTCAGTCAATTCTTAACAGATCCTGATGGTTTTTAGCTCAAAAAATTCACAAAATTCGTGGAAACAACCTCATCAAGTCAGAGATACAAAAAGCCCCAGGGTAATCTGTGACAATCCCTAGAGGTCACTGTGTGGATGAAGGTCTGTGTATATGTAGAGGTGTGGGCACAAAAATTTGTGGGGTGGCAAGGGGGGGGAGGATAAAAAAAGAGATGGTGACACTTTGGTGTACTTCCAAAAAAAGTGGAAAACCTTGCATATGGGAGAAAAACACTAAAGCTGAGACTCACGCAAAAGAAGTAGACTAAAGTGTATATGCAAGACAAAGTACAAAGTAGAAAGAGAGAGAGAATCTATCCAGAGCAAGCTATAAGTGGGAGCAATGGATGACTAAGTGTCCAAATATATCCTGTAAGGTATCAACCTTACAGTTAATTTCTTGTAAGTAAAGAACAAAGATTTGCTGTCAAGTTTGTCAAGGTTGTCATTTTCTTCAGCTAGAGAAAGTGTTGGGATTGTTGGTGATGACAATGAGAATTCTGGGTCCAATGACATGAATTCTCTGCTCTTGGACTTGCTTGTACTGTTGATATTCAGTGGTGGATGCAGAGGTAAGTTGAAGTAAGACTCTTGGATTAGAAATGTCAAATCAGGAATGGAGGTGCTGGTAGTGATTATCATATAATTAGTTAGGGGCTACTTTATTATAATTACAAGCACCATCTGGGAGGGATCCTGGCCAGTTGCATTGACAGCAAAGTCTATAAGCATGAAAGCAGTTTCTGAGGACTGGTAAATACTAGCAACACCTAAGGAGTATAACATTCATGCCAGAAGGGCCCAAATCTACATTGTGTGAAAGAGATTGTTGCAGAGCCATTGCGAGATAAAACAAGTATGTTGTGAGGACGAAGCAGGACATTGCAAACAGTTGATGGCACCCAAACAAACCTTTCTGTGCCGGATAGAATCCAGCCATCTTTGTCTATGACCCACAAAACATCGAGATTTAGATTAGCCCACACCCGCACTGATGCATCATTGGAACCAGAGACAATTTGGTTGCCATTAGGTGAAAATGCAACTGAGGTGACATTGCCAGTGTGTCCTTGCAGCTCCCTCAACTGTTCGCCTGTCTTTGCATCCCACACTCGCACTGATTCATCAGAGGAACCAGAAACAATTCGGTTGCCATCAGGCGAAAATGCAACTGACCAGACCCTGTTGGTGTGCCCTTGCAGCTCCCTCAGCTGCTCACCCATCTTTGCATCCCACATCCGCACTGATTCATCATCAGAACCAGAGACAATTTGATTGCCATCAGGTGAAAATGCAACTGAAAAGACCACACCAGTGTGTCCTTGCAGCTCCCTCAACTGCTTGCCTGTCTTTGCATCCCACACCTGCACTGATTTGTCACTGGAGCCAGAGACAATTTTGTTGCCATCAGGTGAAAATGCAACTGAGGTGACCCAGGAGGTGTGTCCTTGCAGCTCTCTCAACTGCTCACCTGTCTCTGCATCCCACATTCGCACTGATTCATCCCCAGAACCAGAGACAATTTGGTTGCTATCAGGTGAAAATGCAACTGAGGTGACCCAGGAGGTGTGTCCTTGCAGCTCTTTCAACAGCCCACCTGTCTTTGCATCCCACACCCGCACTGATTTGTCATCAGAACCAGAGACAATTTGATTGCCATTAGGTGAAAATGCAACTGACCAGACCACACCAGTGTGTCCTTGCAGCTCCCTCAACTGTTCACCTGTCTTTGCATCCCACACCTGCACTGATTCATCACCAGAACCAGTGGTGATCTGGTTTCCATCAGGTGAAAATGCAACTGAGAAGACTGTGCCAGTGTGTCCTTGCAGCTCCCTCAACTGCTCATCCATCTTTGTATCCCACATCTGCACTGATTTGTCACTGGAACCAGAGACAATTTGATTACTGTCAGGTGAAAATGTGACCAAGATGACCATGTCAGTGTGTCCCTGTTGCTCTCTCAATAGCTCACCCATCTTTGCATCCCACACCCACACTGATCTGTCATCAGAACCAGAAACAATTCTGTTGCCATCAGGTGAAAATGCAACTGAGGTGACCAGGTTGGTGTGTCCTTGCAGCTCCCTCAACTGCTCACCTGTCTTTGCATCCCACATCCGCACTGATTCATCATAGGAACCAGAGACAATTCGGTTGCCATCAGGTGAAAAGGCAACTGACCAGACCCAGCTGGAGTGTCCTTGCAGCTCTCTCAACTGCTTGCCTGTCTTTGTATCCCATACCCGCACTGATTTGTCAGAGGAACCAGAGACAATTTGGTTGCCATCAGGTGAAAATGCAACTGACCAGACCCTTTTGGTGTGTCCTTGCAGCTCCCTCAACTGCTCACCTGTCTTTGCACTCCACAGCCGCACTGATTTGTCTGAGGAACCAGAGACAATTTGGTTGCCATCAGGTGAAAATCTGACTGACCAGACTGCACCAGTGTGTCCTTGTAGCTCCCTCAACAGCTTGCCTGTCTTTGCATCCCACACCCAAACTAATTTGTCCTCAGAACCAGAGATAATTTGGTTGCCATCAGGCGAAAATGCAACTGACTTGACTGTGCCAGTGTGTCCTTGCAGTTCCCTCAACAGCTCACCTGTCTTTGCATTCCACACCCGCACTGATTCATCAGAGGAACCAGAAACAATTTGGTTGCCATCAGGTGAAAATGCAATTGACCAGACCCTGTTGGTGTGTCCTTGCAGCTCCCCCAACTGCTCACCTGTCTTTACATCCCACACCCACACTGAGGTGTCGGAGGAACCAGCAATTCTGTTGCCATCAGGTGAGACTGCAATACTGTTGACAGAATGAGCTGTAGATATAGACAGTAAAGGTATTGTGATGGCACCCCTTGGCAGTAAAATGGACGGAATAAACCCAAACCGGTCTTTCCAATTTCTCCAGATTGACGAATCCTGATTCCACATAGACAATGCTGAAATGTACAAATGTGGTGTTGATTTTGATGCTGGGCTTCCTGCAAAAAAAGCTGAGAAATTTGTGGCATCTGCCAATTGCGCCAGGAGATCAGGCCATTCCTTTCCCTGGAAATGTATTGAGGTAACTCTGCTTAGAGGTGATCCTGCATTCTTACCTTCTCGAGCCATAATTCGGCATCCTTCAGTAATGAGGAACACTCAGATTTCGCACCAAGCAAATTCATAAATTCCATCCAGAATAGCAGTTTGTTGCACAGAAAACTCTTCAGGCCACAAAATAGCTCGTCAGCATCATTTTTTGCAGGCACCGCCCAAAGTAGATGCCTCGCCCAATGCCTTGACACGTATCGTAGAGCCGGAGTGAATGTCTCATCAATGGAAGCATCAAGCCCAGGCACCTCAGAATCGAAGACGTATGACGAGGGAAGGCCACACATGTTGAAATGCAGGGACTCCTGCATAACACAGAAGCACCGTTGGGCGAGGATACCGTGATGAGCAGGCGCATCGCAGAATACATCAAATGTATGTGTTGGAAGGTTCCGATGAGGAGAAATGCTGATCCTCGCTCGCGCTTGTGAGAAGAGGAAGTCAGGAAACGAAGCATGGTACCAATATACACAGCCATCCTTCGGAGAGACGAAAAGGACAGCATGTAGAGACTCGACAACTCTCTTCACTGTATCCAGATCAGTGTTCGTGAGGTCTGCCAATACAAACAGGTCGATGCTGGATTTTGCACAGACAATGGTGTGGAGGATCCGCAAACGTGGGATACGGACCCCAGCATCCCGTAACGCGACACCCAATATCCGCTCGTACAACTCATCCACTAACAATCTTTCATCACTGGAACCGTGCGAGGTCAGATGCCCGGGGTTCAGCATGGCTCGCAGATAGAGACGCATCTCGGAAACTGAACGAGAGGTATGCAGAGGGGATATGAATCTCACAGCAGTTGTTGCATAGATGAACAATCCACCTGCCCTCTGTGACAGCAACGCCAGTTCAGGCTCGTCCTTTAATTCTGGGAGTGCTTCTCGCAGGTACTTCTCGATGTCGTTTTGGACATTGGCAGTATCGACCTCGTGGAGCTTGCAAACCGCATTCGGAGGGAATGATTTACATAGGTTGACGATTTTGGGATCCGGTCGACTTGTCACAAGGAACTTGATCCCTGCAAGCTGACCGACCTGAATAACGCGAAGCAGCTCTTCCAAAAACTCGGTCCCACGATCGCTTTCGTCAAGGGCATCCACAATGACTATGGGTGTCGGTAAATGACGGTGCTGAGCAGTGGAGACCTGCCACGGCTTGGCCAGCAATTCATCGATTTGGATGCGCAGGCGAGCATCGACAACCTTTGAGTTAGTTTCCATAGTCGACAAAACATTGGCCGCGTAGGGCTTGTAGAGTTCTGCAAGGTCCCGGCACAAAGTAGTGACAAGAAGCTTCGAGTTCCTGCTGTCGAGCTGGAGTGAGCAGAAGAATGAGGCGAATGGCAGGCGAGCTTCGTCAAGCAACTCGCATATCGTATAGGCGATGGTGGTCTTGCCCAGTCCAGCCAATCCGGTGAGCCAATACACTGGCGGGGCTTTCGCGGGATCCTTCTCGTTGATCCAAGCCACGATCTGCGCAATGATGTCGACACGTGTACCCTTGGTGCATGAACGACGGGAAAGGTTGTCGAAGTTGATCGCAGCACTGTAAGCAGCATCACGAGAACGAGGTAGGGACTGGAAAGTGACGTGCTACGAGGGCCCTTAGAATCGTATCATTCTCGATCAGTAGCGACGTACCTTGGGGATATCATCATCTCCTAGGAGCAGTCAGTTAGTTTGGATGTTGATAATGGAGACCTTACATACGGTTGTTGTTATTCTGGATGAAAGTTCCGCCACTAATGTGTAACTGTTCAACGGCTGAAATCAAGGCGATTGCTCTGTTGCATACCCGATCCCAAGTCAGTGGGCGACGTCAGGGATCGACGATGATCACCTTTGTGGGTTAGGTGTATTTTGATCCAGTCGCTGGGGGCTCTCATTCACGGTCTGTGAGTCATCGACGCGAGGGAGGATGGAGCTTGCTCGGGATTCTAGGGTAGGCCCAGATGGCATGTTGGCGCTGCTGACAGACGCCCCAGCTTGGACAGCATTGTTGGGCGATAGTGGACGGCTTTTTAGAGCTCGAAATGGAGAAGACAGTACTGAGAGAAAACGCTGTCTGTTTTGTCGCTTGTCGGACATGTCGCGGTTGGGTCCAGGGTTGCTTCCACATGACCAGAATTACCAGCACCTATGTAGTCTGTTGCGGTTCCTCTGCCATTTAATTTCTCCAGCGACAAGCGTTGGCTGGTCTCACCTACATCCTTGAGGTCGAGTGAAGCAAACCATGTAAGTTTCAAGACAAAATGGGCTGCCATTCAAACGATGATTTAGATTCTCGCTGACTAATTCTATTTTTATAAAGTCGAGAACGTGAATACAGTGCCACTGATTTCTAGTTTGGATGTGCTGGTGATTTCAAGCATGGAAGATTTCCTATTAGCGGGATCGATACACAGAAAGAAGAAAAAAACTCAGGCAAAGACGGACAGGGTTAGAGATTTGTTAGAGATTTGGAGTCATGTTTTCTGTAATTCGTCCAAAAGGTGATTACTGTCCATAAGAGCAATGATTGTCTGTGTTGTGCCCGTCGACGGCAGGGTATGTGGGGTCGTTAGGGTCCTAAGAACAAGGGAGTTATGATCCTACAGCGGTAATACAAAATTTGAGCTGACGTACTAGACTCTACTAGGGGACTCAGGACCAGGAGACGCCGTAGTGAAGCAGCAGTATTGGGAGTGTAAGTCATATTTTGAGGTTGGAATCCCGGCTGGTACGATCTTGGCCACACCTTCCTTTAGATGACCAAAAACGCAATCAAGCCTCCAATTTTACACTGGAGCTATCGCCACCAGAAGCGCCGGACCGCCGGTCGAAGTTTCAGTCGCTGCTCTAGACGATTTGGGGCCTTTTTGTATTCTCGGCAAGGGTTACGTTGAAATTATCAGAAATCTGCACACAGCTTACTAACTAGAAAAAACCAAAATCAAATAGTGAACTTCAACCCACATCGACATTCTGATAGGCCCAACCTTGCAATTTGACACCAACCATCGTTTGGATGAAACTATTGCGAACTATATTGAAATGTAGCTGGTGTAAGATTTGACTGCTCGGCTCGTAGGAGATAAAACACCGCTTGTAAGTGGACACCACGGAAAGTCCTTTGTGGAGGACTCTGGATCGCGTTCCAATCCAAACTTCAAAACAACGATCTACAACGATCAATCACTGGCAATCTGATCTAAATGATGGCTACAATGGAGTGATGTAGGATCTCAAAGCAACTGATTCATCCACTAGCTTGCAGTACAGACAGTGGAAAAGAGACTTACTCCCGCCAGGAATCAGGATCAACACTCCTTGATGTTAGGATTCAGAACAAGAGAGTACGGGCCAACGGCCGTTATATTCTCACCTGGGTCGCGATGCCAAACAAGACGTAGCCTCCCCTTTGGAGGAACTTTGGCAGAAGTCATTTTTGCTCTACCAAAATTGGTATCATTTCATAAAACTCTCATTGACACAGTCTATCGATCCGAAAATAACTGTAACAGCCAAGGCTATAGGCCTTGGGCCAGGGGCACTGCAGTGTCACCGTTGAATAAATGTTGGTCCATGTCTCTCGTCTGTCGCGCTGTTCGCTTGTCAAGACTGCATAACAAAAATTTCATCTTAATGCCCATCAAAAATTTCACTGTAGCCTGAGCGCATAAGCTGTTGGCCGCACTGGTCTGTCACTCCATTCGCGTTGTGTGGCTTCCGGTATACCGTCCGAGGCCCTGAACTTCAAAAAGCACCCCTATCGCATGTACTCAACGAGATATTGCCTATCATTAGAATATCACTGGTCAACTGGCCATTCATAAGATCATCTGTAAGGTTGAACGGGACTCCTAAGGACCTAGAGGAGGTCCGAGTCCCGAATCGCTTTGAATCACCCACTAGTGTG
>Ga0307508_10004232_pt1 | contig 14092 bp, 11 predicted proteins | sample 9_EM_MG_FD_203089 | JGI IMG/M metagenome (GOLD analysis project Ga0307508, IMG submission 203089) | Populus trichocarpa ectomycorrhiza microbial communities from riparian zone in the Pacific Northwest, United States - 9_EM | ecosystem: Host-associated > Plants > Roots > Unclassified | place... | reverse complement strand
CGCGCTCGCCGAGGCGTACCGCAACGTCGCCGTCACCGGCGCCGAGCCGGTCGCCGTGACCGACTGCCTCAACTTCGGCTCCCCCGAGGACCCGGCCGTGATGTGGCAGTTCGCCGAGGCCGTGCGTGGTCTCGCCGACGGCTGCCAGCAGCTCGGGATCCCGGTGACCGGCGGCAACGTCAGCTTCTACAACCAGACCGGCGCTGCCGCGATCCACCCGACCCCGGTGGTCGGGGTGCTCGGCGTCTTCGACGACGTGGCGCGCCGCATCCCGATGGGCTTCCCGGCGCCGCCGGGCGCCGAGGGGGACATGCTCTTCCTGCTTGGCGAGACGGCATGCGAGCTTTCCGGCTCGGAGTGGGCCTGGGTCACCCACGGTCACCTCGGTGGTCGTCCGCCCAAGGTGGACCTGGCCAACGAGCAGCGGCTGGCCGCCGTGATGGCGCAGGCGTCGCGGTCCTACCACGTCGACGCGGCGCACGACCTCTCCGACGGCGGGCTCGCCCAGGTGCTGGTCGAGAGCTGCCTACGACACAACGTCGGCGCGCGGATCACGCTCCCGGACGACGGCAACTCGGCGTTCGTCCAGCTCTTCAGCGAGTCGTCCGGCCGTGTGCTGGTCGCCGTTCCGCGCGGTCACGACAAGGCGTTCCTCGCCCTGGCCGCGGAGTACGGCGTGCCCTGCGCCTCGATCGGCGTGACGCTGGCCGAGCCCGTCATCGAGGTGCGCGACCAGTTCGCCATCCCCCTCGACGAGGTGCGCGAGGCCTGGTCGTCGACGATGCCCAGGCTCTTCGGCGGGCCGGCCGAGCTGGCCAACCGCCACGGCGATCCGGAGCACGCCGCCGACCCGACCGCCCTCGAGGCGACCGACGACGGCGACAAGGTCCTGCGGGCCACCGCGACCGGCGCCGCGATGGAGTCCGCCGCGCCGATCGAGGCCGACGGCATCCCGGCGGCGGCCGTTGCCGACCTCGGGGACTCCTCGGTCCGCTCGGTGACCCTCGAGCTGATCGACTCGACCTCCCCGGCCGACCCCCTGGCCTCCTCCGACCTCGCCAGCCCGGAGGCCGACCTCGCCAGCGCGGAGCCCACATCCGGGGCGCCGGCGGCTGAGTCCTCCGGGAGGGCGTCGACGCCGGCCGAGCGTCCAGGTCCCGAGACTCAGGCGGCCGGATCGGGTAACGAGGCTCAGGCAGCCGGATCGGATACCGAGCAGGCGGACCCGGCCGCGGACGGCCCGATCGACCCGGAGCTTCCCCGGACCTGATCCGTGCGGCACGTGTGAAGCCGGTCGGCGAGACTCGCCGACCGGCTTTCGTTTGTCTGCGCCTCGGCCGAAAAGGATCGGCCCCGCGCCTGGTGGCGCGGGGCCGATCTCGTCTTGACCGTCTCGGGCTAGCCTTCCCAGTCGACCGGGCGGCGCTGGCCCGGTTGGACCGGCTGTCCACCGTGGCGGCTGGGCTGCTGCTGCTCGTAGCCGCCATGCTGGCCGTGGCCGGCCGGGTCCTCGGCGTGGCCGTCATAGCCGCCGTAACCGGGCGCAGCCTGTGGACCCTGGCCGGCGTCGGCCTGGCCGTAACCGCCGGCGTAGCCACCCTGACCGTAGCCGCCCTGGTCGACGTAGCCGCCGTGCGGGTCTTCCTGATAGCCGCCGCCGTACTGCTGGCCGGCGCCGGCGTGCTGGCCGGCGGCCGCCGGAGCTCCGCCATATCCGTTGGCCGGGGCGGCGCCGCCACCGTAGGCGCCGGCGCCATGCGTGCCGCCGGGCTGCGGACCATATGCGTTTCCGCTGTCGATCCCGCCTGCGGGCGCGCCCCACCCGTAGCCGCCATGGCCAGCCTGTTCCTGGCCGTAGCCATCGGCCGGGTAGCCGCCCGCCTGGTAGTCCTCGTGGCCGCCGTACTGCGGCGCACCGTACTGCTGCTGCGGGCCGGCCACCGGCGCCGCGGCCGCGCCCTGGTCGTAGCCGCCCTGGTCGTAGCCGGCGTAACCGTCGTGCTCGGCCTCGGGGTGGTACATGCCGGTCTGCTCGTCGTAGCGCTGCTGGCCGCCGTAGTTGTCCGCCGGGTAACCGGCGTCATACGCCTGGTACTGCTCTTCTTGCGGCTGCCCGTACTGCTCGGCGCCGCCATACGTCCCGCCGCCGTAGTTGGCGCCCTGCTCGTCCCAGCCGCCGGCGGTGACGTAGCCGCCCTGCTGCGGAACGGCGGCGCCGTAGGGGTCGGGGAACTCGTCCTCTGGGGCGGGCACCGGCCGTTGCAGCATCGTCGGCGCGTCGGACATGGACGGGGCGGCCGAGCGGGGCGCCACCATGGTCGCGGCGCCGACCGGCGCGGCGACCCGGGTCGCGTCGTTGAACCGTCCCTGGCTCGGCGGCACCACGCCGCCCGAGCCGCTCGCGCCGCCCGAGCCGTCGTCATCGTCGTTGTGGTTCCTGCGGCGCATCATCACCAGCACGATCGCGCCGACGCCGGCCGCGACCAGCAGGGCGCCGATGATGATGTAAAGAGTCGAGCCGGAGCTGTTCTGGCCAGTCTTCTTGGCGCCGGCGGTGCCGGTGTTGGCGGGGGCGGCCGCGTCGGTGGTGGGCGGGTCGGTGATCTGGTCGGTGGGCGTGGCCGACGCCGACGCCGACGCCGACGCGGACGCCGATGCGCTCGCCGATGCCACGGCCTTCACCTTGAGGGCCAGCGGCACGTTGACCGAGCGGCCGGCCTCCGCCTGCACGCTGACCTGCGCACCCTCGTATCCGTCCTTGCCCGCGCCCACCGTGATGTTGCCGGGGGCGATCGGCTGGGAGTCGGACGAGGTGAACGAATACGCCCCGGAGCCGTTGGTGGTCGTGCCGTAAGTGTTGCCGGCGCTGTCGCGCATCGCCACCGTGGCGCCGGCGAGAGCCTTGCCGTCCTGGTCCTTGACCTTGCCGGAGATCTGGCGCACCGTCTGCGGCTTGTTGGGCCCGTGGACGGTCACCGTCTGGCTGTCGTTGGCGGCATCGCCGCTGACCGTGGCGGCGACCGTCACCGAGACGGACTGGGTCGCGCCGGCCGCGACCGTGGGCGCGGTCAGCTGGGCGGTGAACGACTTATTGGCGCCGGGGTCGATCTGGGTCAGCTGGCTGCAGTCGCCGCTGCAGGTCATGCCGGAGACCTTGATGTTGACCGCGGTCGTCGTGGTGCCGGTAGCGCTGTTGTTCGTGACCGTGTACTTCATCGTCACGGCGCCGCCGGTCGAGACCTCTGTCGGGGACAGGCTGTCGATCGACACGCTGGGCGCCGTTGCCAGGGCCGCCGTCGGCGCGACGGCGAGTCCGCCGACGATCAGCGCCAGGAACGCACCGGCCTGGGCCGCTCGGGTTCGTAGGTGCGTCGTCACGTCCACCGCCTTCCGGTCGCACGGTTTCCGGTCGTCTGGGGGGAGCCGGATAAATCCCGCGACTTGATACACCGTCGGCCACTATGCCTTGTCGCACGTCCATTGCGCGACCCAGGGCCGCGTACCAATCTTGACCGACCGGGTCGTATCGTCCCGACGTGTCCCCTGCGCACAATAAATCCGAGTCGGTCAAGGACGCGTTGGACGCGCTGGATCGGGGTGTAGATCCCGAGCGTCCGGTGCTGCGTGACGCCGTGCGAGCGCTGCTGTCCGAGCTGTCCCGCCGCGCGCCTGGCCGTTCGGTGGAGGTGCGAATTCCCCCTTTCGGCGCCATCCAGTGTGTCGAAGGTCCCAGGCACACACGCGGCATACCGCCCAATGTGGTCGAAACGGATCCCGTGACCTGGGTGCTTGTCGCCACGAAGCGTATGAGCTGGGCGGATGCGCTGCGTGACGGACGTCTCCGGGCGAGCGGCACCCGGACGGATCTCTCCGAGTTCCTGCCGCTCTATCGCGATCCCGGCCCCGAACGGTCCCGCGCGGACCCTGTGTGAGCCCTGAGCCGGAGCCCGATCCCTCGCGTACACTGGGCGCTCGGAGCGGACCAGCAAGTTTCGAGCAGAACAGCATGAGGGAGCGAGCGGTGCCCCGAGGCGACGGCCGGTTGACCGACGATCTCGACCCCCAGGAGCGCGGCCCCCAGGATGCCTGCGGCGTCTTCGGTGTCTGGGCTCCGGAGGAAGAGGTTGCGAAACTCACCTATTTCGGGCTCTTCGCTCTACAGCATCGAGGCCAGGAGGCCGCGGGAATCGCGGTCAGTGACGGCTCCGGTGTCGTGGTCTACAAGGACCTCGGCCTGGTGTCGCAGGTCTTCGACGAGCCCACCCTGGCGAGCCTGCGCGGCTACCTGGCGATCGGCCACACGCGCTACTCGACCACCGGCGGTTCGAACTGGGAGAACGCCCAGCCGACCATCCGGGCCACCACGGCCGGCACGACGATCGCGCTGGCGCACAACGGCAACCTGGTCAACACCGCCGAGCTGGCCCGCGAGGTCGCCGAGCGCGGCCTCGAGGCCGACAGCGCGACCTCCGACACCGCGCTGGTGACGACGCTGCTGGCCAGCCGCCCCGACCTGTCGGTCGAGGCCGCGGCGCTCGAGGTGCTTCCGCGCCTGCGGGGCGCGTTCAGCTTCGTCTTCATGGACGAGAGCACCCTCTACGCGGCCCGCGACGCCCAGGGCGTACGCCCCCTGGTGCTCGGCCGGATGGAGCGCGGCTGGGTGATCGCGAGCGAGACCGCCGCGCTGGACATCGTCGGCGCCAGCTTCGTCCGCGAGGTCGAGCCGGGCGAGATAATCGCGGTCGACGAGCACGGCCTGCGCTCCACGCGGTTCGCCGCCCCGGAGCCGAAAGGCTGCCTGTTCGAGTACGTCTACCTGGCCCGCCCCGACACGACGATCGCCGGGCGGAACATGTATTCGGCCCGTGTCGAGATCGGCCGCCGGCTCGCCAAGGAGCACCCGGTGGAGGCGGACCTCGTCATCCCGGTGCCCGAGTCGGGCACCCCGGCCGCGATCGGTTACGCCGAGGCCTCCGGCATCCCGTACAGCGCCGGCCTGACCAAGAACGCGTATGTCGGCCGCACCTTCATCCAGCCCTCGCAGACCATCCGCCAGCTGGGCATCCGGCTCAAGCTCAACCCGCTGCGCGAGGTCGTCCGCGGCAAGCGCCTGGTGGTCGTCGACGACTCGATCGTGCGGGGCAACACCCAGCGCGCCCTGGTCCGGATGCTCCGCGAGGCGGGCGCGCTCGAGGTGCACGTTCGCATTTCGTCGCCGCCGGTGCAGTGGCCGTGCTTCTACGGCATCGACTTCGCGACCCGGGCCGAGCTGATCGCGAACGGGCTGGAAATCGACGGCATCCGGCGCTCGATCGGAGCCGACAGCCTGGGCTATGTTTCCCTGGACGGCCTGATCCAGGCGACCGAGCAGCCGCGGTCGCGACTCTGCATGGCTTGTTTCGACGGTCAGTACCCGATTGAGCTGCCGGCCGGTCATCTGATCGGCAAGCACCTGCTCGAGGGCGTCGGCAAGCGGGCCTCGATGCCGGCGTCGACGGCGGATGCCACTGCCGCCGCGGTCGCCGAGCTAGAGACGGAATATGAGATACGGGAGTTTTCGGACGACGAGCGTCCCGTCGCCGAGCCGCTGGTCGCGAGCCCGGGCGGGGCGAACGCCCTGCATCACCCCTGACTCGGCGCCATCCGTGACTCTGTACAAAGGCATTGCTCTCTTAACAAATGCTTCGCTAAGGGGAGAACCGTGACGTACGTGTCCGAGCGCAACAGTGCCGGATCCAACGGCGCCGAGGGCGCCGACCGGCAGCCGTGGACGGCTGGCGGCGGCCGCGGGGGACGCAAGCGAACGGTCACGTACGCGGATGCCGGGGTGTCGATCCACGCCGGCGACCGCGCCGTGGAGCTGCTGAAATCCAAGGTGAGGAAGACAACCCGACCCGAGGTGATCGGCGACCTGGGCGGCTTCGCCGGCTTGTTCCGGCTCGACACGAAGAAGTACAAGAGCCCGATCCTGGCCTCGTCCACCGACGGCGTCGGCACCAAGCTGGTGATCGCCCAGCAGCTCGACATCCACGACACGATCGGCATCGACCTGGTCGCCATGGTCGTCGACGACCTGGTCGCCTGCGGCGCCGAGCCGTTGTTCCTGCTCGACTACATCGCCTGCGGCGAGGTCGTGCCCGACAAGGTCGCCGAGATCGGCGCGGGCATCGCCGACGGCTGCCGCTACGCGGGTTGCGCGCTGCTGGGCGGCGAGACGGCCGAGCACCCGGGCGTGCTGCGCCCCGACGAGTACGACGTCTCCGCGACCGGCGTCGGCGTCGTCGAGGAGGCCGAGATCCTCGGCCGCGACCGGGTCGAGTTGGGCGACGCGGTGATCGCGATGCGCTCTTCCGGCCTGCACTCCAACGGCTATTCGCTGGTCCGGCACGTCCTGCTCGGCGCGGGCCGGATGCGGCTGGACACGGTGGTCGACGACTTCGGCACGCAGCGGACCCTCGGCGAGGAGCTGCTGACCCCCACCAAGATCTACGCCAAGGACTGCCTCGGCCTGATCGAGGAGACGGACGTGCGCGCGTTCTCGCACGTCACCGGCGGCGGCATCCCGGGCAACCTGGTTCGCATCCTGCCCGAGCACGTCGACGCGGTGGTCGACAGGTCGACCTGGCGCCCGCAGCCGATCTTCGACCTGATCCAGGCGAAGGGCCGCATCGAGGACAACGAGATGGAGGCCACGTTCAACATGGGCGTGGGCATGTTCACGATCGTCTCGTCCGACGACGCCGATCGCGCGATGGCGTACCTGACCGGGCGCGGCGTCGAGGCGTGGCAGGTCGGCGAGATCATCGACGGCTCCGGCCAGGTGCAGATGATGGGCCAGTACACCCGCGGCTGAGTGGTGCCAGACTGGCTCACAACGGGGCAAACGTGAAAGGATCCGCGTGTGTCGATGTCTGGCACATGCGGATCCTTCGTCTATGAGGTGGAGCGTCGGGCCTAGCCTGTCCTCCAGGCGGACGAATCCGCCGGACGGGGGTGCGATGGGGATGGCCGACGGCTGGAGTGGGATGCGCGGCATCTCCGCGGTGCCGGCGTATGTCGTGATGCAGCCCACCACGCTCTGCAACCTCGACTGCGCCTACTGTTACCTACCGTTCCGGTCCGACGATCACCGTATGCCCGTCGAGGTGGCCGCGGCCGTCGCTGCGGCTGTGCGCCCCTGGACGCGTACGGGAAGGTTCTCGGTTGTGTGGCACGGGGGTGAGCCGCTCGCGGCGGGTAGGGAGCACCTGGCCGCGTTGTTCGCGCCGTTCGGCGCGGGCGTCGAGCATCACGTGCAGACCAACGCCACCCTGATTGACGACGCGTGGTGCGCATTCTTCGCCGAGCACCGGGTCCGGGTCAGCGTGAGCGTCGACGGGCCCGAGGCGCGCAACGGCGACCGCGTGACGCGCGGTGGCCGGCCGGCCTACGACCGCATCGTGCGGGGCATCGACGCGCTGCGGCGGCACGGCATTCCGTTCTCGGCACTCTGCGTGGTCGGCGACCCGCGGCCGGGCGTCGCCGCCGAGCTGTACGCCTACTTCCTCGAGCTGGGCTGCGAGGTCCTCGGGATCAACGTCGAGGAGTTGGAGGGTGTGAACACCCGGGCGAACGGGCACGCCGCGGCCGATGTGACCGCGTTCTGGTCGGAGCTGGTGTCGGCATGGCGCCAGGACCCGCGGATTCACCTGCGCGAGGTCGAGTGGTCCCTGAGGTACGCGGGCGCCGTGCTCGACGGCGCCGCCGACGAGGTGTTGCCGCGGCAGCTCGACCCGATCCCGACCGTCGCTCACGACGGCTCGGTCGTGCTGCTCTCGCCCGAGCTGGCCGGCTTCGACGACCCCCGGTACGGCGACTTCACCAGCGGTAACGTGCTGACGACGCCGCTGGGCGAAATCCTGGCCGGCGCCGCCGGGACGCCGTGGATCGCGGAGTTCCTGCGCGGGGTGGAGCAGTGCCGGGCAACCTGCCCGTATTTCGGTTTCTGTGGCGGGGCCCACGCGGCCAACCGCTACTTCGAGCAAGGGCGGTTCGACATCACCGAGACCGACCACTGCCGTAACAGCAAGATTCGCCTACTGGAGGGAGTGCTGGACCATGTCCGAGATCACGAACCCACGGCCGTCTGAGCCTGAGCAGCTGGGCAGCATGGGAGTCGATCCGGTGACGGCGCGGGTGCACGACACCCGGGCCGGGCTAGCCGCACTCATCGAAGAGGCGCAAGCGGCTCGACGGCGGCGCGCGGAGGGCATGCCGGAGGACGGCTCGGCGGTGTGCGCCTGGAACCACTTCGAGAACATTCCCACGTTCTACAACTGGAACAACCGGCCGCGCTGACGGCGGCCGGGGCTCCGGCGCAATCGCTACTGAGGCCCACGCGGGCTTGCGCTCGCGTGGGCCTCCGGTTCCAACCGCAGGAATATGACCGCGACACACGGGAGCACGCGGTTATGCCGCGTGCTCTGTGCAATACGGGTCAGCGCCTCGTAGGCGACCAGGAATCCTGGTCGTCGTCCGCGTCGTCCTCGTCATCGTCGTCGACGAACTCATCGTTGTCGTCGTCGAAATGACGGTCGGACTTACCGGCACCCGCCAGTTCGCGCTGCAAGGCGGTGAGGTCGGTGTTCGGGGAGTGGTACTTCAACTCCCGGGCCACCTTCGTCTGCTTGGCCTTAGCACGGCCGCGCCCCATGGCTCGACCCCCTCGCACAGAATTCGGGGCAGCCCGAAGGCGGGCCCCGATGACGTCAGGCATCTCTCGTGGGTCTTACGGTACATGGACGATGCCGCCTTCGGCACCTCGGGTTGCGTGTGACACTGCCGCGCGTCGCGGTTTTCTCTCTCGGCCAACTTTTCCGCCGCGCGCGGCAGGCCCAGAACCGCCTCAACCGAGGTAGATCGCCCTCAACCGGCCGACCTCGGCCATCCTCCGTTCGGCGAGCCGATCTGCCGCAACGGCCGGCGAGACGCCCTCCTCGTCGGCCATGAGCAGGATGCGCCGCGTGGTGTCGAAGATGCCGGTCGCGCGCATCTTGGCGCGCTCGAAATTGAAGCCCTCGATCTCGTCGGCGACCTGGATGACGCCGCCCGCGTTCACCAGATAGTCGGGCGCGTAGAGGATGCCGCGCTCCTGCAGCGTCTTCTCGATGCCGGGGTGGGCGAGCTGGTTGTTCGCGCCGCCGGCGACGACCTTGGCGCGCAGCGCCGGCACGGTGTCGTCGTCCAGCGCGCCGCCGAGGGCGCACGGCGCGTACACCTCGATGTCGGAGGTGATCAGGGCCCGGGTGTCGGCGACCAGCTCGATCTCGGGGTGGGTCGAGCGGGCCCAGGCGAGCGCGGTGTCGTCGACGTCGGTGGCGACGACCGTGGCGCCGTCGGAGATCAGGTGACCGGCCAGGTACTTGCCGACCTTGCCGAGGCCGGCGACGCCGACCGTGCGGCCGGCCATCGTCGGGCTGCCCCACACGTGCTCGGCGGCGGCCCGCATGCCCTGGAAGACGCCCCAGGCGGTGAGGATCGAGGAGTCGCCGGCGCCGCCGTGCTCGAGGCTGCGCCCGGTGACGTAGCGGGTCTCGCGGGCGACGACGTCCATGTCCGGCACATACGTCCCGACGTCGCAGGCGGTGTAGTAGCGGCCGTGCAGCGACTCGACGAAGCGGCCGTACGCTCGCAGCAGCGCCTCGGATTTCGCCAGCGCCGGATCGCCCCAGATCACCGCCTTGCCGCCGCCGAGATCGAGGCCGGCGAGGGCGTTCTTGTAGGCCATCCCGCGGGAGAGCTTGAGCACGTCGGCGAGGGCGGCCTCCTCGCTCTCGTACGGATAGAAGCGGGTGCCGCCGAGCGCCGGCCCGAGGGCCGTCGAGTAGATGCCGATGATCGCCTTCAGGCCGGTGAGCCGGTCCTGGCAGAAGACGACCTGTTCGTGCCCGCTGGCGTCGGTGCCTTCGGTGTCGAACACGCCCATCGCTGCTCTCCTGATCTGTGGTCGAGGCCTTCGTGGGGCCGCTGGTCCGGCGGGGTAGGCCGGACATTTTCGAGCCTAGTCGCGCACGCGATGGCCCGATTACGTCCGCGCGGGAAGTTCCAGACCGGCGATTTCGTGAAAGGATCGCGCCGTGCCGTCACTGTTCGCGTCTTACCTACGGGTTTACGAGCCGCTGACCGCCTTCGACCGGGACCGCCAGGTCTTCTGGCGTCGGTACGCCCGTGAGGGGCGCGCCCTGGGCCCGGTCGACGGCCCGCTCAGGCAGCGCACCGCCGTGCTCGAGGCGCTCGGCGCGGGCTGGACGAGGCTGCCCGACCTGCCCGACGAGGCGTACGTGCTGGAGTGGGGCGAGTCGCTACTGGTCTGCCCGTGGAACCTGCGGCTGCGGGTCGCGGAGGCGGCCCTGAACGCCCGCGACGGCGTGCCCAGCGTGCTGGCCGACGCGTTCGTGCCGCCGGTGCTGGCAGGCCAGGCCAAGGCGATCGTCGAGGACTGGCGCAGCGGCGCCAAGGTGCTGGAGCACGGGGTGCCCCGGGTGCACGAGCAGATCGCCACCTGGGGCGTGCCGCTGCGCTGGTTCGTCTTCGTCGACCTCGAGGAGCGCGACATCGCGCTCGTCGCGGGCCGACGCACGCTGCGCTACCGCACCGAGATCTCCAAGGCCCGCCGCCGGGCTCACCGCGCGGTGTCCGTGCTGCGCAAGTCGTTGGGCGACGCGCCGATCACCGAGGCGGTCGAGGAGGGCACACGGTGGCTGGAGGAGTTCCATCCCCGGTCGATCGTCGAGCTCGACTACGGCGGCCTGGTCAACCTCCTGCCGGATGACGTCCTCACCGAGGACGACTCACCCGGACTGGTGGCCGCCGGCCTGTCCGCCCTGTCCCGCGGCGACGCCGACGCGGCCTCCGGGGTGTACGAGAAGCTCGTCGAGCGGTGGCGTGCGGTGCAGCTCCTGGAGCGCTGCAATTGACCTGCAAAATATGGACATACGCGTAGGTATCTTCGACGAGAGAGCGCTTCATAGCCGAACACTCTTCGTAATCAGTGGCGGACGAAGCGTGATAATCGGTCCAAACGAGACACTATCTGGCGTAGAAAACACGCAAAAATCGGGCATGCTTCATCCGTCTATCTGGGGACGTTCGTCCGTTCGGCCCATGTCGGACATCGGGGACTAGCCGGACCATGAGAGACGCACCGGCCGGCGGGACCCCGGCCGATGTCTTTAGGTACATGTGGAGGAGTGACCGATGGCATCGCGTACGCACGATCCTGAGCCGCTACTAACGCCGGCCGAGGTGGCGTCGATGTTCCGTGTCGACCCGAAGACCGTCACCCGGTGGGCGAAGGCCGGCAAGCTCAGCGCAATCCGCACGCTGGGCGGCCACCGCCGTTACCGGGAGTCGGAGGTTCGTGCCCTGCTGCAGGGACAGATTCCCACGCAGCGTCAGGGCGACTGAGCGGACCACGTCGAGGCGAAAGATCGTTGCAAGGGGCGAACGCTGGGGAAGGCGATCGCCCCTTCTTCGTCTCCGCGCCGCGATCACAGATCGTTGTTAGAAGGACGTACTTCCCCGGAACCCGGTTGCTCCGGCGTCGGCATGCGCCAAGGGTAGTAGTCATGGATCAGCCACCCATCGGCGACGTGTTCGGCGAAATGATAAAAGATGCGTACGCGGTGCGTACCGGGGTCGGGCCGCGGCCGCTGGCCGGCGGGCGGCTGCCGCGACCGGTGATCGAGGTCATCGAGCGGGATGACGGCCTGGTCAACGGGGCGCCGGCCGACCAGTACCTGGCCGAGCCGGAGCAGTGGCCGGCGCACGACCGCCGCGCCCTGCGACTCTGCCGCGGCCAGGTGCTCGACATCGGCGCCGGCGCCGGGCGCAACGCGGTCGAGTTGCAGCGCCACGGGATCGCGGTCACCGGCCTCGACACCTCGCCGGGCGCGATCGAGGTCGCCCGGCGGCGCGGCCTGCGCGACACCGTCGTGACAACCATCGACCGGTACGCGGCCGCCGCCGCGACGAGGTACGACACGTTCCTGCTACTCGGTGGCAATCTCGGCCTGATCGAGGGGTCCGAGCGCGCGCCGGTCTTCCTCGCCGCGCTGGCCCGGCTGGCCAACCCGGGCGCGCGGATCGTCGCGCAGGGCGCCGACCCGTACGGGACGACCGATCCCGTTCACGTGTCTTATCACCGGCGCAACCTGGAACGCGGCCGGCTCGGCGGGCAGTTGCGGCTGCGGTTGCGTTACCGGCTGATGGCCACCGAGTGGTTCGACTATCTGACCTGCTCGGCCGAGGAGTTGGAACCACTGCTCGCCGGCACCGGGTGGCGATTGAAGGAGTTCGACGACGCCGACCACCCGTACTACATCGCGGTCATGGAACTGGCGCGATAACCAAGACGTCGCGCTAAAACGGACAAATCCGTAATCTGCCTGGTTGCTCCACTCTCCAAAGTGGCCTTTCCGCCCGGCGCCGCGGTCGCGCCGTTAGCGTTGGGGCATGGCGTGGATTACGCGGCGTCAGCTGAGGAATCTCCTCGGTTCGCTGGGTGTCGTCGCCACCCTGGGTGGGCTGGCGTTCGGCCTGCCCGCACTGGACCGCGCTCTGCCCTCACAGCGCCCGGTCCGCCCCGACCAGCCCTACCCGATCGGGGCCGGGGTGACCGTCGTCCCGCCGGTCGGCTCGACGGTCGACCTCACCGGAACCCGGCCCGGCGACAACGACGGCAACGCGCTGTTCCGGCTCGGCCCGGTGTCGTACGCGATCGACGTCCGCCCGTTCGCGGGCGACCTGCGGGCGGCTGCCGAGCGGTTGCGGCAACGGATCACCGGGACGTCCGGCTACCAGGTCACCGGCGCGCAACTCCCGGTCAGCACGGCCGTCGGCCTGCCGGGACTGCAGGGCAGCTACACCGCGCCCGGTCGCGGCGGACGGTACGTGGTCTTCGTCGTCGACGGCCTGACCATCGAGGTGACGATCAGCGCCGCCGACCTGGACCTGGGCCGCTCGCTGCCGGAGATCGAGGCGAGCACCCGTACGCTGCGCCACGACGGGGAGCCGCAGTGACCACCGAGGTCGTCCGGCCCGCGGTGGAAGGCACGCCGCCCACCTCGACGCTCGTCCGGCTGCCCGCGTTCTGGGTCGTGCTCGGCCTGCTGGCGGCCGGGGCCGTGCGGATGTCGCAGATCGCGGGACGGTTCTTCGCCGCGTACCCCTGGGCGACCGTGACCGCCGTCGTGCTCTTCGCCCTGCTCGCCGTGCCGTTCTGGCTCTTCGTCTCCGAATTGGACTTCATCGAGCGGGAGCCGACCGCGCTGCTCGTGATGGCTTTCGCCTGGGGCGGGCTGGTCGCGACGAGCGTGTCGATCCCGGGCAGCGCGGCGCTCGACGATCTGATCGCCAAGCTCGGCTCGCCGCATCTCGCGGCCGACTGGGGCGCCGCGCTCGCCGGACCGACGGTCGAGGAGACCGCCAAGACCCTCGGCGTGGTCGCGATCGTGCTGATCGCCCGAGCGCAGATCAACAGCGTCCTGGACGGCATCGTGTACGGCGCGATGGTCGGCCTGGGATTCCAGATCGTGGAGGACGTCGTCTTCGCGCTCGCCGCCGTCGCGCTGGACGGACGCGGCGACCACGTGCAACCGGTGGTGGCGACCTTCCTGCTCCGCGGCTTCCTCTCCGGCGTCTGGAGCCACACCCTCTTCGGCGCGCTGGCCGGCGCCGGCATCGGCTACCTGGTGGTACGCCGTGACCGCGGCATCGCCAACCGCGTCGGCGTCGCGGTCCTCGCCGTCGGCGGCGCCTGGGCTTCGCACGTGCTGTGGAACTCGCCGATCTTTTCCGACGGGCTCGGCAACGGCCCATTCGGCCTGCTCGCCGTGCTGCTGCTCAAGGGACTGCCGCCGCTCGTGCTGATCCTGCTCATCGTGCGCCGCGTGCACGACAAGGAGGCCGACTACTACGTCGGCCAGCTGGCCACGCTGCGCGACCCCGAGCTGATCACGGATGGCGAGCTCGCCGTGCTCGGCTCGGGGTCCCGGCGGGCGGCGGCCCGTCGCCACGCGCGGGCGCGGGCCGGGCGCCGGGCCCACGCGGCCGT
>Ga0307508_10004231_pt1 | contig 14093 bp, 4 predicted proteins | sample 9_EM_MG_FD_203089 | JGI IMG/M metagenome (GOLD analysis project Ga0307508, IMG submission 203089) | Populus trichocarpa ectomycorrhiza microbial communities from riparian zone in the Pacific Northwest, United States - 9_EM | ecosystem: Host-associated > Plants > Roots > Unclassified | place... | reverse complement strand
TGGGCGACGACGGGTGCAGCCGGGGCAGCCCCATCGGGCAGCGGTCGGTGCACCGCCGGTCGCCCGGGGACACTGGCCGTTTCGGTGGGGCCGCACCGATCATCGGCGCATGGCTGGTGCGCAGCAGTGATCGCCGACGTGAACCGTGCCGTTTCCGGGCTGCTCGCGCCGCTGCTGCCGCCGGGCTGCGAGGTCGTCTTCCGCGCGCCCGGCGAGCCCGAGGGGGACGGGCCGGCGCTTGTGTGGTTCCTCGCCGACATCCGCGAGGACGAGAAGTCGGCCGAGACCGACTGGGCCGACGTCCGCGACGAGGGCGGCCGGGTGGTGGGCCGCCGCCCGCCGGTCCGCCGCTTCGATCTGAACTACCTGGTCACCGCCGAGGCCACCGATCCCGAGGTGGCCGCGGCGCTGCTCGACGCGGTCCTGGTCATCGTCGATCCGGGCAAGCGGGTGCCCGCGGCGCTGGTGGGCGAGTCGCTGGCCGGCCGCCCGGTCACGCTGCGGCTCGGCGAGCGCGCGTACCCGGACGTGCCGCGGCGCACCACGCTCGGCGTGGTCGTGAGCGCGCCGCTGGTCCTGCCCGTCGTCACCGAGTTGGCCCCGCCGGCCGAGGACATCCGGCTCGACGTCGCCACGCCGGGACGGTCGGCGCCGGCGCCCGCGCCGGGGAGCCCGCGCCGGGAGCCCGGCCGGTGGCGCCGCGCGGCCATCGAGGAAGAGGAGAAGTCCGGTGCCGTTCGCGGCAAAGTTGAATGACCAGGTCCTCGGCACGGACACGCACATCGTCATGGTGCCCACGCCGGGCGGGCCGGTGCCCACCCCGATGCCGAACCCGTTCGTCGGCACCATCACCGGCGGCTGCAGCACCAACGTGACGATCGACGGCCAGCCGGCCGCGACGGTCGGCAGCACGGCGACGAACAAGCCGGCGCACATTCCGCAGGGCGGCAGCTTCCAGAACCCGCCCACCAACTCGGGCACGGTCCTGCAGGGCAGCACGAGCGTATTCATCAACGGGAAGCCGGCGGCCCGGGTCAACGATCCGGTGCAGACCTGCAACGACCCCGCGCCGGCCCCCACCAGCAAGATCGTCGGGGCGGGGACCGTGCAGATCGGCTGATCAGGCCTTGGGCTCCGGCACGCCGAGCCGGGCCAGCATGTCCGCGTACCGGCGGCGGACCTCCATCGCCTTGGCCGGCGTGCCGCTGCGGGCGTACCCGCGCAGCAGGACCTGCCACGCCTCGTCGTCGTGCGGGTCCAGGGCGATGCACTGCTCCGCCGCCTGGATCGCCTCGGCCACGCGGCCGCGGGTCAGCTCCGCGACGGCCAACTCCCGGGCCACCCGGGTGGCGAGCTGCCGGAAGTGGTCGCGGCCGTCGACGGCCCACTCGACCGGTCCCTCCTCGGGCAACAACTCCCCGCCGTACGCGGCGAGCGCCGCCCGCAGGGCGTCCACCTCGGACGCGAAGCTGCCCGACCGCCGTTGCTGCTGCCAGCGCTGTACGGCGTCGAGGAACGTCGCGGTGTCGGCGTCGCCGCCCGGCGGCAGCACGATGCCGTACGCGTCCCCCGAGCGCACCAGCATCTGCGCCTTGCCCCGCCCGCTCGCAGGCTCCAGCAGCCCGCGCAGCGCGGAGATCGTCACCTGCAGGTTGCGCGTGGCCGCGGCGGGCGCCAGGTCGGACCAGAGCGCCTCGATCAGCACCTCCCGGTGCACGAACCGGCCCGCCTGCATGGCGAGCAGCCTCAGCGCGCTGCGGGCCCGCGGCCGCACCTGGGTCAGGTCGACCGGTCGGCCGTCGACGGCGATCTCGAAGCCGCCGAAGCAGCGGATCCGCACGGCCGGCGGGCGCGCCGCGACGGCGTTCGCGGCGTAGGTGGCCAGCAGGAACTTGACGGTCGCCGCCGGCAACCCGCTGTCGGCGGCCCGCTCGGTGGCCGCCCGCAGCAGCGCGGCCCGGCGCATCGGGTCGGCGACCGCCATCGCCAACATGCCGACCACGGCGGCGCCCATCACCCTGGCCGCCTCGGCGCGGTCGATCGCCTTCTGCGCCTCCCGCGCCGCGCCGGGCGCGTCCCGGCGGGCCCGGGCGAGGACGCCGAAGGACTCGGCCCAGGCGGCGATCGACTCCGCGCCCATGTCGGTGGCCTCGGCGCGCAGGGCGGCCAGCCGGTCCTCGTCGAGCCGGCCCTCACGGACCTCGCAGATCGCGCCGACCGAGCTGAGCAGGAGGTGACCCCAGCGGTCGCCGGCCTGCCGGCAGGCGGTCGCGACGGCGTACGTGTCCACCGCCGTGTACGGCGCGCCGCCCAGCGCGCGGGCGCCCAGCGCGAGCCGGGTCACCCAGCCCAGGCCCTGCGCCTCGGCCTCGTCGGCGATCCGCTCCAGCGCCGCCGGCGCCGCCTCCGAGCGCCCGGCCGCGATGCACGTGCGGACCAGCCGGAGCCCGAGCAGCGCCACCGGCGAGTCGCGGGCGTCGATGCCGACGGTGTGCGTCTCCCGGGTGATCTCCTCGGGCACCCCGCCGCCGTAGACCGCGCCGACCAGCCGGATCAGCTCCGCCTCGGCCGGCGCCAGCGCGGACACCTTGCGGGTGTTCCGCACCGCGTCCGGGCCGACCGCGACCCGCAGCCAGGAGGTCCAGTAAAGGCCCTTGCTGGGAACGGTATCGCTGAGCAGCGACTCGATCTCGCGCAACCTTCGCTCGGTGGCCCGCAGCCCCGCCTCGTCCCCGCCGGCGCCGCGGGCGGCGAACAACGCAGCGGCCGCCCGGAACCGCTCGCGCGCGACCGGCAGCTGGGCATTGTTGCGCTGGATGTCCGCCTCGGCGTAGACCAGCCACGGCTCGTCGGCGCGCTGCGCGGGCGGCACCAGGTCGACGAGGTCGGCGGTGGGCGGCCGGAGCACGGCGGTGCGCTGCTCGGCGAGCAACAGCTGCAGGTCCGGCCAGTCGCCGGCGCGGGCCAGCGAGCGAGCGGCCTCGGGGTAGGCCTCCTCCGCCAGCAGCAGCTCGGCGGCGCGGCGGTGCCGCTCGCGCAGGCCCACTGGTCCGAGTCGGTCGCCGAGCAGCAACGCGAGGTGGGCCCGGAACGGCGGCTCGTAGCGGTAGGTGTCGCCGTGCACGGTCACCGGCAACGCGTACGTCTGGACCAGGCTCTCCAACAGCCCGGCGCCGACCGGCCGGCCGGTGAGCCGGGCGCACCGCTCGGAGGTCAGCACGTCCAGGACGCAGGTGTCCAGCAGCAGGTCGAGGGCGTCGCCGGGGAGGCCGGCCAGCACGGCCCCGTCGAAGAACTGCCGGAACGCGGGCCAGCGCTCGAGCGGCGCGCCGGCGGCCTGGCACCGGTCGGCCATCGGGCGGCCGCGGGTGGCCCGGTGGAACAGCGCCAGGCCGGCGGGCCAGCCGCCGGTGCTGCGGGTCAGCGCCGCGGCGTTCTCGGGCGGGAGCGGCTCGCCGTAGACCTCGTCCAGCAGGCGCTCCACCTCCCAGCGGCGGAACCGCAGGTCGTCGATGCCCACGACCGCGCTGTCGCCGGAGAGCTGGTGGCGCAGCAGCTGCATGCCCGGGGGCCGGCGTCCGGCGAGCACGATGCGCACGTCGCGCGGCCGGCGCGCGAGCACCTGGGCGAGCACCTTCTCGCCGGGCGTCCCGATCAACAGGTCCACGTCGTCCAGGGTCAGCAGCAGCCCGGCTGGTTCGTGCGCGGCCTCGGCCATCGCCTCGAGCACGGCGGTCGACTCGTCCCGCGCGGCGGCGACCAGGCGGCGGGCCTCGGCCCCGGGGCCGGCCGGGTCGCCGGGGAGTTTCGGGTCCGCCCCGCGGGGCGGACCGCCGGGCGCCGGCGGCGAGCGCCGCGCGGCCAGCACGGCCTCGACGAGCCGGGCCGCGGTGTCGCCGTGCGCGACTTCCATGGCGTCGGCCTGGTACGCCGCGGACTGTCCGGCGTGTCCGGCGGCGTACTGGGCGAGCAGGGTGGTCTTGCCGAACGCGGCGGGGGCGAGCACCAGGGCCGATCCGGTGGCGGTCGCCGTGTCCAGCTGATCGAACAGGCGTGTCCGCTGAAGGCCCGGGGTTCCCCGTGCGCGGTGATCCACTTGTCAGAGGTCCTTCCCGCCAAGCCTGCCCTGGTCATAGCGTGGAACTATCATGACCGTACCCGGCAGTATTCACGAGCACCGATAGCTGTGCCGTTCGCCCCTGGACAGGGCGGTTAGGCTCGGCGCCGTGTTGGGTGGACGGATCGACGAGCGGCTCCGGGGCTCGATGAAGCGACAGTGGCGTAGGCCTCGTTTCCGGCGCCCGCGCCGGGTCTGGCTGCTCGCCGGCGGCGGGGCGGTTCTGCTCGCCGTGCTGGTCTGGGCGCTGTGGCCGTCGCCGCAGGTCGAGCCGCGGGCGCGGCAGTACCGTGACGTGACCGCGTGCCTGCTGACCGGCGAGGCGGGCGTGACCGGGGCGCAGGCCGCGCCGGTGTGGGCGGGCATGCAGGCCGCCTCGGCGAGGACGCACGGCCAGGTGCGCTTCCTGGCGGTGACCGGCGCCCAGACGGTGGACAACGCGAAGACCTTCGCCGGCTCCCTTCTGCTCGGCCGCTGCGCCGTGATCGTCGCCGAGCCGGGCATCGCCGACGGCGCCGTCCGGGCGGTCGCCGGTCAACATCCGCAGCAACGCTTCGTGGTCGTCGGCGGGGCGGCCCCGTCCGCCGGCAACGTGTCCCGGGTCGACGGCTCGTCCCCCTCGGACATCACCGCACAGGTTTCCACGACGGTGGGTGATCAGCTGGCTGCGGCCGGCTGAGTTTCTCGCCGTTTCGGGCCGATCGCGAGATATAGCCAATCGTCGATCGTCCACTGTCTTCGCCAAATCGTGATCAAATTGATGATCAGCCATGTTGAAGTCGGTGATCGTCTGCCGGAATACTCTCCGTGCCGAAGCGCACACATGGGGGTTAGTGACATGGCTTGGTGGCGGCGTTGTGCAATCTTGACGGTGATCGTCTTCGGACTGTCCGTCGCGGTGCCCTCCCAGGTGGTGGCGCAGGGCGGCGGGTTCCCGCTCGGCTGGATATCGGAGATCTTCCGACTCCCGCAGGCCTGGGCGGCGGTGGCCCTGCCGCGGCAGGGCAAGGGCAAGCATCCCGGCCTCAGCGGCTACGTCCCGGCCTCCGCGACGACCGCGAACGGCGGCTCGGGGCGGGCGCCGAAGAAGGTCGCCGGCGGCCTCGACGGCTACCAGATGCACGACGCCACGCAGGGCAAGACGAAGAGCGGCGCCGCGAGGCGCGGCTACGTCGCCGGGACCAGCAAGCGCCAGGTCGGCAAGTCCAGCTCCACCATGGACCAGTACGCGAACGCCGACGGCTCGACGACCCGGACCTTCTCCACCGAGCGCACCAACTACCGGGCCGCCGACGGGTCGTGGCACCAGATCGACCCGACCCTGGTGCCGGCCGGCTCGAACCGCTGGACCATGAAGGCCAACTCCCTGCACGTGACGCTCGCCGGATCCGTCGGCGCGACGCAGGCCAAGGCGGCGAACGAGACGGGCTTCGCCGCCCTGGCGCCGGATGCCACCGCGACCACCACCACCACGGCCGCTGCCGATCCGCTCGCCTCGGTGACGCTCCCGTCCGGCGGTTCCGTCGGCTACGACCTGGACGGCGCGGCCGCGGTCACCCCGACGGTCGCCGACGCGACGGCGACGTACCCGTCGATCCTGCCCAGCACCGACCTGGAACTGCAGACCATCGCCACCGGCATCAAGGAGACGCTGGTCCTCGACTCGTCGTCGGCCGGCAACACCTGGGTGTTCCCGCTGCATCTGTCCGCCGGGCTGACCCCGAAGATGATGGACGACGGCTCGATCGAGCTGGTCGACGCCTCCGGGACGCGACAGGCCTGGTTCCCGCGCGGCTCCATGACGGACTCCAAGTTCGACACGCGTACGGGCGACATGACCCGGTCGTCGGCGGTGACGATGTCGCTGACCACCGTGGACGGCGAGCCGGCGGTGCAGGTGGTCGCCGACCGGACCTGGCTGGACGACCCGGCCCGGGTGTACCCGGTGAACGTCGACCCCACGTTGGTCACCGTCGACACCGGTGACGTCTACGTGGACAACGACACCAGCACGACCGCGAGCGACCAGGCCGGCAACAACCTGCCGGTCGGCACCTACGACGACGGCACCACCAAGGCCCGGTCGTTCCTGCACTTCGGCGACTTCGGGACCCAGGTCAACGGCTCGCGGCTCACCGCGGCGAGCCTGAAGCTGTACCTGACCTGGACTTACTCCTGCACGGTCGACCGGGCGTTCTGGGTGTACGCGGCCGGCGAGGCCTGGTCGGCCACGACGCTGGCCACGACGTCGTACCCGGGCCCGGCGACCTCCGGAAGCTCGCTGGGGTCGTTGACCGTGACCGATCCGGGCACCGCCTGCACGAACACGGCCGCGAACCGGGCCGTCGGCAAGTGGGTGACGGTGCCGTTGAGCGTGTCCACCCTCAACGACTGGACGGCGAACAGCACCAACTACGGCCTCGTGCTGACCGCGTCGACGACCGACTCTTACGCGTGGAAGCGTTTCACCTCGGAGCGGTTCAGCTCGGGCGCCTACGCGCCGGAGCTGGACCTGACCTATTCGCCCGACGTGGTGCCGCAGGTCGACACCCGATACCCGGCCAACAACACCACCGTGGAGACGCTCACGCCGCAGCTGGTGACGCGGGCGCACGACCCGGACTCGTGGCCCAACAACGGCCTCACCTACACCTACAAGGTCTACGACGCGTCCGGCACGGTCCTGGTCAACTCCGGCGCCGTGACGACCGCGGCCTGGCAGGTGCCGGCGGGGAAGCTGGCATGGAACAACACCTATTACTACACGGTGACGGTGAGCGACAAGCTCCATGCCGCGGCCGAGTCGGCGGGGTATGCCTTCTCGACTCCGGTGCCGCAACCGAGGCTCACCTCCGACCTGACCCAGAACCCGGGCGCCGGCTTCGACCCGAACAACGGCAACTACACCACCTCGGCGACCGACGCGCAGGTCGCCGGCGCCGGCCCGGCGCTGGAGATCTCCCGCAGCTACAACAGCCTGGACACCCGGCGCAAGGGCACCTTCGGCCAGGGCTGGTCGAGCATCCTGGACGTCAAGGCGACCGAGCGGTACGACGTCACCGGCGCCGTGCAGACCGTCGTGGTCACCTACCCGAACGGCTCGGAGGTCGCCTTCGGCCGTAACACCGACGGCACGTTCACCGCGCCCTCCGGCCGGTACGCGGTCCTGACCGCGCAGACCTCCAGCGGCGTCGTGACCGGCTACACGCTGACCGACAAGGACGCGACGCAGTACGTCTTCGCCCGCTCCGCGGGCAGCGGCGTCTTCAAGATCACGTCGATCGTCGACGCGAACGGGCGGACACTGACCTTCGCGTACGACTCCAGCACCGGCCTGGTCTCGACCATGACCAGCGCCTCGGGCCGGACGTTCACGCTGACCTGGACGCCGGTACCCGACTCGTCGAGCACGACAGTGAGCGCGGCCCACCTGGCGTCGGTGACCACCGACCCGCCGGTCGCCGGCGGGACCGGCTACACCTGGAACTACGCGTACACGACCTACGACCGCCTCACCACGGTGTGCCCGCCGGGGACGACCACGGCCTGCACCACGTACACCTGGTCGGACACGAACAACAACCAGTACGCCGACGCCACCCTCAACCTGAACCCGTACTCGTTCTGGCGCCTGAACGAGGACTCCGGCGACACGGCGGCGAGCAGCGTGCTGACCAACGCGCACGTCGACGACGGCACGTACCGGAACGTGACGCTGGGCGGCGGCGCGGCGCTGAACGGCTCCGGCTCCACCTCGACCACCTTCAACGGCTCGTCCTCGTACGTTCAGCTGCCGGGCAAGCTCGTCAACGACGGCTCCTACCAGTCGCTCAGCATGTGGTTCAAGACGACCACGGCCGGCGGCGTGCTGTTCAGCTACAACGGCAGCCCGATCACCGCCGGCACGACCAGCGGCAACTACACGCCGTCGCTCTACGTCGACAAGAACGGCTACCTGCGCGGTCAGTTCTGGCAGAACGCGGTCGGGCCCATCAAGTCCACGTCGGTGGTCACCGACGGCAACTGGCACAACGTCGTGCTCTCCGGTGCCGGCAACACCCAGACGATGTACGTGGACGGCACGGCCGCCGGCTCGCTGGCCGGGACGATCGCCCTGTTCCAGACCACCGGCTCGGCGTACGAGTACCTCGGCGCGGGCTTCGTCGGCGGCGGCTGGCCGGACCTCGCCGACAGCGGCGCCTCGCCCGCCGTGGCCCGCTACTTCACCGGCTCCATCGCCGACGTCGCCTTCTACACCAAGTCGCTGACCAGCTCGGACGTCACCGACAGCTACGGGGTGGCCACCCACCCGTCCTCGGCCATCCAGCAGATCACCTCGGCGGCCGGCCGGGTCGTCGCCCAGATCGCGGTCAGCAACGTGACCGGCCAGGTCACCTCGGTGACCGACGAGAACGGCGGCGTCTGGACCATGGGCAAGCCGGCGATCGCCGGCAGCAGCGACGTGTACGAGGCGGCCGTGCTCGGCGCCAAGCCAACCAACTACTGGCGGCTCGGCGAGACCGGCGACGTGGCCGACGCCGAGAACGAGGTGGCCGGCGACAACGCCAGTTACAGCTCGGTCGGCTTCGGCGTGAGCGGGCCGTTCAGCGACCAGACCGCGAGCAGCTTCGACGGCGCCTCCTCCAACGTGGTCCTGCCGAGCACGGTCGCACCGGCCGGCGCGTCCTCGGTCGACCTGTGGTTCAACACCACGGCCACCGGCGGCGTCCTGCTCGGCTCCCAGGGCGGGGCGCTCGGCGACACGACCGCGCCCGGCCTGCCCACCCTCTGGGTCAGCGCCGACGGCAAGCTCCGCGGCCTGTCGCCGTCGACCACCCCGACGGGACCGCTGCGCTCCGGCATCGAGGGCAAATGCGTCGACGACGCCGGATCGAGCACTACCAACGGCGCCCACATTCAGCTGTACGACTGCAACGGCAGCAGTGCCCAGAACTTGACGCTGAACGCCAATGGCTCGGTCGGCGTGCTGAACAGGTGTCTGGACGTCACCAGTTCCGGCACGGCGAACGGTACGAAGGTCCAGCTGTACACCTGTAATGCTTCGTCCGCGCAGGCCTGGGTGCCCTACAACGGTGGCCTGCAGAACACGAACTCCGGCAAGTGCCTGGACGACCCGGGCAGCTCGACCACGAACGCCACCCAGCTGCAGATCTACACCTGCAACGGCTCCACCGCGCAGAAATGGGCCATGTCGCTGGCCTCCACGGCCGCGGTCAACGACGGCAAGTGGCACCAGGCGGTGCTGACCACGACGGGCACCGCCCAGACGCTCTGGGTCGACGACGTGAAGGTCGCCTCGACCACCGGGACGGTCGCCCTCACCCCGGGCAGCCAGCCCTACGCCTACCTCGGCGCCGGCTTCACCGGCACCGGCTGGTCCGGCCTGACCGCGTCCACCACGGCGTACTACACCGGCAGCCTGGCCGAGGCGGCGTTCTACCCCAGCGAACTGACCCAGGCGCAGATCGACCAGCAGTGGGCGGCGAGCAAGCAGACCGTGCCGGTCGCGGTGACGACGGTCAACACCACGGTCGAGACCATCAGGATGCCGGTCAAGACCGTCACGGTCACCGACCCCGGCAACAACACGATCTCGTACGCGTATGACCTGATCAACAACCGCGAGGTGGCCGAGACCGACGCCCTGGGCAACACCACCCGTTACGGCTACGACACGGGCGGCTTCTCCAACCTCGTCTACGACCCCAACGGCGTGCGCACGCAGAACATCCAGGACGACCGCGGCAACACGATCCAGCAGATCACCTGCCAGGACCAGTCGGCGAACGTCTGCTCGAGCAACTACTTCGAGTACTACCTGAACTCGTCGAGCTCGGTGGACCCGCGCAACGACGAGATCACCGCGAGCCGGGACGGCCGATCCGCGTCGAGCACCGACAACACGTACCGGACCACCTACGGCTACGACGCGTACGGCAACCCGCTCACTACCACCGACCCACTGGGCCGTGTGACGGCGACAACCTTCACCGACGGCACGAGCGTCGCGGCCTACGACTCCGGCTACGCCCCGGCCGGCCTGCCCTCGAAGATCGTCAACGCGGCCGGCGGCGTGCAGAGCATCGTCTACTACGCCAACGGCGACATCGCGAAGACGACCTCACCGGCCGGCGAGGTCACGACGTACACGTACGACAAGCTCGGCCGGAAACTGACCGAGACGATCACCACGTCGACCTTCTCCAACGGCCGCACGTCGTCGTTCACCTACGACCCGCAGGGCCGCGTCCTCACCGAGACCGACCCCCCGGTCACCAACCGCGTCACCGGCGCGGTGCACACCGGGGTCGTCACCGACGTGTACGACGCCGACGGCGCCATGACCTCGCAGACCAACGCGGACGCGACCGGCGGGGACGTCACCCGGACCGAGACCGTCAACTACAACGCGTACGGCCAGAAACAGTCGATGACCGACGCGGTCGGCAAGACGACCAGCTTCACGTACAACGTGTACGGCCAGGCCGTCACCGAAGCCGACTCGGACAGCGGGGTGACCGCCTACCAGCTCGATGCCGAGGGCAACGTGCTCTCCGAGACGATGAAGGGCTTCACCGGCGACCCGAACAACCCGTCCGCCGCTACCGACCAGGTCACCGAGTCGAGGCAGTACGATCCGGCCGGCCGGGAGGCGAGCGTCACCGACGCGATGGGCTGGACCACGTCGTACACGTACACGGACAACGGCCTGGTCGCGACGGTCACCCGAACCGACGGCACCAGCACGTTCGTGCAGGAGCGCAACTCGTACGACGCGGCCGGGAACTTGATCACGAAGGTCACCGGCAACGGCGCGACCACGACGCAGTACACGTACGACGCGGCCGACCGGCAGGCGACCACCGTCTTGGACCCCAGCGGCCTGAACCGGGTGACCACCAACGTCTTCTCCCCGGACGACAACATCGTCCGCACCACCCAGGCGGTCGGCACGGGCAGCGCATTGTCGGCCACCGACTACCAGTACGACGCTGAGGGCCGGATGCGAGCCCAGATCGGCTACAAGGGCGACCCGGCGACGACGCCGGTCGGACGCTGGAAGCTGAACCAGACCGCCGGCGCCACCGCGGCAGACAGCTCCGGCAACAGCCCCGGCGCCGCCACCGGCGTCACCTGGTCCACGGCCGCGCCGAGTGGGCAGAGCGGCAGCGCCACCTTCACCAGCACCAGCAGCTCGCGGATCACCACGCCCGGTCCGGTGCTGGACACGGCCCGTTCCTACACGGTGTCCGCCTGGGTCAACATGGGTTCGACCACCGGTAACCGGGCCGCGGTCTCCCAGGACGGTGACGTACGCAGCGCGTTCCTGCTGGGTTACAACGGCAGCACCAACCGCTGGCGGATGCTGGTCAGCTCGAGCTCTACGACCGGCGCCGCGGTCGACTCGACCGCGGCCACCGCGTTGAACACCTGGACGCACCTGACCGGCGTCTACGACGCGTCGGCCGGCACCGTCACCCTGTACGTGAACGGGGTGGCCCAGAGCAGCACCGCGACCACGTCGATGTCGACCTCCGGCCCGCTGGTGATCGGCGGCGGCAGGTGGTCCAGCACCAGCGCCGACGCGTGGCCGGGGCAGGTCGCCGACGTTCAGGCGTACCAGGGCGCCCTGTCCGCGGCCCAGATCTCCGCGATCTACGCCGGCACCGCGCCGGCCGCCGGCGCCACGGTGTCTCGTACGTCGTCCACCCTGGATGAGGGTGGTCTGACCACCCGCAGCGTGGACCCGCTCGGCAACGCCACCGATATCAGCTACGACGAGGCCGAACGGCCTGCCGTCACCACAGCCGCCGCGGTCACCGCGGAGACCGCCACCGGCGGCACGGTCACCGCCCGGCCCGTCACCTACGTCGGCTACGACACGTTCGGTGACCAGACCGAGTCGATGGACGGCAACGGCAACAAGACCACCCGCGTGTACGACCGGGCCGGCCGTGCCTACGAGACACACAAGCCGTCGTACACGACGCCGGACGGCTCGAAGACGATCAACCCGGTCAGCTCGGTCGTCTACGACACGCTCGGCCAGCCGACCTCGTCGACCGACGAGCTGGGCAACACGACCGGCTACACCTACGACCAGCTCGGCCGGCTGGCCAAGACGGTCGCCCCCAACGGCGGCGTCACCACGACGACGTACGACCTCAACGGTGACCCGTTGACCGCCACCGGGCCGACCGGCGCGGTCGTCTCGACCACCTACGACTACCTCGGCCACCGGCTGACCTCGACGCAGGCGGTTCGGCAGACCAGTGCGGCGTACACGACGAAGTACGCGTATGACACGGCCGGTCGGCTGCAGAGCACGGCCAGCCCGGCCGGTGTGACGCAGAGCTATACGTATGACGCTGCTGGGGAGGCGCTGACGGCTGTCGACGGTGCTGGGCAGACCACTACCTCGGCTTATGACGGGCTCGGCCGTACGACGAAGGTCACGCAGCCGGGCGGCGCCTATCAGACGTCGGCGTTCGACATGTTGTCCCGGGTGGCCGGTACGGCGTCGTACAACTCCGCGGGTACCGCGTTGACCACCGCGGCGCGTGGCTATGACGCCGCGGGCAATGTGTTGACCAGTACCGACGGGCGCGGATCGGTCACCTCGTACGCGTATGACCCGACGGGTTTGGTGGTGTCGGAGAATCAGCCGACCAGCAGCACCGCGTCGATCTCGACGTCGTTCGGGTACGACTTGAACGGTAACCGGACGCGGTTCACTGACGGGCGGGGCAACGCGTTCTGGACGACGTACAACTCGTGGAACCAGAGTGAGTCGTCGATCGAGCCGGCGACGGCGTCGTACTCGTCGGCGGCTGACCGGACGTACACGATCGCCTACGACGCGGCCGGCGATCCGGTGTCGACGACGGCGCCGGGCGGGGTCACGCAGACGTATTCCTACGACAACATGGGTGAGCTCACCGGGCAGGACGGCTCGGGTGCGGCGGCGTCCACGACCAGCCGTAAGTTCGGGTACGACCTGGCCGGGCGGATGACCTCGTTCTCGGCGCCGACGGGTACGGATACGGTCAGTTACGACGATCGCAGCCTGCCCGTGTCGATCGACGGGCCGTCGGGCGCGTCTTCGTTTACGTATACCGCGGACGGTTTGACGGCTTCCCGCACCGACGCCGCCGGCACCACGTCGTACGGCTACGACGCGGCGGATCGTGTGTCGACGTTGAAGAACACGACGGCCGGCACGGACATGACCTACGGCTACGACGCTGACTCCGCGGTCTCGAAGATCACGTACGGGGGTACCGGCGACACCCGTTCGTTCACTTACGACGGCCTGCACCGGATCACTGCCGACGAGCTCAAGACTGCTGGCGGCACGTCGATCGGGAAGATCGCGTACGGGTGGGACGCGAACAGCAACGAGGTCTCCAAGACCACGACGAACTTCGGTGGCGCCACCACGGCCAACTCGTACGGTTATGACCTGGCTGACCGTCTGGTGTCGTGGAACAACGGGACGAGCACGGTCGGCTACACCTATGACGCGTCCGGGAACCGGACTGGCAACGGCTCGACCACGTATACCTACGATCAGCGGAACCGGCTGGTGAGTGACTCGGCCGGGGTCAGTTACACCTACACGGCTCGCGGCACGTTGGCGACGGTGGCGAACACCAGTGCCACCTATTCGACGACTTCGGACGCGTTTGATCAGACGATTACTCAGACGGCCGGTGGCGGAACGTCGGTTTACGGTTACGACGCGCTTGGTCGGGCGTTGCAGACCGGGTTCGCGTACACGGGTCTGGGTAATGATCTGGCCGGCGACGCCGGCTCGACTTACGTGCGTGATCCTGACAACTCCGTGGTGGGCGCCGTCTCGGGTGGTAACAGTCGGCTGGTCTGGACTGACTTGCACGATGATGTGGTCGGCCAGTTCACCGCGACGGGTACGGCGTTGTCCGGGTCGTCGGTG
>Ga0307508_10004229_pt1 | contig 14098 bp, 17 predicted proteins | sample 9_EM_MG_FD_203089 | JGI IMG/M metagenome (GOLD analysis project Ga0307508, IMG submission 203089) | Populus trichocarpa ectomycorrhiza microbial communities from riparian zone in the Pacific Northwest, United States - 9_EM | ecosystem: Host-associated > Plants > Roots > Unclassified | place... | reverse complement strand
GCCCATATCCCTTAGGAGGAATACCTTGAAAAGTGAAAAGTGAATTATTCGCTTCACAGGGGTTTATTGTCTTTACCTGGGTAGATCACTGTTATATCGAGTAACTTGAGCGTGGGCAGCCGAGGGGCGAGCGATCGCAGGCTATAGTGGAGCCCCGTTGAGCGGGGAAGGAGGATATTACAAAGGTCCGGCTATACTCCAGCCATTAGCTCCATGACAAGCAGGGTGAGCCTTGACGCACGACACCCAATTTCTCTGCGTACTTGCTACTAATTGGCCGTGTGTCTTTGCTCACAAGGGTTCCTTCGGGAAACAAGATGAACGTGAACGGTTTATCTTCTTCCTGTGCCTTTTCCCCAAGTTTCGAGAGTTGCCTTGCCAGCCGGGACTTATCGGATGCCCATGAACGTGCGAGGAATATGAACCTATACATTTGCATGCCCTAGTGTGGATTCAGTAGCTTGCCAGCTAACCGAAAATAACTCGTACCGGCCCAATCACAGGAATCCATTTGAGACTCTTCTTTAAGACGATGAACACGTCCTTGTGTGTGCCCGCGAAGTATGTCAAACACCAAACGTACCACCAGTCTGAGTAGACCTAGCGCCGCAAGTGGATCAGCCAACCCACATGTCAGTGTCAGAAGCACGTGGCAACACACCTGGTGGTTCGAAATAATAACGCACTTGGAAGGTAGGTGCAAAGCTATGACCTTGCCCGAGGCATCACGTTCCACGATATTTTGAATCTCTTCTTCCATGAACTTCCCGTGGCCTTTCGTCTCAAACGTGATAGACAATTTTGTTGGAGCGAACCATTGATTCATCAGGTCTGCAAGGGTGAAACATCTCTCACACATAGATAGCGCGTGCAAGAACAACGCACTCAGCAAGGTAGCAAAGGCACCCTTGGTATACCTGATCCCCTCGTCATACAGCTTCCTTGAATTTGAACCCGGCACGAGCTTCAGTGGTAGGACAAACAAGAGTTGGAACCCATGGACCATGAAACAGCCTGGGATGAATAGCAGCAAAAACAGCAACCCATTAAGGGTCTGTGTCCATGTCCTGGGGGGCCGTGAGTAGATGGGCAATTGGTATTGCGGTTGGGAGGCATCTACGATCATAACAGGCAGCAAATAGGGCGTAGGTGGGTTTCTGAGAGTCCAAGAGTGCCTTATGTACAACGGCCTCAAGAACTGGTCTACCACGCCGAACTGCGCGAGCGCATGGCTCATGTAATGACTATGACAAAGTCCCTCTGCCCAATTACCCAAGTCACGTGGAGTCCCAATTCAACAGGCAAACGGCTTGCCGATCATCCCTGTGGCGTAGGATTGGTAAATGAGCTGTGGGGTCGTCAAACTCTACGTGCATTCACAACGAGAAACCGACTTTCCTTGACAAACACATAGGTTCCGGCGATGCAGATGAATGCACCTGCTAAAATGATCATCACAACAAGCATGGTCGCGATTGGCCGCTGTCTGAAGGCGTCCATCCCGCCTTTCAGGTGATAGGTATCGAACAGCCAGAAGAACCCAGCCAAACCATACGTGTACCACGCTGCAAACAGTGCAGCCGTAATTCCGATAAGATACGAGAAGATTGGAACTGCGATGGCAAGGAGCACACCGATTACCACCCCGCCGAAGCACAGCAAAGTCCACACAGTCCAACCAAGTATGGTGTGCGAATGGACGTGTTCAGAATGTCGGAAGAGTCGAACGAATATGACCTTCGCAGCGGTGTGGGTGTAAATTCCCGCAGTACTGTCGAATACGTCTGCTGTGTGACAAGAGACAAGGGGCAAACTTGGTGCCACGTACAAGAGGAAATTAACGAACGCGACCCCAAAGCACGCCTTTGCCCACCTGGGGGGCAAGGAGAAAAAATTGGGAGATTGAGTAGTATTGCCGATGTACGCATAGTTGACGATGCAGAACACGGTGTAAAAGATGGTCGTGAATGCTTGTAAGCACCGTGCCGCCTGCAATGCACTTCAGATTACCAGCTATCCGAGTTCGTGTGTTGAAAGACCTTCATAGCGTCTTGCGGTCGCTTCATCTCAGAAATCAAGATGAAGAACCTAAAAGCATGATTAGGATCAGAACGTTCTTATACTGTGACCCTGTATCCGTATTACACACATGAAATGTCCTATGCGTTGTTAGCCTCGCGCATGCTCATGCACAGACGACACATACCCGCATAACCAAATACCTGTTTGGGTGGGGTATAATTGTTATTCCTTCAGCAACGAGAATTACTTACAGGGCTAGTGATGGATAGGAATGCGTTTTCAAAGCTGGTTGGAATCGTAGCGCTGATTACTCGACCAGGCAATGGGTTTACTCCGGCACCGATCATAGATAGCACACCTGCGATCGTAATTGCAGTGGCACTCAAAAGTGCCATCCATGTCAAGCGATCCAGGGTCCGAGGAAGTGCAATGAGCCAAGTTACTGCACCACAAATCAAGACAAAGTAGGTGCTACACAACCGCCCGTCGAAAAGCGTGGACAAGGCCTGCTGGCCGCTCAGAAGCAAGGCACCCTGAGTAAGGCTGGGTTGTGTGAAGAGAGGATGGTTGAAAGGATGTGCTTACAACACAGGCGATGGCGAAAATGATTGTTCCGGCGAGGAGTATCTCCCGACCGATTGGACCAAACATGATATGGCCCGCATCTCCTGCGGAGGTGATGAATGTGGGGAGTGGTTAGTGGGGGAGCTGCGGAAGACAAACCCATGGTGTGTACGTTGGGATGGTTTAGCTTGAAGTCTATGAGCAGTTTGGCTGTGAAAAGAGCGAATATTCCCAAGAACACGACGAGAATAAGAGCTGGTACGATGCCTTTGGGACGATGAGAGAAAGGATGGAAACCAAAGAGATGACTCGCCGACGACGGCTAGAGTGTTGGGTAGAGACAACATGCCATTACTCACGGTCTCCGCAATCATGAGCACGGAGACGAACTGTGACAAGTGAATGGAATGCCAGGAAGTGAGGATGCTCGCGGACCTGCCAGGAGAGAGTCTTGTAGCGGATCTGGTGTTGTGCGTCATCCTCGAAGACTTCTTTGTCGGCGTCAGTACTAGTGTCGGCCATCATTGATGGTTGGAGTGGCTGTGCACCCGAATGAGCCTTGGTCTGGTGCGGTCGGGACAGGCGTCCTCGTGCTTTTCATGTCGTCCCTTCGCGAGCACACTACATCCACTCACGATTTTGAAAAGCACGCCAGTCCAATGCCCCTCCGTGTCTACGTCGACGTTCATCCCCGCCCGCAGACAACCCCCCCTCAGTCGCCGGATGCTCTCAGATTCCTCAAGAAGCATTCTCGCCGCCCTACAGAGCAGGACAGGGGCAGAGTGAAGGTCTCAGACTCCTTTGCATTCCCTTCCTCAGATCAATTCCCCGACCCTGCCAGCTTTCTCTCCGGCGGTGACCTTGACCCCCGGCACCCTCGCACTCGCACCCGAACCGGCCCCTCGTCCCAAAAACGAAGATGGCACGACAATCCTCCTCCGCCCTTGAGGTTCTCCGGGGCCTCTAGTCTCGAGGACCCTCCCCCGACGCCTACGGATGCCTCTTCGATCGGTGGTTTTTCTCCCTTCAATTTTCCTGTCGTCGTCGCTGCCCCGATCGCAGGAGTTGAGACCTTAGATGCCCTGGTAGATGGTATGAACGGAATGGCTGGCGCATCCATGGAAGACCTCTTCTCGCGGAACTCGCCAAACCCGCGTTTTCCTCTTCCTGGTCACCACCCTCTATACCAACCCCCGCTCCCAACACCACCGCCTGGCGTTGTTCTTGGCAAAGGAAAAGGCAGAAGGCGCGAAAAGGCTGTTACCTCAGACGACGACGACACCGACGACATACCAACTATAAAACCTCCCCGTCCCCATCCGCGTTACCGCCATAATCCTGCTTCTAGCTTCTCGCGAAAAGCATCCGCCTCTACCATCACAGTCGATTCTACTCTCAGCGATAATACTACACCTCCGGTTAGCGACTTCAACACCTCGCCCAATGCCGTACTGCCCACGGAGCGCCCACGAACTATAATTCCCTCTATATCTGAAATTATTCGCAATCATGCGCCACATACCCTAGAACGCACCCGCCCGCCGTCCGTACATACCCCAGGTTGTGGTCATACAGATAGCAGTGTATTAGCAGGTCCAGAGGAAGAGGAATCCGAACCGGAGCCCTTGACACCCGACGAAGAGGCCGAACTTCTCAGTCGGTCATCGATGGATAGTATTGAGCACGAAGTCAGGCGGACATACAACAATCAAAAGAATTCCCAAGTGACCGCTCTGCCTTACAATGGTCCTCGTGCTCCACCCCTCGCTTCCTGTCCTTCAAATACCTCTGATGGTTCCAGTGTCCGGCTTGGCGCCCGTGCTGCTGCCTCAGACACATGCACCCATTCATCCTCGACCGTTTCCGCACTTGCGTCTCAGCAGTTATTCGACCCAACCCAGTTCTCTATATCTCCAACATCAGCGTCACAAGCGATCGCCGAATACCTGCGATCTGCACGGTTAACGACATTGCTGAGGCTCACACGATATCCACATGCTTCGTTAGACCACCCACTTACAGTGAGTCTCGCAGATATGGGAGACCCAAATGGCTTTCCACTCGTTGTGTTCCTTGGCCTGGGTTGCGTAAGACATATCATGGGTCTTTACGATGAAATGGCCGATTGCCTTGGCCTCCGATTAATTGCAATTGATAGGTAAAATAATTCGTGGTCGTCATGTCGATGAGAGCTCACACGAAATATGTTAGATGGGGACTTGGTCGCACCGAAGTGCCCCAATCAAAATCTGCTCGTGGCATTATGGAGTGGGCTTCTGTTGTGGAAGAAGTACTTGATCAGCTCCAAATCTACGAATGTAGCGTTATGGCTCACTCCGCTGGAGCTCCGTATGCTTTGTCCTTCGCAAATCGCGTACCTGAGCGCATCAGGGGCGACCTTTGTCTATTGGCTCCATGGATCGGTGGTGGCGAAAGTGGTAAGGAACATACCACTGCATAACACCTGATCACTGAGAGCGATTCTTAGGCGGTTACAAGTGGTTGAAGTATGTTCCCAACGGCATTCTGAAGACCGCGCAAGCCGCAGAGTGGAAAATACAGGCATGGATGCTCGGAAAGCCCCCAACGGTCGCCTACCGCGGAATAGGTTATACAGCTCCGCCATCTCCAAGCAAGCCTTATTACATCCAGTCGGATGCCACCGCTGATTCTGATTCATTGTCACAATCCGAGCAACTTAGCAAGTCTAGTGTCTATCCATCCCAGTCGGACGCGAGAAGGCGAATGAGTATTGCATCCAGTTTGTTCAGTGACTATGACGATCTGAGGGACTTTGACGGTCGCTTCGGGAGCCAGAGCACGCTAGGGGTACGGTCTGCGAATCAGCAAACGAGACGGAAAGCTTCCAGGGGCATCCTTGGCCGGTTGAAGCCATCCAAATCTGCACCTCAATCACAACCTCCGTCGCCGGCGGCGGAAACGGCGAATCAATCAAGTGTAGGGAAGAAATTGAAGACCCTTCGGTCAATGGGTTCGTTAAAGGGCAAAGCGGGTGCGAAGGGGGAAAGGGCGAGTTTACCTAGCCCACGACTCCCTCAGCCTGTCTCTGTTGATGTTGGATTGGGCTTGAGTGACTTCGACTGGAGCAATAAACCCGCGAGCCCAGTTCCCCGTACATTGACGCCGTCTCCTAAAGACGTATCTCTGCCAGGAAAACCAATGGACTCTACTCGATCCATTGATACCAGCGTCGAAAGGCCCGCCATTAAATCACCCATTCCCAGGCAGGCAGGACGACGCTCAATCTCGTTCAGCGCGTCCAGCGCAGTTACGCCTAGGTCAAGCCCACCAAGCGTACCTTCATCGCCGAGGAATAGTGTTCTCTCTTCACCACACAGCAGCGTGATTGCGACCACTTCGGGTTCATACCAAGCAGCACTCGGAAACGCTCTGATTGCTGCTTCCCATGCCGAGGCATCGAAAGGCACGCACAGCGACCTACTACAGATCCTGAATCACGACAACCGTCCTTGGGGTTTCTCATATACCGACTACCCTCACAAAGTTCGAGTGTGGTACGGTGACCGAGACGAGAAGATTGCAGAAAACGCTGTGAGATGGATGGAGCGTACGATGGGCGAGGATCGGTGTAACGTGAAGGTCGTCAAAGGCGCTGATCATGCCCTCATGTACAAGAGTTCCGTCGTGGTTGAAGTCCTGGAGTGCGTTCGAGAATTTTGGTGAACTTTGTTCCCTGCGATGCCTATTGATATCGTTTACTCCCTTTACTTCATACCTTTTACGTTTCTATTCCATTCAGCTTTTGGTGGAACAAATTCAACTTTCTATCATGCCTGCCACATGTGCTAATCCCATCCACACACTCTCTACCTCGACGATTTTTCCTTGACGAGAGTTCTATTCCATCTATTTATCGTACGTGAACGAGTTTCATCTTCGTTCGATGACACATTGGAAGGACTTCCGATGTACTATTTTGCCTTAGTTCACAGCTGATATTTTTACTATTAATGTTGTTTAAATGTCGTTACTATAATGACCTGTACTCGCACGATCTCAGATACGGGGACGGTGTGTACAGCGGTCGTATATCATACCCTCCAAATTTCCTGGCCGAGGGAGATGAAAGACCAAGCACGAGAAGCGACCCTTAGCAAGCCAATTGGGACCGAAGGCACGTACTACTGCCCACCTATAGAAACCTGGGATACTATAATACAGCCGAGATGTACAAGCTAATCTATCATTTCCCACATCGCCGCGATCTTGGTTCCTTAGAGACGACTGTCAACTTCTTCTGCGTACGGGGTTATCTAAGCATTGTCAGAAACATTGATATACTGGTGCACGCCTGTGGTACAAAGGCTCGTGACTGTAAGGATAGAAAAGGAGGCCCTGGGGAACCGTGGAGCTCGTGCAAGAGAGCCGGAGCTCTATCTAGCAGAGAACGACTTAGGAACTGGCATCCGGAAGGCTCGAGACAAGGACAATCTTGTTTCGGGAAGCGCTCGACTCGGCATGGCTCGAAACCCAAAAAAAAAAAATGCACAAAAATGTATTCAAGTGCGGGATCATGTCTCTTATGGCTACCATGAGTTTCAAAGGCTAGCTAGCTTGCCTGTCCTTCAGTATCTACTGTGCCATCAGTAAGAGTAACGTGCGGACCGCGAGGTTACCCAAGCATAGTATTTTAGCCAGGGGACATGTGCGGCACAGTCCCTGAAAGGTACGAAGACGCTCCCAAATCAGACCATCTTTCGTTGTCACAGTCGTCCAGGTGAGGAATCCGGTACAGTGCCTGCATCATGTCAGAGAAGGTAGAACTACCCAAGAAAAAGGCAGCAGCCAACGAGGGCAGACCAGAAACGGAAGACATGCCTTCGGTCACAACCAGGAAAAGGAAAGCCGGGAGAACGGCTGGCAGAGAACCGTCAGCACACGAGGTTGGTCGTCGCGCCGAGCCGACGCCGAAGGCCCAGGGTCGTCGGTCTGACCATAAACCCGTATGTCCAGTTATTAACCCTATTTTTCTGAGTGGGGTCACAGTCATGCCTATTCAGTCAACTGCGCTGGAGCGCCAACGCCAAAGACATCCACAAGCGTTGCCCGCGCATCGTCGGATGCCTGTTGACATGCACCGTCCCCGCAGGTCCAACATGTCCAATCCTGGTTCACGACCTCTCAGAACTAGGCGGGCGAGTGTACCCCCCGGCCCACCTCGCACCATGCTACAGCGTATGTGCTTACTAAAGCCTCGCGCTCGTAGCTCACCCGGTGAACACATTATTACAGATGCGTGGCACACGGTGCTCAACTCTGACCCATTGGTGGATTCCGACGAAGAATGTCCCGATGAGCACCTTCGGCTGGACTACAGTGGGCCTCTTACGCGTTGCATAATAGTCGTGTATGCTCATCTGAGTTGCAGATCGGCGAATACAGGTGATAGCGCGTCTACGAGGACGACCCCCAACTCCCGAACCGGAGTGCAGTCAGACTCTGCCAACCTAGCTAGAATTTCCTTTCCTTTTGGAATTGGTCTCGGCAATTTCTTTGTTTGTATCTAATTTGTACGCGCTATGCACAAATTTCAAGAGTATATCGTAGTGAAGAAAATCGAAAGGGAGTTGGATTAGGGGGTAGCAATGAAAAACAAGCGTCGCTGACAGACCATTTTTCAGAGGAAGTCAAACGAAGGAACAGAACAGTCCAGACGTCCCAGATGATAAAATACATATTCCTCACGAAAAGAATACTACACCACAGCGAAATCCGTTCCAATTTCTAATCATTCTGCAAGCCACTTCTCGCACTTCTTCGCGTACTTGTCCAACAACTGGGCAAGGTCACGGATGACGAATGTCAGAACGACACTGGCGAAGAACTCCGAAGCGCGTTTTAGCTTGACCTCTGCGGCCGTCCTCAGATCAGCGGGAAAAGCGGTATAAATAGGCGCCACGGGTTGCAAAAGTAGCGCTTTTGAATGTTCATCGAGCAGCTGAGTGTGCGCGAATAGTCTACCCAATCCAGATACGTATGCCGCAGGCGAGTCGAGACTATAGTATCTAGTGAGCTTCCAATACAGAGATAACAAGAGACACGTACTTTTTACCGTTGGTAAACTTGTCGAATTGTCGAGTAAGCTTTCCGCCCCATGATGTCACCTAGGAAGTTCCGTGAGTTAATTATGACCTAACAGCACACGCAGGGATAACCTACCCCACTTTTCTTTGAAACGAAACCTTCCCCTACCCCAAGTTTTTTGCCAAAATTTGCAACGACGCTGTCACATATAGACGAGAACTCCTCAAGCTTGCTCACCCACGCCTCCGCTTCTTTTCGCCCGACGCTTCCAATCCCGAGTGCTAGCCCGCTACACACACTACCAGCACCAAAAAACTCGACGCTGGATTGCTGCATTTCCTCCAACGCAGAGCATAGCACCTCCACAACCCGTACCTTTTCTGGGACATTCGTAAGTTTTGCTCCACCTTGCGACCAGACACCCTGGGGGACATGCAACCGCCGCGTGATATAACCGCCTGATTTTGAATTCATGGTGTTCGCGAGTAGCGTCATCATGTGGTACGGTTTTCTGTGGCTATCGGTTGGTGGGGCAGGCGGAAGTGGAGAGGTCGGAGTGGTAGGGATATTCGTGAGCATCGCGGACGGCGGAAGAAGTGACAAGGCGGGAGGGGAGAGGAGTTCACTCTGTACGACAAACTGTGGTTGAATATGAACATTGAGGGTGATATTCTGATTCAGCTTCGACGTGGTAGAGACTTTCCGTCCGTTCGGAATTGCGGTCTGAGGGAGCGGGGGACGTTGGGGTTCGAAAGGCGATATCCGACCGTTGACGACGGATGGTCGACGACCTGGCTGCGAAGAAGCACGGCTCCGTCCGGGAGTTGGAGCAGTTCCCGAACTCGAGGGAGAAGTTGGCACTTTGGCAGGCGGGAGTGTGAACGAGGAAGGAGGGTTCGATTCGGTAGGCGATGAAGACATTGTAGCGGTAGTAGGTGGTGGTGCCGACATTTTGCTCCGGCGTTGATGTATTGTGCCCATTGTGATTGACGAGTTGATCAGGAGCTGACCCCCCGTCACGCTCAGTGACTCCCCTCGAGGACGAGACGTAGTAAACTGGCCGGGGACCGGGGACCCTGGAAGCCTCGAAGTAGCCGTTGGTGCGGTAGCAGTACGAAACGGATGGGCTGGACTGGTCGGGGAAGGAAGTGGGGGAAGTGGGTGGGAGTCACGTTTCGCTAGGCGCGGAGTGTCGGGACGTCGGGAAAGAGAAGCAGCTAAGTCATCCTCGAATTGGATGTCGTCTCCATGCGAAAGGCCATCGATCCTGACGCCTTCTTCTGTGACTGAGGTGAGCCTGGTTCCTGAGCCAGTCCGCGAATGGCCGAGGGAGTTTCCACGTGGTCGAGCAACTTCCAAAAATCGAGCAGTCTGTGAAGAGGGAATTGTAGAGGTATAGGTTGACGACTCTGGAGGTGGGGGAGGTGAAGATATTGGAGGCGGCGCAGCAGGGGGGAGAACAGATGCTGCTCTGGGTCTACCAACGACTGGTGATTGATGTTGGGTGCGATTCACAGGAAGAGTAGAAGTGCGACTAAGGGTAGCCTGCTTGCTGTTGAGGGGTGGGTCCGTCTCCGTTGTAGCCGCATAAGGGTGTTGCGATAATGAGCTTGAGGAAAATTCGCGAGATAGATGAGCAGCATTCAACATCGCGGAGCCTATGCCCTCATGTGCATCCTGCTCATCATTTGCGTCATCATTCAGAGTCGGATAGTGGGGGTCGTCCAGGGTGTACTCTGTGATGGAAGACGAAGACGTGTGGGAATCTGAGGACAGGGATAGGGAGGTAGGGGACGGCGGCTGTGTCGACTCTGTCGAAGAGGAAGGAGTATACACGGAGGAGGGGGAATGGGGAATGGGTGGTATGCTGTATATGAGACTCAATATATTCATCCTATCAGCATATGTATCGTGCTGAAAGGATCACCTAGTGAGCTTGCTTTCGAGCTGTATCACGGGTGCAACGTACTATCGATTTCAGTCGCCTAACTTCCTCCTCCTGAGCAACAACGCTGCGCCTTCGTCCATTGTTCCTGCGCCCATCAGAAGTATCTTCGCCTCTTCGGACTCGTTCCATGACTTCGCTGAGAAGAGCAACGCTCCTTCCGTACGCTATAACGGCAGCGTGGGGGTCATCGTTCGTCGCATCAAGCTGAACTGCTTCTCGGGCGAGCTCCAGCGCTCTTGTCAATGCGCGACGTGAAGACGGCCGTGATTCAGAAGACGAATGCGGATGATGCGGGGAGAGCAATAGACGGTCTGGTACTATGTCCTGCGTATTTGCCTGAGTATTCAAGTGGTTAGGACGTGTCATACTTTGTGATGCAGGGTCGGATGAAGCTTGGCTGGAAGCACTGGCAGCGGTGCTCGGTAATAGTTGAGGGCTATTGGAATTGGAGACAGGGGTCGAAGCTGAAACGTGATATCGGTTGTGAGGAAAGGCTGCAACGGCTGCCAGGTTGGCAGACGCGGCAGGGCGACTGTAAGAATTTTGGCTGGTGCTTGTACTGGATCGGTGCCTCGCAATGAACTGGGGGCCGTCAGGAATGCCTATCGTCAGAGTTGCCTCTTCGTCAGTGGTGAACGCTGAAGGGGGGTGAGGAAGGTGAGGAATCGGTTGACTAGGAGGCGGGACGGCAGGAGGGAAGTTTACCGCCACGGAACGGCGGCGTTGTGGTACAGTTGCTTGAGAAAAAGAGGAATTGGGAGGAGACGAGGACGATGCAGCGACTGGGGAGCCAGATGAGTGATCGGGCCACTGGCGGGATCGCTGGGGGACCGGGGGTTGATGCGCAGAAAACTCGAGCACCATAACGTCACGCCGAAGATGGGTGCCAGCCTGGGAAAGAACGGTTTGGGAGGTGGGCGGGGGGACGATGATGTGTGTCCACGGGACGGTGGGTCAACCGGCTCGAACAGGTGTTGAGTCCGTGCCAAGTTTAGCAGTCCGATAGGCAGGCAGGGTATAGGCCGGTGGAAGCGCTACACGGTGAGCACGATGCTAGTGGGCATGCAGCGCGACGGAGGAGACCTTGACGACGGGCAGAACGACGGGGGCGTGAACGAGGACGGTAGCAAATGATGCACGCCGACAGGACGTCGCCCGTCAGGCTCGTCGGAGGTTGAATATGAGCCTTCACGGGAAACGCAACTTGTCGCATGCCGTTCACTCCACGACCCGAATTGCACTCAGAGAAGAAAAAAATGTGATTATGCTTGAGAACAACCCGACACGCAACAAGAAAAGCAGGTAAACTCGTAAGGAATGTCAATGGATTATCCGGTAATAGTGTCGCACAGTAAACAGTCCAAAAACGAGCGGAGTGGACAGACAAAGAGTAACGACGGACAGACGTTGGGTATACGTGTCGACCGCAAATGTCGATCAAATTTGGGCACCCATGTGCCATCAGTCCCGGAACTCGGCCTGTGATCCTTGTGCGGCCAGTCGGCTCTCCAGGTTTCTGTCGAATGCACACCCTTAGGCTTCTGCACCATCCAGTAAAACGTGCAACACACCTGAGAGATTCCTCCTTCGCCAAAAGCTCCTGGCGCTTTTCATTGATCTCGCGCTGCACCTTGAGTTCAATCTCACGAAGCTACGAAGCAATCAACATATCGAACACGCGTGCCCGGCAACCGACGCACCTTCTCTTCCTCCCGACGAAGCTGTTCTTCCTTGAGACGGACGCTTTGGGTCGCCAGTTCTTCCGGGAGAATAGAAGAATCGCTGACACAACAGATCATTTAGCAACACAACGTCAAGCGAAAGCAGTGCAATCGTACTGGGTGTCCGAATGCACCGTCCTGGACAGCTTCTCGGTACGGTAAGTCTCGTACAAGACGTCGTGAGTGAGCGACTTCAAATCCCCAAGGTGTGAACTAATCCCCCGTTAGCGAGGCATGTGGAAAGCACAGAGACATTACTTCAATAGGGCACTACGAAGCCTGCTGAAATCCGAGTGCTTTGGATTGTCAACTTCGGCAATACCCCATGGGTATATCCTGGCCCGAACAGGTTGTCCATCAATGTCAATTTCCTCTTCAGATCCAATGATGGCAAAGGGAAGAAGAGCCTGTTTGAGGTTGATGACATGACTGAGGAACTCGATGTGTTTGAGTTGCTTACCCGGAGCTCGCTGTTGTCCTGAATAGTCTCCTCGTCGTCTTCCTCGACGTCATACGGGAAATTGTACACGGGAATGTCATAGTGTTCAATGTCCTCCATGATCTAGGGGCACAATTAGTGATGTGTCAGTGAGCTCACGGAGACCACTAACTCGTTTCTTGAATCCCCGAAGCTCGCTGGGAGTCAACGAGTCGGCCTTGCCAATGACAGGGATGACATTGACACGAGGAGACAAGCGACGCATCAGCTCAATGTCCATCTCCCTCAGCCTGCCGACCAGGTATGAGTTGAACGGACTCGAGTCACAACTACTGTTACGTACGAATGTCCTGTGGGAGGGATGAAGTAGAGCAAAGCGTGAACTCTGTTGTCACGGAAGCGGGGATTACGCTTGATACGAGACTCTTCGGCCAAGATATCGTCGTATTGACGTTCAAGGTATCCAACAATTTCTTGAAAGCTAACAATCTCGTTAAGAGAAAGGTGCCAAGAGGACACACAGATACTAACGCGAACTCATTGTCAATGTTGTCGCCAAAACCAGGCGTGTCAACGATGGTGAGGGCAATACGAACGCCATCCTCTTCGAGTTCTGCGGGGGGAGTTAGACGGGAGGGAAGAGGGGGGAACGAGAGACAGTCGTACCGACGTTGACAGGTTTGATCCTGATGCCCTCCTCGATGTGGGCGGTGTCGGGATTGTCGGCGACCTTGTGGGCAAGGACCTCGGACTCGCAAAGGGTGTTAACAAAAGTTGTGCGGCCCGTTCCAGAAGCACCTGGGTGGAAGGTGAGCGAAGAGAAGGGAGAAACGCAGAGAGAAAGGCGCACCGACAACCATGAGGGTGAACTGGACGCCCTTCTTGACCTTGTTTCCTCTGCGTCTGCCTGCGAATGACATTTTGGTGGTGAAGAAGAAGCGAGCAGAGACGAGCAGAAACTTGTCCAACCCGTTTTTAAAGCTCCGACCATCCTGCGCCACCGTCGCGCATAACTCTTGTTCTGCATGTCCCTCGTCCTTCGTCGCGTCCCCTTTATCCGCACCTTCTCTTCTTCCCCTCCCCACTCTGCCCGCCATCCAACCGTCACAGCGAAGCCCTTTTCCGAACTTCCAAAACGTCCTCTGGCCCTGCCCGACGATGCTGTCCCCACAGCTCATAACGGGAAAACCCCTATAAGACGCCCAACCAGCGAATCTACAGCACAAGGTACATACTTTTGCCCACCACGTCGTCATCCTATGCCAAGTCTGCGACCAGTGATCCACGGTTTGACGCGGCCTAGGCGCGGTCGCAAGCCCAAAAGTCTCTCGTCCGCGG